>Ga0210395_10002129_pt1 | contig 15404 bp, 8 predicted proteins | sample IncBWH4OmetaG_FD_150861 | JGI IMG/M metagenome (GOLD analysis project Ga0210395, IMG submission 150861) | Forest soil microbial communities from Barre Woods Harvard Forest LTER site, Petersham, Massachusetts, United States - Inc-BW-H-4-O ... | reverse complement strand
GCGCAGAAGCCACGAGACGATCAGCACCAGCAGCACGAGCATCAGCCCGAACAGCAGCGCTCCCAGCCAGTGCGGCCAGCCAGGGTAAAGGGGAAGGGCGAGGCGGGGTGCGGGCATAAGGACAGCTGCAAAATATCATCGTTTCCCTCACCCTACGCCCGGCGAGGCCGCACGGCGGGCAGAATGGAGGTTCCTCCCCCGCGCTCCTCGGTCGATGGCTCGCCCGGCTCCATCACCCGGCCTTCAGCGTGATGTCCTCGTACGGCGAGGTGTAGGGAAACAGCGGGATCCGGCCAAATCCCGACTCTCCCACGCGCGGGCCGACACCGTTGATGAAGGCAAGCTGCCAGATCGGCGCAAGGATCGCCCGCTCGACCATCAGCTGCTGGATCTTGAAGAGGATCGCCTCGCGCCGCGCGCGATCGAGCTCGCCTGCCTGTTGTTGGTAGAGCGCGTCGATGTCGGGGTAGCTGCCGTAGGAGAACACGCCACCCTTGACCAGATGAGCCTCGATGCGCGTCGCGGCATTGCCGAAGGCGCCGGGGCCTGCCTGGATGATGTTCTTGTATTTCTTTTCGCTGTATTCCTTGATGAAGGCCGCGCGCTCGACCGGTCGCAACCGGCTGCGGATGCCGACCGCGAGCAGGTTGTTGACCACGGCTTCGCCGATATTGGCGTACGAGGAATCGCAGAAATAGTCGCCGGCATCGAAGCCCTTCGGGAACCCCGCTGCGGCGAGCAGCTGCTTGGCCTTGCCCGGGTCGTAGACCGGCGCCGGCGGCTGCCAGTAGAAATCGTACCCCTTGGGGACGATGGCGTTTCCGGTGACTTCCGAGTAGCCCAGGGTCAACGCCTCGTTGGTGCCCTGGCAGTCGATGGCGAGGCCGGCGGCCTGGCGCACCCGCACGTCGTGCCAAGGCGACTTGTCGTCCCATTGGTCGGGGAAATAGAGGCAGAACGTGCCCTGCACCACCGCCGGCTTCAGGGTGAGGCCGGGTATCTTGCGCAACTGGTCGGCAAGCTCGCCGCGCACCGAATAGGCGATGTCGATCTCGCCACGGCGCAGCGCGGCCAAGCGCGTGCTCTCGTCCGGGATCACCGTGAAGACGAGGCGTTGGACCGACGGCTTCTTGCGCCAATACTGGTCGAACGCCTCGAGGACGAGCTCCACCCCGGGGGTGAACGAGACGAATTTGTAGGGGCCGGCGCCAATCGGCGCCTTCTTGAAACCATCGGCGCCGACCTTCTCGACGTAGCTCTTCGGCACGACCCAGCCAGCCCCCGTCGCCGTTGCGTAGAAGGTCAGGAAATCCGGCCACGGGCCCTTCAAGCGGAAGCGGACGTGCCGGGCATCGGGCGTTTCGACCGCATCGACACGCGCTTGCAACAGGTCGTGCGCGACGCCGCGATAGCGCTCGAACGAAAACTTGACGTCGGCCGAGGTCACCGGATCGCCATTGTGGAAGCGGGCGCCCTCGCGCAGCACGAAATCGTAGCTTCGCCCGTCCTCGGCAGCGGTAAAAGACTCGGCAAGGCTTGGCGCAAGCGCCTTGCCGGGCATCGGTTTGACCACCGCATCGTGCAGTGCATAGAAGACCATGAACGGCGTGATGATGCCGGACGCCTCGGCCGGCTCGAACCACGTGGGCGCGAGCGAGACATGGACGCCCCAGGTCAGCCGGTCGGGCGAAGCCGCCATCGCAAAGCGCGGGCCGCTCGTCGCCAGACCGACACCGGCGGCCAACAAGACTTCGCGACGGCCGATCGCTGCGCTGCCGCGAGCCGGATACGGTCCGCGGCCATCGAGACCTGAACTCATTTCCGCCTCCCTGCGATTGCCCATTGTTGCCGGGCTTGCGGTCACTTTAGATCAACCTCGCCCCTGCCGGAAGACGCCACGCAGGAGATTCGGGACGGAGTCGCGACGAAGATCCGGTTCAATAGCGTCGTGGAGACCGGCGTGCCTGGGTTTATTCCCAGAGGTCGGTGAACGCGCGACGCCGGACGGCGCACCTGTCACGGATGGCGATTGCCCAACGGCTGGTGATCGATTGGGCAAAGCAGGTGGCGCGTCGGCTCTCAACATAGGTACATGACAGCCATGGAAGGCCCTGCTTCCTCCGACACGATCTGCGATCCTACTTGATGCACCCAGCCTTCCCCACCGACTTCTGGCGCCTGTGGTCGGTTGGCCTGATCTCCTCGATCGTGCGCTGGATCGAGACGGTGGTGGTGGGCGTGGTCGTCTACCGCGAAACCGATTCGCCGTTCCTCGTCTCGCTGGTCACCATGCTGCGGCTGCTGCCGATGGGCCTGTTCGGCGCCTTCCTCGGCGCCTTTGTCGAGCGCTTCGACCGGCGCCTGATGCTCGCCGCCATGATGGGCCTGCTTGCCCTGACGTCGGTCGTGCTCGCGATGGTCGCGGCGCTGGGGACGCTGCAGGTCTGGCACCTGGCGGTGGGCGCGCTCGTCAATGGCTTCGGCTGGCTCACCGACAATCCGCTCCGGCGCACCATGATGGGCGACAGCGTCGGCCGCGAGCGCATGTCGACGGCCATGGCGCTTGACGTCGTTGCCCAGAACGTCAGCCGCATGATCGGCCCCACCTTGGGCGGCGTCGTGCTGGTCGCGGGCGGCATCGAGGGGGCCTTCCTGCTGTGCGCCGGCCTCTATCTCCTCGCCGTGGGCGCGACGCTCGCCGTGCGCGGCCACCGGGCGCGCGCGGCGCACGCCGAGCCCGTGCTGGCGCGCGTCCGCGAAGGCATCGCTACCGTGCTGGCCAACCGGCGGCTCGCCGCCATCCTCGCCGTCACGGTCGTGTTCAACATTTTCGGCTGGCCGTTCACCAGCATGATCCCGGTGATCGGCCGCGACCAGCTGGCGCTCGGTCCCGAGGGCGTCGGCCTCTTGACCAGCATCGACGGCGTCGGCGCGTTCGCGGGCGCCCTGGTGCTGGCCTGGCGGCTGGCGCCCCGCTTCCACGCCGCGAGCTACATCGGCGGCGTGGCGCTCTACCAGCTCGCTATCATCGCCTTTGCGTTAGCACCCGGCGTCGTGCCTGCGTCCGCAGCCCTGCTGCTGACCGGACTGGCGGGTGGCGCCTTCGCCACCCTGCAGGCGACCCTGGTCTATCTCGCCGCGCCTATCGAGATGCGCTCGCGCATCATGGGTGTCCTGTCGGTCTGCATCGGCACAGGACCGCTCGGCTTCGTGTGGCTGGGCTGGCTCGCCAACCGGATCGGCGCGCCGGAGGCGACGGCCGTCACCGGCGCCCTCGGGCTGGCGCTGCTGCTCGCGTTAAGGCCGCTGTGGCGAACGATCTGAGGCTCAGAGTCCTCTCCGCCGCGTCGGCGCATTCACATGGGCCACGTCGCAGCTTCCCCCTCATTCGCCCCATTCGGAGACGTTGCGATTGTCGTTGTCGGGGATGGGCGGAGGCAGGCCGAAGAGTTTGTAGGAGAACAAGCGCGCCATGCGCGCCAACTCACTGTGCGCGCGCAGGTAGTTGAGGGAGTTGTAGTCGTAAATGGAATGCGCGGGCAGCACGCCGAGCGTTTTCGGCATGTTGTTGACGCTGAAAGTGGTCATGAGGCTTTCCTTCCAGTCGAGCGTCCTGTCGATATCGATGACCGCGAGGTCTTGCCAGGGGTAGGCGTCTTCGTCCCAGACGACCATGTTGTTGAAGACTTCGGGATCTTCGTCATCCTGGGCCTGTCTCGTCTGGATCTGCATCCGGTACTTCGCGCCTTCTCGCGCGACGCGGTCTTGGTACTCGTATTTGAGGAAGTTCCGGCCGCGGGTCTCGTGCGGCAGCACGCGCTGATTGCACTGGTCCCACTCGCTGGGGTCGGTTTCGAGGGCCGTCTCGGGTTCGGCATCGAACGGGAGCACGCGGTACTTCGCGTAGCGCTTGATGCCGTCGTCGCCGAGGAAGAGGAACGGCGTCTTGCAGTAGTAGTGGACATTGTGGAAGGAGCTCGCGTGCCGGCGACCGGCGGCCTGCGAGCCTTTCAGGCCGTCGGGGTATTTGCGGTTGTAGTTCTGATATTCGACGCCCCACTGCTCCTGGCGCAACCTGGCGAATTTCAGGAAACTGACGGCGGACCAGAAGAGGCTGACGGCGCCGCTGTTCATCTCGATGTCGAAGGGGCTGCGCAGGTGGTGATGGGAGAATTTGATCGAAATGCTGCGGATGCAGTTCATCGCGTCATCGAGGAAGGTGGCGGACGCATGGCGGATGCGGCAGGGATAGACCGTGCCGGGGGCGAAAAACCCATGCGCCGGGAACCGCGCATCATCGACGATGCGCAGCGTGCCGGTGGCCGCGATGCCATTGTTGTGGCTCATGCGCTGGCGCTTCGGCAGGCAGAGGAAGAGGGCCAGCATCAGGGCGAACAGCTTCGCGTAGAGCCAGAGCACGGCTTTGTCGAAGGCCCTGCCGATCGGGCGGTGGATGACCGGAAGGGGAGAGAGTCGTTCGGTGTTCATGGGTGTGTTCATGGCTGTGTGGGGCGCGCCGCGCGGTCAGATGTTGGTTCGTGACTCGATGGCATCGATGTCGACGCCGAGCCGCTCGAATGCCGCGCGCCTATCCTGCAGCAGGCGGATGAGGTGCGGATTGACGTCGTGTTCCTCGTTGCGCGTGATGAAGCCGTACTCGGTGCGCGACAGGATGTTCACGAGCCAGAGCATTTGCGTGCTGCGGGTGAGATCGGGGGCGATGCCGTCGTCGCTCTCCGGCGCCATGATTCCGGACGGCCCGTCGCCGAAGCGCAGGCCGCCGCAGCTGTAACGCACTTCGCCGAGGTCGTCGGATTGATGCTCGTTGATCCAGGTGTGCATGTAGGTGGCCTGCATGATGGCGTAGCGGCAGGCGTCCTTGAGATTCTGCCAGTCCTGCGGCTCGGCCGCATCGTGCGTGGCGGCGGCGGTGATCCGTGACACGGCCTTGAGCTCGCCGTGGATGGTTTCACGCGGCAGGTGCGGATCGAATCCGTACTGCTGGCAGTGGTACTGCAGGCGCTGCGCGGCGAGTTCCCGATGGCGCGGGTCGGCCGGCGGCGCGTCCTGCTGGGCGGTGAGGAAGACGGGCACGCTGTGCGTGACGAGGTCGTCGGCGAAGCGCTGGATTTCCCTCCAGTGACTTCTGATGCCGTCTTCGTGCTTGCGGAAGAACTCGTCCACATATTCGCCCAGCACGTCCCAGAAGAGCCTCTCCGCCTGCGCGCAAGTGTGCGCGGGGCTGATGGACTTCATCGGTTGCCAGCCGCGCCAGTCCTGGAGGCCGAGGATGTCGCGTGTGCGCTGCTGAGTGCCGACGCGGCTCAGGGCGGTCGCGGTGGGGATATAGCTGCCGATGATCGCCGTGTCCGCGGTGTGGTTGATGAGGGAGACTTCCTTCAGGTGGGGCAGCAGGAGGCCGGCGACCGGATTGAGGCGCAGATTTCTGTGCGCGGCGAGGGCGTACTGTTCGGTGTTCAGGTGCGTGCCGGCGAAGTGTTCCTCCATCTCGGTGCAGAAGGCTCCCGCGACGCGTGCGACTCGTTTTGCCTGTAGCCAGGCGTCGCCATCGGCGGCAGTGAACACACGGCTGCGAAAATGATCCTGGTCGCCGCGGCTCAAGCGCCCGGTGAGGTGGATCTCGAGCGGCTCGGGCAGTCCGTCGTCCTTGAGCTTGAAGAGGATGGCGACATCCGGCAGGGCATGAAGGTCGTCGATGTCGTACCAGCAGACACCGAAGTAACGCATCCAGTAGTGGCCGGGCCGCGCGGTATCCGGGACGAAGCAGCCGCGGTTCATGCCGTTCATCATGCGCTCGCCGAACCAGTCGTCGCCGCGCGTGTAGCCGGGAAGCTGCTTTTCGATGCAGCACGTGAGGTTCTCAGGATAGTCGGCCTGGATCTGCTCGATGGTCAGCGTGTCGCGGGCGACCTCGATCTGTTCGAGGTGCTTGATCTTGGCGATCTCGAGCGGGATGGCCTGTTCGATGATCGCATCCGTGCGGCCCCTGGTGTAGGTCTCGGGTGTGCCGAGACTGACGTCGACGAGGGCGCGCGGCGTCACCGCGCGCGGATCGTAGAGCCAGTAGTCCAGCGCGATGGTGCGCAGGTTGTAGTCCAGGCCGATGAGGTCGCTTTTGACGACAGGGATGGCCTTGAAGAGGTCGTAATGAAAGCGCGGGCCGTCGTCCTGGAAGTACACGCGCGTGGTCTTGTGGATTTCGAGACGCAGGGATCGATTGGAGAGCCGGCGCGCGGCGCGCAGGGGAAAGGGCAGCGCGAAGCAGCCCTCCGCATCCGTGCGGCCTTCGCTGATCTTGCGCCAGGCGAACCAGAAGGTGCGGCCCCAGAATTCGAGGTGCAGGTTGTGGATGGGCGGGCCGTGGCCGCGATCACCGGCAAAGACGATGCGCCCGACGAGCCGGCTGTCGCGGTGTCCGGCGGGAAGCTCGGGCCGCCGCGGAAACAACCCGGCGGTGAAACGCTCCCAGGCTCCGCGCAGCCGCCGGAACTGCTCGTACATCCACTCGATCATGATCGTGAGCGGGCTGTCGATGATCTTCGACTTGCCGACCTGGAGGTAGTTGATGCCGCGCAGCCGGGGACGGAAGAACGTGTTGCCCTTCGACTTGTAGCGAATGCGGCTCTCGCGCTTGCATTTGTCGAGGATTTCGCGGATCGACTCGGGCTGCATGGCGGTTTGGGGGGCGGTCATCTGGAGTGTGCGGCGTAGTGAGGGGTCATCGAAGCGGCGGCGCTCGATTGGTCAGGGGGATTCAGGTGATCGACGAAGAACATGGCGAGCTTGCCCTTTCCCTTGGCCTCCAGCTCGCCGCGCGCCGCGAATTTGAAGCGGCTGCCGAGGAAGTCGTGCGTGGCCTGGGAGATGTTCACCTGGCCGACGGCGCCGGATGATTGCATGCGTGCCGCTGTGTTCACGGTGTCTCCCCAGACGTCGTATTGGAATTTCTTCTTGCCGACGATGCCCGCGACGACGGGGCCGGTATGCACGCCGATGCGGATGCCCAGGTGGGCGCCGCCGCGCCTCCTGCGTTCCGCGATGAAGTCGCGCATCTCGAGCGCGGCCCGCACGACATCCTCGGGATGCGTCGAGTTCGGCACCGGGAGGCCGCCGACGGCCATGTAGGCGTCGCCGATGGTCTTGATCTTCTCCACGCCGCACCGGGTGACGATGACATCGAAGGCGTTGAAGCAGTCGTCGAGCTCGCGCACGAGATCGGCCGGCGCAAGAGTGGCGGCGAGCTCGGTGAAGCCTTCAAAGTCGGTGAAGAGGACGGTGACGCGGTCGTAGTGCCGGGCCTCGGCGCGGCCGTACCGCTTCAATTCGGCGGCGGTCTCGGCCGGGAGAATGTTGTGCAGCAGGTCGTCGGTGCGGCGTTTTTCCTGATCCAGTTCGGCGGTGCGCTCGGTGACTTTCTGCTCGAGTTTCTCGTACAGCATGGCGTTGTCGATGGAAACGGCGATCTGGCCGGAAAGCAGCGTGAGCAGGTCCACCCGCTCCCGCGTGAACGCGCCGGGCGCCAGGTTGTTTTCCAGATAGAGCACACCGACGCTGCGTCCGCGGTTCAGGATGGGGACGCAGAGGATGGAGACCGGCCGCCTTTTCACGACGTAGGGGTGGGAACGGCAGCGTTCGTCCGCGGAGGCGTCGGCGATGACGATCGGCTCCCGTGTCCGATGGACGAACTGCGCCAGCGGGACGGATAGATCCTCGCTCATCGGCGTCGGAAGGTCTTGCCGCACTTCGATCGTCTCGCCGGCATCTTCGCCACGGGCCTGGATGGCGAGTCCGTCCGCTCCATCGAGCAGGATGAAGCCGCGCTGCGCACCGGCGTTCTCGAGCACGATCTTCATCAGCACGGAAAGCAGTTCGGAGGGCACGACCTCGCGCGAAATGGTGGTGGAGGCCTTCAGGACGGTGGTGATGTCGAGCACGGCGCCGTGCAGCATCGAGGTGCTCGGATCGAGCCCGCTTTCCCCTCCGGCGAGCGCGGAAAGGCTTTGGCCCGTTTGAGAGAGATATTTGGGGAAGTTGTCGACGAGGTCGCGAAGCTTCGCGGCGGCTCCCCACTCGCGGTAGGCATTGTAGGCGGCCTTGAGATGGAACTCCGCCAGCACGGGACGCTGCGTGGCGGCATAGAAGCGTCCCGCCAGCTCGAAAGCGAGTGCTTCCTCGTGGACGAACTCGTTTTGCGAGGCACCGGTGATCGCGCGGTCGTAGGCGAGGCGCGCCGCCTGCTGGTTTCCGGTCACGCGGGCGTATTCGGCGGCGCACAGGTCGTACTTGTGGCGGTGATTTGCCGGGGAGAAGTGCGCCCAGTATTTCAGCCGCATCATGTCCAGGCGCGCGCGCAGCAGCAGTCGCCAGCGCGCCGCCCGGGGGGCCTGTTCGGCGAGTGCAAGTGCGGTGAGCGCCTCGTAGAAGCGGAGGTTGGGGATCTCGAACTTGGCAAGAACGGCGTCCAGCAGCTTGGCTGCGGCACGGGCGTGGCCGCGCGCTTCGGCGAAGTGGCGGAAGTAGTAGCACAGCAGCAGTTTCTGGAACTGGATGAAGAAGGTGCCGGTCTTGTCGCCGCGCTCGCGATTTTGCGCGATCATGCGCTCCTCGTCGTAGGCTTCGCCCACGAGTCGGACGGGGTCGGCGCTGCGGCCCATGAAGTTCAGCATGCTCTGGCGGAAGACTTCGTTGTAGTTGTGGTTCGTCTCCTGCTTGAACTGCCGGTACATGGCGCTGTAGGCGCGGGTTTCCTCCTCCACCCTTTCCAGCGGCCGGCCGCACAGGAAGGAGTGGATGCAGTAGATGTTCGTGTTCACGCAGGCGAATTCGATGAGGCCGGTTTCGAGCCCGATCTGGAAGGATTCCTGCAACGGACGCAGGCTCCCGCGCACATGCTCGGTCCAGTGAAAGATGAGCGCGTAAGGCGGCGTGTAGATCTGCGCCTTCCACTCTTTGGTATGCAGCTTCTCGAGCAGATCGAGCGAGAGACGGCCGTACATGGCTCCCTTGCGCATGAATCCGAGGACACCGCACAGGATGACCCCGTAGGAGCCATAGGCGAAGCAGGAGACCGCATTGTTTCCGTAACGCAGGGAGAGCCGGACCAGGCGGAAGACGATCAGCGGCAGCAGGTTCGGCCTGCCCCAGTAAACCGAGGAGGTGATGTCGGCGATGATGCGCATCGCCGCTATCTTCTGCGGCTGCGCCATCTGCGGCAGGGACATCAGATCGGTGCTCGAGTAGCGGCTGAGCGCGATGTTCGTCGCAATCAGATCGGCGACGACGTGCAGGAGGTTCGGACGCGCCGGGAAGCGCTCGCCGAGTTGCGCCAGAACTTCGAGTCCGGTCTCGATGGCGTCCTGAAGGCGGTTCTCGGCCTTGTAGGCGAGGATGCGCACCTCGTACGGCTTCACCTTGTCGAGGATGTCGTCGACCTCCCTGAGCAACGTGCGAAAGCGTCCGTCCATGCGCTCGAATTCGCCGTTGAGATAGGCCGCCTCGGCAGCTTCGGTGAAAAGCGCGCGTGTGAGCTTCGCAGCCTCTTTCCACGGCTCGCGGCCCAGCTCGACCAGGGAAATGCCGGTCTCGAAATATTGCAGCGCGGTGGGAAAGGCGGAGTTGAGCTTGGCGCGATTGCCGGCCTGGAGATTGAGCTTCGCCAACTCGATCTGGGCTTCGCGAGTCGTGATGACCGTGCGGCCGCCGTTGAGCTGATTGGTGATATCGAAGATACGGGCTTCACGCTCGGCTTCCGGCACGCTGGCGAGCAGCAGGCGGCCGATCTCCAGATGCACGCCCGCGCGATCCCTCGCGGGGATCAGCGAATAAACCGCCTGCTGCACGCGGTCGTGGCTGAATTTGTAGCTTGCACTGTCGAGCTGGCAGAGAAGACCCGCGCCAAGGCAAACCTTGAGCAGGCCCGCCACCTCCGCCGGGCCACGGCGGTGCACGACACAGAGCGTTTCGAGATCGAATCGGCTGCCGATGCATGAGGCGAGCCGCAACGCTTCCTGCACCGCGGGATCGAGCCGGCGCACTTTGCTCGCCATCAGGTCGACGACGTTTTCGGCGATGTTCTTTTGGGCGATGAGGTCGGCATCCCACTGCCAGCGCGCGGCGGCCGGATCGAAGGCAAGAAGGCGCTCCGCGGCGAGCGATTTCAGGAACTCCGCGGTGAAGAAGGCGTTTCCCTGCGTCTTGTCGTGCACGAGACGCGCCAGCGGCGCGACGGCGCCCCGCGGCGCGTCCAGCGCATCGGTGAGCATGGCCGCGAGGTCGTCTTCCGTGAGATTGCCGAGGCGAATGGTCTCCGCTGTCATGCCGGTCTCGCGGATGTCGTCGATGGCGCGGGCGAAGGGATGCGCCGCGCTGACTTCGTTCTCACGATAGGCGCAGACGAGCATGAAATGGCCGCACTCGGGATCGGTCATCAGCACGTGCAGCAGGTTGAGCGAGGCGGAGTCCGCCCACTGCATGTCGTCGATGAAGATGACGACGGGATGCGCGGCCGTGCACAGCGCGCGAACGAACTTGCGGAAAAGGTAGTTGAACCGGTTCAGGGTCTCGGTGCCGCCGACCTCCGGAATTGGCGGCTGCGGGCCGATGATGTGCTCGAGATTCGGCAGCACGTTGGTGATCACCCGACCCTCCGCACCCAGCGCGGCACGGAGTTGGTCGCGCAGGGCATCCAGGCGCTCCTCACGCTCGGTGAGCAGGGCATCGACCAGGTCCTTGAAGGCCTCCACGAAGGCGAAGTAGGGCGTCGCCCGCTGGAACTGATCGAATTTTCCGCTGCTGAAATATCCGCGCCGCGCCGTGATGGGCCTGTGCACCTCATGGACGAGCGACGTCTTGCCGGTGCCGGAGTAGCCGCCGACGAGGACGAGCAGACGCGCGCCGTCTGCACAACGGTCGAAGGCACCGAGCAGCGCGGCCACCTCCGGTTCGCGTCCATACAGGCGCTGCGGCAGGCGGAACAGCAGGGAGTGGTCTTTTTCGCCGAGGGCGAAGGCCGGGGCGTCCACCCTGCCTTTCTGGAAGTCCAGGAGACAACGTTCCAGATCATGCCGCAGGCCATCGGCGGACTGGTATCGGTCGTCGGGGTTCTTCGCCAGCAGCTTGTCGACGATGGCGGAGAGCGCGGCGGGCACTCTTGGATTGCGCTGCTGCAGCGGCACGGGAACCTGTGCAAGGTGCGCGTGCACCATGCCCATGGCATCGGCGGCTTCAAAGGGAAGCACCCCGGCCAGAACCTCGTAAAACGTCACGCCCAGCGAGTAGAGATCGGCGCGGAAGTCGACGGCGCAGTTCATGCGCCCGGTCTGCTCCGGGGAGCAGTAGGCAAGCGTGCCTTCGATCAACTCCGGATTGCTCACGTAAGGCTGCTTGAGGTCGAGATTCGTCGAAATGCCGAAGTCGATGATCCGGACGCGGCGCTCCTGGAGATCGACCAGGATATTGAAGGGGCTGATGTCCTTGTGGATGATGTGGTGGTGATGAATCTCGGCCAGCGCACGCGCCGTGGCGATGGCGATGTGCAGCGCGTCGGCGATGTCGCCGGATTTCTGCCGAAAGGTGGTCTTGAGGTTCTCGCCGTCCACCCATTCCATTTCGAGGACGTGGCGGTTGTTCTCCCGAGTCTTGCGCAGCGCGCCGCGAATTCCCGAGAGCCTCAGGTCGCTGATGATGTCGAACTCGTTGTGAAACTGTGCGATGTCGGCCGGCGTGGGGAACTCATGGTTGAGCACCTTGACCGCCGTGACCGTGCCCGAGCCGTCTTGCTGCCGGCGGAAGACCTTGGATTTCTTGCTCTCGTAGACGAGGCGGTCACCCATGTCGGTTCAGCTCCCTCAAGCCAAAACCTATCTGCGCGGTGAGGACTTGTCCCCATCATTTAGACAATCTGGACGTGTTGGGGATGGAATTCGCCGAGGAGCGGGACCGCCGGGCCGTCTAAATTTCTGCTTGACATTATCAAAGTAATACTTAAGTTCTTGTCCATACAGGAAAGGGCTTTCGTCATGTCTGATCTGGACGCTGCCTCGGAGGGCCACCCGCGCTACCACCGTGAGACGGTCCATCCGCCGCCCGGCCCGGGCGCCGCGCCACACGTCGTCGGCGGCTGGCCCGAGATCGATGCCGCCCTGTTCGACGACGGACGCGGAGCGGCGCCGGCCTTCCCGCTTGAGCTCCTGCCGCTGCCGTGGCGCGGTTGGGTCGCCGACACCGCTGCCGGCGCGGGCGCGCCCAGCGCCTACGTGGCGCAAGCATTGCTGGCGGCGGTGGCCGGGCTCAGCGGCGCCGGCGCCGTCGTCCGCCTGGCGCCCGCCTGGACGGAGCCGCTGGTGCTGTGGCAGGCGCTGGTCGGCCGCCCGTCGAGCGGCAAGTCGCCGGCGCTGGCGCCGGTGCGCGCCCTGCTCGCCACCTTGCAGGAGGAGTTGGGCCGCGGCGACGCCGCCGGCACCAAGCCCTTCTTCCTCTTGGCCGACGGCGCTGCCGAACCGCTTGCCGAAGCGCTGAACGCAGCACCGCGCGGCGTGATGCTGTGGCGCGACGAGCCGTCCGGCCGACTTGCCTTCCTGGACGACGCGATCGCCAAGGATCGGTCGTGCTGGCTGGAGGCCTGGCAGGCGGGCCCGGTCGTGCTGCAGGGCGCGCGCCACGCCTCGCGGCACGAACGCTGCCCGATGAGCGTGCTGATCTCGATCCGCCCCGACCGGCTCATGGCGTCCCTCGGCAAGGACGATCCGCGCAAGGGCAATCCGCGCCAGGACGAGGACGGCCTCGCGGCCCGGCTGCTCTATGGCTGGCCCGACCCGCCGGCCTTCCGCCCCATCGCCGAGCGCCGCGCGGCGCGCGACGACCAGGCGCTCGACCTGCTGCGCAGCATCGGCCGCGTTGCGCGCTCGCCCGCCGATCCTCTCGTGCTCGCGCTCGACGCAGCCGCCGCCAAGGCATTCGACGCATTCCTCGCCGGGCTGCACGGCCTCCTGCAGCGCGCCGAGGGGCTGGAGGCCGACTGGCTGGGCAAGGGCTCCGGCACCGTGGCGCGGCTGGCCGGCGTGCTGGCGCTGCTCGCCTGGGCCGGAAGCGGCGTCGGCGGCGCGCCCGGCAAGATCGGCCTCGAATCGATGGCGGCCGCGGTGCGCCTGTGGTCGGATTATTTGCGGCCGCACGCCTGCCTGGTGTTCGATCGCGTCGGCCCGACCGACACCGAGCGCCACGCGCGCCGCGTGGTGCGCTGGCTGAAAGCCCATCGCCCGGCCGACGTCTCGCGCGAGGATGTGCGGCGCCGCGCGCTCGGGCGCACCCTCGACGCCGCCCGCACCGAGCGCGTCCTCGACCGTCTGTGCGCCGCCGGGGCGCTGCGCTCCAAGCTGCTCGTCTTCTCCCTGCAGGGCGGCCGGCCGGCGCGACGCTGGGAGGTCAACCCGGCCTTGCTGGCCGCCACGGATGCCGGAAACGAAAAATGAGCGGCGGAAAGGGCGGAAAGGGCGGAAACCTCGAATCCTTAGGAAACAGGGCCCTTTTCGAGGATGGCGCGAAGTGGCGGAAACCGGCGGAAACTGGCGGAAACCCTCTTGCCGGACCGCGGACCGCCAGGTCCGCGGTCCCGGAAGAGTCTAGCCGACCTTCTCCTTCAGCCCGGGCGCGATCGCGAGCTTGGCCTTGGTCTTGGCCTTGACCTCCTCGACCGTCACGCCGTCGGCGAGCTCGACCAGGGTGACGCCGCCGTCGCCGTGCTTGTCGACGCTGAAGACGCCCAGCTCGGAGATCACCATGTCGACCACCCGCTTGCCGGTGAGCGGCAGGCTGCATTCCTGCAAGAGCTTCGACGCGCCGTCCTTGGAGACATGCTCCATGGTGACGATGACCTTGCGCACGCCGGCCACCAGGTCCATCGCGCCACCCATGCCCTTCACCATCTTGCCCGGGATCATCCAGTTGGCGAGGTCGCCGTTCTCCGCCACTTCCATGGCGCCCAGGATGGAGAGGTCGATATGGCCGCCGCGCACCATGGCGAAGCTGTCGGCCGAGGAGAAATAGGACGTGCCCTTGAGCTCGGTCACGGTCTGCTTGCCGGCATTGATGATGTCGGGGTCGACCTCGTTGTCGAGCGGGAAGGGGCCGACGCCCAGCATGCCGTTCTCGCTCTGCAGGGTGATGTCGACATTCTCCGGCACGTAGTTCGACACCAGGGTCGGGATGCCGATGCCGAGATTGACGTAGTAGCCGTCCTTCAGTTCCTTCGCGGCACGCGCCGCCATCTGATCTCGGGTCCAGGCCATCGCTCTGTCTCCTTGTATCTCGTTGACTTAGGCCTTGCGAATCGTGCGTTGCTCGATCTTCTTGTCGTAGGGCGCCCCGCACAGGATGCGGTTGACGAAAATGCCGGGCGTGTGGACCTGGTCGGGATCGATCGCGCCCACCGGCACGAGCTCCTCGACCTCGGCGATGCAGAGCCTTGCCGCGGTCGCCATCATCGGATTGAAGTTCCGCGCCGCCTTGCGATAGACGAGGTTGCCCGACGCGTCGCCCTTCCACGCCTTGACCAGCGCCAGGTCGCCGACCAGGCCGCGCTCCATGACGTATTCCTGGCCGTCGAAGACCTTGGTCTCCTTGCCCTTGGCGACCTCGGTGCCGACGCCGGTCTTGGTATAGAAGGCGGGGATGCCCGCGCCGCCGGCGCGGCAGCGCTCGGCCAGGGTGCCCTGCGGGTTGAACTCGATCTCGAGCTTGCCCTCGAGGTAGAGCTTGGCGAAGGTCTTGTTCTCGCCGACATAGGAACTGATCATCTTCTTCACCTGCCCGGTCTCGAGCAGCAGGCCGAGCCCGTGGCCGTCGATGCCGGCATTGTTGCTGACGCAGGTGAGGTCCTTCACGCCCGCATCGCGCAACGCATGGATCAGTCTGTCGGGAATGCCGACCAGCCCGAAGCCGCCGCACATCACCATCATGCCGTCCTGCAGCACGCCCTCGAGCGCCGACTTGGCATCCTTGTAGACCTTGTTCGCCATTGCCCCTCTCATCTCCTCCCCTTCGCGGATCCCGCGAAGGGGAGGTGTCGCCGTCATACGGCGACGGAGGGGTCATGGGCAACAGCGACTCTTCGTGGCTCATGACCCCTCCGCCCGCTTCGCGGGCACCTCCCCTGCGCGGAATCCGCGCAGGGGAGGAAGTCGCTTCAAGCAGCCTTCTTCTGATGATGGCTATGAAGCTTCGCCCCGAGCACGCGACGGATGGCGTTGAATTCGGGGCTGGCGACGTCGCGCGGGCGCGGCAGGTCGAGCGCATTGTCGCTTTCGATGCGGCCGGGGCCGGGCGTCATCACCACCACGCGGTTGGCGAGGAAGATCGCCTCCTCGACCGAGTGCGTCACGAAGACG
>Ga0210395_10002128_pt1 | contig 15407 bp, 13 predicted proteins | sample IncBWH4OmetaG_FD_150861 | JGI IMG/M metagenome (GOLD analysis project Ga0210395, IMG submission 150861) | Forest soil microbial communities from Barre Woods Harvard Forest LTER site, Petersham, Massachusetts, United States - Inc-BW-H-4-O ... | reverse complement strand
CAGCGGGGGAAGGGTGTCGTCGCCGTCCTGGATCGCGATAAGCGGGCCTGACAGCTGCCCGGCATGGTCGCGAAGCATGGTGGCCAGGCGTTCCACGGTCGGGTGTTCGGTCAGCACGTTCAGCGGGAGCTGGACGCCGAACTCCGCCAGGATGGCGTCGATCACCCTGGCCGCGTCCAGCGAGTTGCCGCCGACGCCGAAGAAGTTCTCCCGGATCCCGACGGCGAAGCCCAGGATGTGCTGCCACTGTCGGGCCAGCCAGATCTCCGCCGGGTCCCTGGGGGGCAGGTAGCCGGTGTCGATCGGCTCGTTGAGGGCATGGTTCATGGCGACGTCGCACCGTTCTCGTGATGGGGGGCCAGCCGCCAGCGCTGGATCTTGCCGGCCGCCGACCGGGGGACCTGGTCGACGAACGTGAAGTGCTTCGGGATCTTGTAACCCGCTAGCCGTCGTCCGCAGTGCGCGGCGAGTTCGGCCTTGCGCACGCTCGCGCCGGGGCGCAGCACCACGTGCGCGCCGACCACCGACCCGAGCGTCCGGTGCGGCACGGCTACGGCGGCAGCGTCCGCGACCGCGGGGTGGTCCCGCAGCGCTGCCTCGACCTCGTCCGGGTCGACCTTCTCGCCACCCACGTTGATGGTGTCGTGGTCGCGCGGTTCGAGGTAGAGATAGCCGTCCCGGTCCAGTCGGCCGTGGTCGCCGACCGTGGCGAACCCGTCAGGGGTGGTGCGAATGGCCTGGTTGTTTACGTAATCGGAGCGGCTGGCCCGCTGCGGGGTCCGCATGAACACGGTGCCGGTCGTGCCTGGCGGGACCAGGTTTCCCGTGTCGTCCAGGATGCGGATCTGGGTGAGGAAACCGCGACCGACCGTGCCGGGCCGGGCCAGCCACTCGTCGCCGCGGACCAGCGTCACGCCGACCCCCTCGGTCGCGCCGTATAGCTCGTAGACCCGTTCCGGGCCGAGCAGGCCGATCCAGCCGCGTTTGGTGTCCGCGTCGCAGCGGGCCGCGGTGTGCAGCATCGCCCGCACACTGGCGAAGCCCGCCGGGTCCAGGTCCGGCAGTCGCAGGATCTCCCGCATGTGCGCGGGGGTCAGCTGCAGCCACTCGATGGCGTACCGGCGCACCAGCTCGACCGTCCACCGCGCTGCGAAGAACGGCTGCAGGACGACGGTGTTGCTGTCCAGCAAGGCGTCGAGGAACGCGGTGAACGGGGCAGCGTGGTACAGCGGCCCGACGATGAGCTGCCGCTGCGAGGTGCGCCAGCCGGTTTGCCGGATCACCAGGGATGGTGTCAAGGCCGGGTCGTAGCGCAGTGGTCCCGGCCGGGCGGAGATTTTCGGAATGCCCGTGCTCGCGCCGGTCGCCAGCAGGTACGCCACGGCGCCGGCGCCGGCCGGCGGCTCCCGTCCTGTTTGCCGGGCGGGCTCGGGGGGGTCGTCCCCCCCGGAGCCAGCAGAGTCGGCCAACAAGTCTATCCGTTGCGGCCGGAGCTGGGCGTCCACGAGGTAGCCGTGCGTGAACCGTCGGCCCAGCAGGCCCACCAGGGCGTCCCGTTCGGCCGGCGGGGTTGCCGGGTTCAGCGGGAAGACGGGCACCTCTGCCGCGAGCGCCGCCGCGATGCCGATGGCCGCGAGCAGGGTGTTGCCGGCCGGCACGACGGCACACGACCGCGTGCCCCGGTCCAGCGCCGCGCGCAGCTCCTCCGCCGCGTCCGCGACCCGGTCAGCGAACTCCCGCCAGGACAGGACCTGCTCGGCCATCGACGCGTCGAAACCGACGAGAGCCGTCAGGTCCGGCTCGGCACGGGCGATGTCGGCGATCCGCCGACGTACAGACACGGCCACCGTTAGCGCAGGATCTCCGCCAGGCGGCGGACACTGGCCGCGCTCATGAACTCATACACGTCCAGCGACCGGCCGAACTCCGTCTCGATGGCGGCGATGATGCCCAGGGCCGACAGCGAGTCGCCGCCCAGTTCCAGGAAGTCGTCGTTCACGCCAACGCGCTGCACGCCCATCTGCGCCGACCAGATCGCCGCCATCCGGCGCTCCACGTCATCGCGCGGATCCTCGAACAGGGCGCAACGGCCCTCGGCCACGGCCGAGGCGAGGAACTCGACGTCCACCACGCCGTCCGCCATCGGCATCTGCTCCACGATCAGCACGCCGGCCGGTCCGCTGTCCTCGCCGAGCTCTAGCCGCACGTGGTTGCGCAGGATCGGCCCGCTCACGTACTCGCTCAGCTCGGCGGCCGCGATGGCCACGTTCTGGCCGTCGTGGGGTACGATCGCGGTCTCGGCTCGCCGGACAGCGGGATGTGCGGACAAGATCTCTGAGATCTTAGCCGTCATGGCGAGGGGGTTTGGGGGCGTCGACCCCCCGGATGTCTCAGGCAGGGTCACCACGGATGTTTTCCTGTCAGCAGATCGGCGACGAGCTTGTGCACTTCGGGTTCGCGCAGCAGGTCATCGTGGCTGATGTCGAGGGTGATGGTGCGCGCGCCGTCCACCGGCGGCTCGTAGCCGGGCGAGTTCAGGAACAGCGGGGTCGTCGTGCGCATGTCGAACCCGCCCTCGCCGGCTAGCTGCAGGTATTCCAGGTAGGCGGTGAACCCGCCGGTGAGTTCCTTGAGGAGGAACGCGGGCAGTGACAGCCGGTCGGCGACCGCGCGCATCAACCGGTCGTACCGGTCGGCCAGGGCCGCCGCGATTCGCGGCAGGTCGTCCGGGTACGTCGCCACCAGTTGCTCCGACAGACCGCGAGCGTCGGCCAGCTCGTCCGCGGTCAAATGCTTGGCGGAGGACTCCAGCGCCGACGTGAACGCGCCGGCCAGGGCGTCACCGGTCGTGGACACCGCGTCGAAGAGCACGACTGTGGGCGGCCCGGCCGCGGCGATCGCGTCGGCGACACGGGTAGCCAGCGTGGTTCCGGCGCAGAATCCCAGCACCGCAAGCACTGGGCGGCCGGTCGCGGCGACCTCCGCCACCCAGCGGTCGACGCACACCGCTAGTGGACCGGCGCCGGCCTGTCCGATGTGCAGGAAGGAGGCGTCGACCGGCACACCGGGGACCAGTTCCGCGAAGCCCGCCGCCGCCCGTCCTCCGGGAAAATCCAGGCAGAGGACGAGATCATCTCCATGGTCGGACAGTTGCCGCCAGTTCGTCAGCTTCATCAATCGAGCCCCCCGCGCGAACCTATGACCGTCGCCAATGTCCGGTAATCGATCTTTCCGCCGGGTGTCCGGGGGAGACGGTCGATATGCCGGAAGACCACGTGCTGGCTGGGTACCCCGAGCAACTCGACTAGTTGCCGGCGCTGCTGTTCGTGTACGGCCACCTCGCCCGCGCCAACCAGGTGCACCACGTCGTCGGTGCCGCAGGTCACTGCGGCCGGGTGCCCCGGCCGTTCCACCATGCGCTCCAGGTCGTCCAGGCTGACGCGGACGCCGAGCACCTTGACGATCCGCTTGGTGCGGCCGGTCAGGTAGAGGTAACCCTCGCGCAGGTACCCGAGATCACCGGTGTCCAGATCGTCCACCTCGGCGCCGCGGCACAGGTCCGCGCGCCCGGTCGCATAGCCGAGCATGACGCCGGGGCCGCGGTAGTGCACCGTGCCCTCACCGGGCACGGCCCGCGCGTAGACAGGCGCTGGCCGGATCGTGATGGTGCCGCCGGGTATCGCGGTGCCGACTGAACCGAGGCGACGCGGCAGGTCGGCGGGGTCTAGGCGGCTTATCCGGGAGCTGGCCTCGGTCTGGCCGTACATCACAAAGAACCGGCCGTCTCGCTGGTTCATCATCCCTGCCAGCCGCATGGTCAGGTCGTCGCCCAATCGCGCTCCCGCCTGGGTCATGGTGCGGATCTTGCTGCGGCCCAACAGGTTGACGTGCGCTGGGCCGAACGCCGCGTACGTTGTCGGCACCGCGGCGAATGACGTGGCACCGGAACGGATCAGGTGATCCCACGTCGCCAATGACAGCGGCGACCGGTCGCCGAGTACGACGCCCGCGCCAGCCAGCAGGTGAGTGTTTAGCACGGACAATCCGTAGACGTGCCTTATCGGCAGCGTGGTCGGGGCGCGTTCGGCCGCGGTGATGCCCAGCGCGCGGATGACAGCGGCGGTATTGCCGGCCAGCCCGGAAAACGACAGCCGTACGGTTTTAGGGCTCCCGGTCGAGCCCGAAGTGGTCACCAGCAATGCCGTGTTGCTGTAAATTTCACCGGCCGGCTGGCTGGTTTTTCGCTGGAAGATCGTTGTGCCGGCGATCGGTTCCGCGGCCGGACCGTAGCCGAGATCGGCCAGTCCGGCACCCCGTCCGGGCGCCGGAACGACGAACTCTGGTTGGTATGCCGAAAGAATTTCGGTCGAGGCGGGCAAAAAGGCGACGGTGTGTCCTAGGCGCAGCGCGGCGAGATAGGCCAGCAGTGTGGGCAGATCGCGATCTCCCGCGCACAGCACCAGGGCCTTGCCGTCATGGCGCAATGCCCGTTCGGATTCGCCGACCAATTCGGTCAGCTCACCGTAGGTCAGCGTCGTACGGTCTTCCAGGTGCACGGCCGGGGATGCCGGTTGCGCGTCGTCGTGGGTCACGAGATTGAGCGTCGCCGACGCCATGGCCTCATCGTAAGGGCCAACACGGATAGCCGTCCAGATCTTGACGCCGCTGATATATCTTGTATTTTGTTGCCCTCGTATTGCTTGCCGGATAAGGAGCCCCAGAGCATATCTTGCGGCAAGCTTTAACGCGTACAATAATTTGTGCGTGTCACGGTTTCTGCTCGCGGTATCGACGCTGCAAGGTTATCTCTATCCCATGCCCGCGATCGGGCAGCGACTCGTCTCTAAAGAGCACGAGGTTATCTGGTGCCACTGACCCCCACCATGCGATCCGCGACGCGGCGGTGGTCGGCGTGCCACGAGCCGACGAGACCGCGCCCGAGGTCGACCGCGCCGCGCTGCCTGCACTGGAATGGGACGTGAGCCAGATGGCCCCGGTGGCCCCGCGTAACCCGGTCGAGGCAGCCATGGTCCGAATCTGGGCCGACCTGATCGACACAACGGAGCCGGTCGGCGTGCACGACAACCTGTTCGGTCTCGGCGCGGGATCGCTGGCCGCGGTCCGCTTCGCCGCCTGGACCAGCGACACCTACGGCGTGCGCCTGGCCATCCACCACATCGTCGACACGCCCACGATCGCAGCGCTCGCCGAGGTCGTGTCGGCCGACCTGAACTCCGCCCACATGGCCGAGACCGCGGCCGAGGCCAAACTGGCGGCATTGTCCGACGAAGAGCTGGACGACCTGTTGCGCGCGCTCTTCGCCGCCCGTGACCGCCGCCGAGCGGCCCGCAGAGACGGGCAGTAGGCCCCGGCTGCTCAACCCAGGTGCGACGTCGCTGCGCCGGAGCCGTGCACCACCTGCTGGGTCTGCCCGTCGATCATCGCCTCCATATAGATGGTCTCGTCGCGGCGGTAGACGGTGTCGAGGTCGGCGACATCCTGCCGGTGGCCGTCCCGGAACTCGCGCGCCGTGACACCTTCGGGATCGTACCCCGCCTGGGTTAGCGCGTACCGGAGTTCGTCGTGGTCGTAGATCCATCGGTGGCCGTACAGGTAGAAGATCTGGTTGACCATGAACGCGCGGCGATCGGGCATCGGCGGGCCGACCCCCCGCACAGAGAGGCGGCGGCGGTGCCGGGCGAAGAATTTCTCGTCCTCGGCCAGGTATCCGGCGGCGTAGGTGCGCAGATCGGGGGTGGTGATCCGGAGCAGGCCGCCCGTGGTGAGGATCCGGCGCACCTCGGCCAGCCAGTTGATCGCGTCGAGCAGCGGCACGTGCTCGATCAGATGCTCGGCGTAGACCCAGTCGATGCTGCCGTCCTCGAATGGTAGCGGCTCGGTGATGTCGAGCTGGGTGAACAGGCAGCGCCCATCCACCCGGTAAACCCGGCCGGGCTCGGTGACGATGCGGCGGCCATCATCGTCTTCAGGGCCTCGCATGGCGACGAGGTCGGTGCCGAGGCCTTGCGGATGCTCGGTAGTGAAGGCGGCGAACTCGATTCCGGTGACGCCGAGTTCGGCGAGCCCGGCCCGGGTGCGCGGCAGCTCGGCCGCTACCTGCTCGAGCTTCTCGGCCTCAGCCAGTTTGGCCGTGAACGTCTCCATCGTGCCCTCCAGCCGACCTGGATCCTGCCAATCCCAGTCGGGGAACGGATCGGACGCGCCGGTCATGCCGCTGCTCCTTTACGACTACGGTGTGGTTTCAGGCGCGGCCGGTGCCGGTGGCCAGGGGCGGGGGCCAGGCGGTGGGGTCGGCCGGGTCGGGTGGTGCGGTGCGGCAGATGGCGTAGTGGCGCGGGGTGATGGCCGTGGGGTGGTGTTCGAGGGCGGCCATGCAGCGGGCGTGTGCCTGTTCTGGTGTGTGGATGGTGTCGGTGGCGGCCAGGTAGGCGGTCAGCGGGCGGCCGCCGGCTGAGGCGAAGACGCGGGCCACGGCGGGTGCGGCGGCCTCGTCGAGTAGGTGCTGGACGTCGGCGATGTCGACCCAGCAGTGGTCGACCAGTATCCGGTCCGCGGTGCCGGCGAAGGGTTCCAGCCCGATGGTTGCGGGGATCTGGCTGTCGGCCACGTCATCCTGGGCGGCGGCCACGAGCAGGCGTTCGATGGCCAGCAGCACCGATTCGAGTTCGGCCCGCGGTACCAGGCCGGTGTCGCCGCTCCACGCGTCCAGCCGCAGGCAGCCGTCGACCTGGTTGAGGGTAAACCGGATCGCCGCTCTGCCGTCCGGCATCGGGCGCCACCGCAGTTCGGTCCGGGCGAGCGCGAGGTCGATCTCCTCGGGCGGGAACCCGACGCCCGCGGTGAGCCCGGACCACAGCTCAGGAGCGAGGTTGTTGAAAAACGGGTCAAAGTTGGGACGCAGGCCCCGTTCGTGCCCGATCAGGTCGTTCATGGCGTCCCGCTTGGCCGTGTCATACCTGGCGAGCCGGTTCGCCTCCATCACCCTGGTCCAGGTGTGGCCGACCAGTTCGTCGAAACTTCTCCCGGCGATCTCGATGGTAGCGATGGCGCCCTGGGACAGGGCGCCGACGTAGTTCAGCAGATGGCGCTCGAAACGGTTGCTGGCCACCATCTGGAAAACCAGTTCCGGATAGTTGGCGCGGCGTGCGACCACGGCGCAGATGGCCGCGAGCACGATGCTGGACCGGCTGGTCCGGGTGCGCGCCGCCACCCGCCGCACGGCCATCGCGCCGGCCAGCGACGACAGCTCCACCGCCAGCGACTGGCCGCTGGCCCGAACGCCCGGCAGAACGTACAGGCAGCGGGGCATCCGCGGCAACGCCTCCCGCATGTGGGCCAGTGCCGCCTCGGCCCTGCGCTGCTCGGCCGGCGTGGTCTCCAGTTCGGCCTGGTCCAGCGGCTGGTGGCCGGGCTGGCCGGACTGTCGCGCGGGATAGCTGAGCAGGCCGGCGAAGTCGCGTTTGAGTATCTCGATTGAGCCGTGGTCCACGGCCAGGTGCGTGAAGCTGGCGGCGCACGCGATGACCCGGTCGCCCGCCTCCGGAGCGACGGCCACCGCCATCCGCACCGGGCGCCCCGGATCGGGTGACTCGCGCAGCCACCGGATGAGCGCCCCGGCCACCGCGGGCCGGTCCCGCGGTCCCCACTGTCCCTCGCCGAGCGAACACAGTTCCAGCAACTGGACGCCGGCCGCCGCGACCCGCTGACGTGGTTGCTCGCCTGGCAGGTAAGTGGTGCGCAGGCTCTCGTGCCGCGCGATCAGCGTCGCGGCCGCCCCGGCCACGTCGTCGACGGACACCATCGCCGGCACCGGGAGCTCGGTGTACAGGATCGCGTAGGGGTGGTCGGGGGTCTTGTTCAGCCACATGTAGACGTCAAGCTGTCCCAAGGTGAGCGGGCCCTCGCCGGCCCGCCGCCCGGTGAACTCGACCGGGATCGACCGCACCGGGGTCAGCCGCACGCGGCGCCGGCGCTGACCGGTCTCGGTTCCAGTGCTCAACGCCGGTCAGCCGATCGGCTCGCGGAAGGCGGATGTTTTCCTGTCAGCAGATCGGCGACGAGCTTGTGCACTTCAGGCATGAGACCGGCGCAGATCACCAGCAGCCTCCAGCGCGTCTATCAGCCGGCTCTCCTCCGTGCTGTCTTGGGGACCCGACTTGCGTGCCCAGCCATGATCACGGAACTGGCGCACGACGTCGAATCCAGGATGCTGCCGGACGAGGAGCTCGAAGACGTCGCGTATCTGTCGAGTGGACCGTTCCTCGGTCGACATCAAGCTTGCCACGTCCGCGTCGACGGGCGACAGGTGCAGGCAGGTCTCATACGTCCAGTCGAGGTCGTCGAAGACGAGCCAGCCGCCGGGCCTAAGGAGCTTCTCGACGAGGAAGAACGCGAATCCGTCCGTGTCCCAATTGTGAGCACCATCGATGAAGCAGAAGTCGAACTGCGGATTGCAGCGATAGTCGACCGTGTTCGCCTGGACAAGACGCATTAGCTCCATTGTGTACGACCGTGACGTGCGCACGATGCGAGTCATGTCAGCGACACCAGCGGACTTGAGGAGCTGTGCCACTGCTGGCGCGGTGTCGCGGTCGATCGTGGTCAGCGTCCCTCCGCCGTTCAGGCGGAGTCCGGTGGCGAGCCAACAGGCGGAGCCTCCGTGGCCAGTGCCCAGCTCAAGCACCTCGTGTGCGCCCATGTGCCGAACGAACTGGCCCAGTGCGCGGCCGAAGATTGGATCGTGCTCCGGATGCGGGAGCCGGAGGCCGGCGACGGCTTCCTCGACTACGGCATACGGATCAGCTTGAGAATCACTCATCGGCGGCCCGCCTTAGACCATTGGCTGGGGGTTGTTAATAGGGCGACGTTCCCGGTAAGTCACTCTAGCCCGGTAAGCGCCACCGCGACCACCACCGGGTTCCTCTAGCGCACCAGGCAGCGCCACACCTGCCTGTTGTTCCCTGGTGCCTTTCGGCCATTCTCGCTTCCTTTCAAGATGCAGCACCTCAATCGCGCCCTCAATGGTGGCCATCGGCGGCATGACTCTGCCAGGATTCCGTTCTTTGCCGAAAATCTCCGAAAACCGGCGAACATATGGCAGCGAACAGCACGGGCAGCACGGGCAGCAATGTCAACCGGCGCGCCTGGCACCGGGAGGTAGCCACCACCAGCCAGGACGAACGGGTCGCGGCCGAACTGGAGCTGGCGGGCGACCGAGCCGCCGACCTGCTGGCCGAAGCCGAGCGGCCCCGGCCGCCGGTTCGACATCGTGATCTGCGAGTCGATCGACCGGATGGCGCGCCACGTGCTGGGCCCAGGGTGCCCTGACGAGACGCCACCGTCCGTTCGGGATAAGGACTTTTATTCTTCCGAACGGACGCGGGTTACTCCGGCGCGCAGCGGTCTCTCCCAGCCGTGCAGGCGTCCCGCTCGCGGCCTACTCCAGGGTGACTACCGTGTCGACTCCGTGGACAAACATTGTGGCGACCACGTACGTCGCGGTGATCCTGATCCCCGTCGGACTGCCGCACGCCAGCAGCATCAACACCGGAGGAGCCCGCCTGCCCAGCGCAGCGATTGGACTGGCGGTAAGTCCAACAGCGCCTCGGCCCGGTCCGCCACAGATGGGACGTGGCCATATTGTGCAACCTGGACGCACACAGGCTGTCGGCCGGCTCATCGCGCTGGGGGCGTGATTCATGAATATCGCCCGGTTGCATAGGTTTCGGCACCACGGGTCGCCTTGCAGCCTCCAAGCGTTAGCTGGAAGTAGTGGACGGCCTCGGCGTATTGCCGCAACTCTCGGAAGCGCGGCCAGGGATACCTTGAAGCAGTCAGCGGCCTCCGCGAACCGCTGCAGCGTTGACGATTAGCGTCTCCATGCGCCCGAGCAGTTTCTCCATGTCCGCCGGGGTCACGAAGTGAGTATCCGCCCACAATTCGCAGCACAGTGTGTCCGGCGCGTCAGTAATGTACAGGAAGACTTTCTGCTGGGGCACGTCGTTGCGGTCGCCCCAGGTCAGCGTGGACCGGGTCAGCTCGTCGCGGAGCGATGGCGCCCCGTCCGCTGCGGGGACAGTGTCAGCGAGCTCGCGGTCGAGCACCCGGCGGTCGTTGAACACCACGTTCCAGTCCGGCTCGACGCCGCGCTCGGCCACTAGCCGCTTCCACACCTCGTTCGCAGCCGCCGGATCGTAATAGGCGTGCTTGTACGCGCCGAGCCCGGACTGCCAGGCTCGCCTGACCACCTCCTCGAACGGGCCGTCGGTCTCGATCACGACAATGGCGGACTGCATCACCGGGCTGACCGAGCTGGCGAACCCCGGCCGGAACCGGTTATTTACCGTTAGGTGCACCGCGACGCGCTGGCTGACGGAAACGGAGGCAAGGGCGACGGCGAACGCGGCGAGCAGCACCGGGGACGTGCCGAGGCCGAGCCGGGCCGACAGCATCCCCACTGCCCGGTAACCCGCCGGAGAGTCGAGGGTGACCTGCCAGAAACGCGGCTGCCGCGGGTCGCCCGACTCCTTGAGCTGGAGGTCGGGGATGCTCGCGGTCAGCCGCTCGAGATAGCGCATCGACGCCTCGTGCGCACGGCGCCCGCTCGGGCCGCGCTGTCGGCTGGCCTGCTCCATCGGCTGCATCGCCGTCACCGGCCCGGTCCGTTCATCCCGGTGGTCGAAGTCGTCGTACAGCGCTGCCAGGCCGAACGCGTCCAGCGCGATATGGCAGATCACCTGAGCTACGTGCGTGGCGGTGCCGTGGTGGGTGATCACGGCCATCCGCAGCGGCCATTCATGTTCGTAGTCGAATTTCCCGGCCTTGTACCCGGCGGCGACGGCGGTCGCCACCTCGCCCGGGTCGCGCTCGCCCGCGTCCACGACCTCGAGCGTGATCGTGCCGGAGGCGTGCACCACCTGCTGGGCCTGCCCGTCGTTGCCGAAGCGCAACCTGGTGCGCAGTGCCTGGTGGCGGCTCATGATGAAGCTCAGCCCGGCCGCGACGTCCGCCACGGTCTGGCCGGGCGGCAGCGCCCGGGCGCCGCCCATCGGCAGGGAGCCGTCTTTGTCCTTGAGGACAGCCCAGATCTGCTGCTGGCCCCAGCTGAGCTCCGCGAGCCCGGCACCCTCACCTTCGAACGGAACGAGGACCCTCTCCGCCATGGTGCTTCACCCGTCTCTCATGTGGCCGGATAACAGTGGGACGCGGTGGTCATGGTCGCGCTGGCTGCGCTGACTATCGGAAGTCGATCGGCGCCCTGGCCGCGATCGAAGGGCGACGATCAAGGGCTGCTGGTAGCGCTGGCACCCAGGACACGCCGGCCGACGCGTTGCGCCTCGGCGGTGATCCGCTCGCCGTACCTGGGCCACAGCCCCCGCAGCCGCGAGGTGACGATCACCGCGTCCGCCGACTTTGCCGCCAGCTGGCTGCGCAGCCCGATCGCGTGGCAGCCGGCGTGCCGGCCGTCCGCGGTGGCCTTCGCGAGCAGGGCAGCGTCGAAGTCCAGCAGCGCGGCGGGCGGCAGCGACGCCGGGACCGACCCGCCGCAGCCGAAGACCGCGACGCTCGCCCTGGCCGGCAGCTCACGCAGTGCCGACTCGATCTCGGCCGCCACGTCCAGCTCCCTGGCCTGCTCGGTCCAGTGGACAAGCATCGCGGCGTCGGCTTCCATCGTGGTCAGCTCGAAGTGGCGCAGCCCGTCGACCAGCATCTCCACGAACGGCTCGCGGAACTTGTCGTGGAACAAGCGCGCGTTTCGCGTCAGGCTGGCAAGGCGCCGCTTCACCGCGCGATCGATGGGCGCCTCGATGGTCCACGCGTCGAGGGACAGCGTGAACGCCACGCCGTTGCGGCAAAGCCGGTAGCCGAGCTCGGTGTCCTCCATTCCCCACGACTTGAACATCTCGTCGAACCCACCGACTGCCCAGAACTCCGCGGCCCGCATCGAGCAGTTCATCGTGGTGAAGTAAGTCCACGGGACGGCGAACTTCATGAAGTCGAAGCCGACCCGCTCGAATTCACTGTGCCGGATGTCCTGGAATAGCGGGTCATCGGCGTTCCGCCGGACGACTTCCGGCAGGCTGACCGTGCCGAACGAGTCGGGCACCCACTTCTCCTTGCGCAGGCCGTCATACCCGTAGCAGTAGCCGAGGACGGCCCGCCTGCCCGGCGCCGAGTGCGCGGCCAGGTGCCCGCCGACGAACCCGGGTCCGGCCAGCGTGCCGCAGTCGAGGAACGCGAAGATCGGCGCGGCCGCCTGCCTGGCCCCAAAGTTGCGCGCGGCGGCGGCCCGGTACCCGAGATCCTCCTGCCAGACGTACTTCAACCGCAGCGGCCCGTCGAACGACGCGGCCACCTCGGCGGAATCGTCGGACGAGCCGTCGTCCGCGACTATCACCTCGAACTCCGCTGCCGGGAATTCCTGCGCGGCGAGCGCTTCGAGAGTTTGCCGCAGCTCATCGCGCCTGTTGTAGGTGGGGATAATGACAGAAACCGCAGGCTCGCCCATGACAATTTCCCCTCCGCTTCATGATTGTCCCCGTGCCGCGATTGGCAGTCAAGCGAGGCGAGTAATTTTCAGTTGGGCGGCCCTAGTGAACGGCTAACCCGATGAAGTAGGTCCCGGGCAGCACGGCTCCGATCAGCGTCGCCCAAAGGGCGGTGAGTCGGCACAGCAGTACGGGGGCGTTCCTGACCTGCATGAACTCACGGAAGATGAGGCGTACTTTCACGAGGGCGAGCATGATCACGATCGCGGTGACCATCGAGCTCGCCCGGTTGCTCCCATGAGCATCAGCCAATCTGTCCAGGGCCAGGGGAGCGCCCCCTCTGGGCGGCGCATGACGGCGCTTTCTCCGACTGAGTGTTCATTTTTACCTCACCACGTAAAGCTAAGGAGAAGATGAGGATTCACAGTCATCCACGCAGTCGGGGGCCTCAGATGCCGCGCCGGGGATCGTCGGTCCGATAACTATCGGCCACAGACACGGCTTACTGTGACCAAGTTCTTTAGTTGGCCACTGGGCATCGATAGTTGGCCAGTGCGGGCCATTGCGAGGATGCGGCGATTGTGACCGTGCCCGGTAGTTGGCGGACTAGGTTCCCCGCTGGCGATCAGCTGCTTGTCCGTGGTCATGAGGCCGGGTGCCCGGAGCCCGGGGTGGAGCGGCGCGGCCTGGCGCAGGCCGAATTTGCCCAGGACGGCGCACTGCAGGCGAGGCCCGAGCGCGGCTGCGGCCGGGAGCCCGAATCGGGTGCCCATCGACATCCCGAAGACGCTGACGTGCGCGTCGTCGGCGAGCCCCAGGTCCGCGAGCGCGGAGACGGCTTCCAGCCAGTCCGCGGTCATCCGGGCTGTGACGCGCTCGATGCCCTCGTCGGCGATGAGCTGCTGGTAGGCGGATGGCGCCATCGGCGCCGGCACGCGGTCGCCGTGGTAGGGCCCGTCGATCGCGATGACCGCGAGGCCTGTGCTTGCTCACCGGAGGTCCCTCTTGTTGCGGCATGGTGATCGGTTGTGCTGCTTCGACTGGTCTATTTGAGTGCGGCGAACGGGTTCCCGCTACTGCGGCTGCTTACGGTCAGCGGCCGGGACAAGGAGGTGGAGATCCTCGTGCTGCGCCACCGGATCGCGGTCCTGCGACGGCAGCTGGGCACGACCCGGCCGTGGTTCTGCCGGGCCGACCGGGCGCCCCTTGGCCGCCTTGCTGCACCGGCTCCCGCGCGGCGTGCTTGGCCGGTTCCGGTTGCTAGTGCGCCCGGAGACGGTGCTGCGCTGGCATCGGGACCTGCTAACGCGCCGTCATGCGGCCAGGTCCCGTCCCGGGCGCCCGGGACGGCCGCCCACCGTCCGCTCCATCCGCCTGCTCGTGCTGCGCCTGGCACGGGAGAATCCCTGCTGGGGCTACCGCCGCATCCACGGCGAACTGCTGGTCCTCGGCATCAGGACCTCCGCCTCCACCGTGTGGAGATCCCTCCGGCAGGCTGGGATCGACCCCGCGCCCGAGCGCACTTCGACCACTTGGGCCGACTTCCTCCGCTCCTCCCGACCGACGTCGACGCCTGCCTTCATATACACAGGCGCGACCGTCTCGGGGGCATCCTCCACGAGTACCAGCATGCCGCTTTACCTGCACGGATGTGATTTTCGGCAAGCACAACCCGCAGGGCCTGATTCATGAATATTCGCAGGTCGAATGAGGTGACACTATTCTCGGCAGCCACACGTGTTCATGCTCGCCAGTCGGGCGCGAACTCGTTCGGCGTCCGGCGCTGTGCCGAGGTGCTCGTAGATCTCCAGTGCCTGGCGAAGGTGAGCGGCCGCGTCGACAGCGTCGCCGTTGGCCAGATGGCATTCGCCGATACCTTCCAGCGCGACGGCCTGGCCGTCGGTCTTGTACGGTTCGCAGTACATGGCAAGGGCCTGCTGGTAGAGGGCGAGGGCGCGCGGCAGGTCACCGCCGGCGGCCACGGCGGCGGCGTAGTGGCTCAGCGCCCACGCCTCATCAGGGCGGTAGCCGGTCACGCGGTAGATCTCCACGGCCCGGGCGAGGGCGTCGCCGGCCCCGGTCAGATCCCCGGCCAAACGCCGCACGATCCCGAGGTTCGCTAGGGTCTCGGCTTCGCCGAGGGGGTAGCCGGTCACGCGGTAGAACTCCAGGGCCCGGCCGAGGGCGTCGCCGGCCCCGGTCAGATCCCCGGCCAAGCGCCGCACGGCCCCGAGGTTTGCCAGCACGTAGGCTTCGCCGTGGCGGTGGCCGGTCGCGCGGTAGAACTCCAGGGCCGGGCCGAGGGCGTCGCCGGCCCCGGTCAGATCCCCGGCCAGCCGTCGCGCGCGCCCTAGTTCGGTTAGGGCATCGGCTTCACCGTGCAGGTCGCCGGTCGCGCGGTAGATCTTCAGGGCCTGCGAGATGGTCTCGATGGCCCCGGCCAGGTCCCCGGTCACGCGCCGCATGATTCCCAGGTCGCCGAGCATGTCGGCTTCGCCGCGGCGGTCGCCGGTCGCGCGGTAGATCTTCAGGGCCTGCGAAGAGGTGTCGATGGCCCCGGGCAGGTCCCCGGCCGGGCCCTGCACGCGCCCTAGTTCGGCCAGGGCATCGGCTTCACCGTGCAGGTCGCCGGTCGCGCGGTAGATCTTCAGGGCCTGCGAGAAGGTGTCGATGGCCCCGGTCAGATCCCCAGTCAGGCGCCGGATAGCCCCCAAGTCGGCCAGGGCGTTGGCGTGGGAGGTGGGGTCGCCGTGGTGTTCGGCGGTGTCGGCAGCGGCCTGGTGCAGGGCCAGGGCTCGGGTGTAGGGGCCGTCGGTGCGCAGGGTCTCGGCCAGATCGGCGGCCAGGGCGATGGAGTGTTCGTGCAGGTCGTGGGCGTGGGCGTGGGCGGCCTCGAGG
>Ga0210395_10002126_pt1 | contig 15420 bp, 15 predicted proteins | sample IncBWH4OmetaG_FD_150861 | JGI IMG/M metagenome (GOLD analysis project Ga0210395, IMG submission 150861) | Forest soil microbial communities from Barre Woods Harvard Forest LTER site, Petersham, Massachusetts, United States - Inc-BW-H-4-O ... | reverse complement strand
CAGGGGCAGCGTGGTGCTGCGTCCGTCGAGGATGACGGTCAGGTTGGCGCCCTCGCCGACGGGGGCGTCCTCGTGGGTCGCCTCGACGGGCGGCTCGTCGCCGACCCAGAACAGCTCGCGGTGGATCCGGCTCGCGTCCACCCCCAGTTCGCGCAGCACCTCGATGGCGCCGGTGACCATGACGAAGGGACCGCACAGCCACCACTGGTCCACACCCGCCACATCGACGGTCACCGGCAGCAGCGCAGTCAGCCGACTGACGTCGAGCCGGCCGCTGTGCAGCTCAACCTCCTGCGGCTCGCGGGACAGGACGTGAACGATCTGCATCCGCGCCGGATAGGCGTCCTTGAGGTCGGCGACCTCGTCGGCGAACATGACCGTGTCGCTGCGGCGGTTGCCGTAGAGCAGCGTGACCGTGGACTTGTCGTCGGCGGCCAGGACCGACGCGGCGATCGACATCATCGGGGTGATGCCGGAGCCGGCGGCGATCAGGACGTGCCGCCCCGGCACGGACAGGTCGGGGGTGAAGGTGCCGCCCGGCGCTTGGACCTCGAGCGTGTCGCCCGCCTTGAGGGTGCGCACGAGCCAGCCGGAGACCGCCCCGCCGGCGACCTCGCGGACGCCGATCCTCGGGGCTGACCCGACCCGCGCGCAGATCGAGTACGTGCGCCGTTCGTCGCCGCGGCGGACGGTCAGGCTCTGCCCGGCGGCGAATGCGAACTCGCCGGTCAGGTCGGGCGGCACCGTCAGCGTGATAGCGGCGGAGTCGTCAGTCAGCGGCTCGACGCGCTTGACGGTGAGCCGGTGAAAGTCCGTTCTCATAGGGCCTTCACCGCTTCAAAGGGCTCGCCGCACGCGTCGCAGCGGTGCAGCGATTTGCAGGCCGTGGCGCTGAACTGGGCCGTGAGTCGGGTGTCGGGCGAGCCGCAGCGCGGGCAGGGAGGAGACGCGGGACGACCAAGCGTCAGCGGGATCGGGCCGGTCCGGCGCGGTGCCGCCGACGGCGGGGCGATGCCGGCTTCGGCGAGCTTGCGGTGGCCTTCGGCGGTGATCCAGTCGGTGCTCCACGGCGGGGCCAGCTGGGTCGCGACGGTGACGCGCTCGAACCCGGCCCGGCTGAGGCGTGCCTTGAGGTCGGCGGCGATCTCGCGCATCGCGGGGCAGCCGCTGTAAGTCGGGGTGATCGTCACGACCACTCCCCCGCTAGGAGAGTCATCTACTGAACGGAGGATGCCAAGGTCCGCAACCGTCAGCATGGGCAGCTCAGGGTCGGGAGTAGCCGCGGCGATGTCGTACGCCGCGGTCACCATGTCGCGTCCGGGTGAGCGCGGGCGATGGACTGGAGCTCGGCGAGGATGTAGCCCATCGCCTCGGTGTGGACGCCGTCTCTGCCGGTGCGGCCGGCGATCGAGGCTAGCGGTGCGGTAGTTGGGCGGTCGAGCCCGGCGGTGGCGAAGACGGTGTCGAGCACCGCGTCGAACGCGCCGGGGTCGACGGCGGCGAGCGCGTCGGGATCGGGCCGGAACAGCTCCCCCAGCAAGGGCCAGAGGGTGTCGAGGGCCGCCTGCGTCTTCGCGTGCGACAGGTCTGTGCCGTCGCCGAGCCTGACCACCCAGCTCGCCGCGTAGTCGCGGTGGTAGGCGAGCTCGTTGACGCCCTTGGCGGCGATCGCGGCGAGCACCGGGTCGGCGGCGGACGACAGAGACTCAAACAGGGCGAGCCGCCACGTGGAGAACATCAGCAGCCGGACGACGAGCTCGGCGAAGTCGCGGTCGGCGTGCTCGGCGAGCCGGACGTTCCTGAACTCCTTCTCCACGCGGAAGAACGCGATCTGGTCCTCGGTCTGGCCAAGTATGCCGCCGGCCCGGGCGAGGAGCATGCGCGCCTGGCCGAGCAGGTCGAGCGCGATGTTGGCCACCGCCGTCTCTTCCTCAAGCTCCGGCAGGCCGGCCACCCACTGCTGGAGCCGGTGGCTGTAGATCAGCGCGTCGTCCCCCAGGGCGAGGCTGTAGCGGGCCAGCGCTCCGGCGTCAAGGCTGTCGGGAACGGACGTGTCGATGCCCTCGAGAGGATCGGTGAATCCGGTGCCGAACGCCCAGCGCTGACCTTCGTCGTGATCCTCGGCGAGGAGGTCGTACGGATTGTCGTGGTCGGTGCTCATGTCGGCCGCCGCCTTACATATGCGGGACGTCGTCGGGGATGTCGTAGAACGTCGGGTGGCGGTACACCTTGTCGCCGGACGGCTTGAAGAAGGGGTCCTTCTCGTCCGGGCTTGACGCGGTGATGTCCGACGCCCTGACCACCCAGATGCTGACGCCCTCGTTGCGGCGGGTGTACAGGTCGCGCGCGTGGTGCAGGGCCATCTCCGGGTCGGCGGCGTGCAGGCTGCCGACGTGCACGTGGTTCAGCCCGCGCTTACCGCGCAGGAACACCTCATACAGCGGCCAGCCCGGGTCAGTCATGGGTCGCCTCCGCGGTAAGCCGCATTCGTTCGGACTCAGCTGTCTGATGATCTTGACCTTGGCGTTTGGCCGCGTGCGCCACGGCGGCCTCGCGGACCCACGCGCCGTCGGCGTGGGCCGCCTCGCGCTTGGCAATGCGCTGCGCGTTGCACGGCCCGTTGCCCGACACGACGGCCTTGAACTCGTCCCAGTCGACGGCGCCGAAGTCATAGTGGCCGCGCACTTCGTTCCAGCGCAGCTCCGGGTCGGGGAAGGTGACGCCGAGCCGGTCCGCCTGCGGGACCGTCATGTCGACGAACCGCTGGCGCAGCTCGTCGTTGGTGTGCCGCTTGATGCCCCAGCGCATCGACTGTTCGGTGTTCGGCGAGGCGGCGTCGGGCGGGCCGAACATCATCAGCGACGGCCACCAGAAGCGGTTGGTCGCGTCCTGCACCATGTCCCGCTGCGCCTCGCTGCCGCGCATCATCGTCATCAGCAGCTCATACCCCTGGCGCTGGTGGAACGACTCCTCCTTGCAGATGCGGATCATCGCGCGCGCGTACGGGCCGTAGGACGACCGGCACAACGGCACCTGGTTGCAGATCGCGGCCCCGTCTACCAGCCAGCCGATAACGCCGACGTCGGCGTAGCTGAGCGTGGGGTAGTTGAAGATCGAGGAGTACTTCTGGCGGCCGGAGATGAGCTTGTCCGTCAGGTCGGCGCGGTCCGCTCCCAGCGTCTCGGCCGCGCTGTACAGGTACATCCCGTGGCCGGCCTCGTCCTGCACCTTGGCGAGCAGGATCGCCTTGCGGCGCAGCGACGGGGCGCGGGTGATCCAGTTGCCCTCCGGCTGCATGCCGATGATCTCCGAGTGCGCGTGCTGCGCGATCTGCCGGATCACCGTCGCCCGGTACTTGTCCGGTATCCAGTCGCGCGGCTCGATCCGGCGGTCCCTGGCGATCGTCTCCTCGAAATGAGCTTCCAGGTCCTGCTCGGTCATGCGGCCCACTCCTTGGCGACCATGGTGAGCACGTCGTAGGTGGCCACTACGGCGCTCTCCTGGTTCGTTATCTCCGCGTCCCAGCGGACCTCACCGTAGTCGCCGGGCCTGGGGCTTATCTGCTTGCAGGTGAGGGTCACCGAGATCTCGTCGCCCGGCTTGACCGGTGTCAGGAAGCGGAGGCTGTCGATGCCGTAGTTCGCGAGCACGGGCCCGAAGTCAGGCTGCACGAACAGCCCGGCGGCCAGCGACACGACCAGGTAGCCGTGCGCGACGCGGCCACCGAAGAACGGGTTCTTAGCGGCCGCTTCCTCGTCCGTGTGAGCGTAGAACGTGTCGCCGGTGAACTCCGCGAAGTGCTGGATGTCGTCGAGGGTGACCGTGCGCGGGCCCGCGTGAATGGTGTCGCCGACGCGCAGGCGGCGCAGCGGCTTCGTGAACGGGTGAGCGTCGTCGAGGTTGCGGGGCGCGCCCTTGACCCAGCGGCCCGTGACGGCCTGGAGCATGCGCGGGCTGGCCTGGACGGCGGTGCGCTGCAGGTGGTGGTACACGCCGCGCATGCCGCCCATCTCCTCGCCGCCGCCGGCCCGGCCTGGCCCGCCGTGCACGAGCATCGGCAGCGGGGAGCCTGTGCCGGTGGACTCGGCGGCGTCATCGGAGTCCAGGACGAGGATGCGGCCGTGCCACGGGGCCGTGCCGAGCACGATGTCGCGGGCGAAGTCCTGGTCCTCGGTGACCACCGAGCCCGCCAGGCTGCCCTTGCCGAGTGCGGCCAGCTCGATGACGTCTTGTGTGCTCGCGTAGCCGATCAGGGCGCTGACCGGGCCGAACGCCTCGACCTCGTGCAATTCGGGGCGCCTGGCGTCGGACGCCTGCAGCAGGATCGGGGAGATGAACGCACCGCGCTCGGCGTCGGCGCCGGCCACCTCGACGTGCTCGGGGTCACCGAAGACGATCGTGGCGGCGTCTTCGAGTGCCTTGAGCGAGCGGCGGACCTCATCGCGCTGGTCCAGGCTGGCGAGCGCGCCCATCGTGGTGGCCGGGTCGGCCGGGTTGCCGACGATGACCCGGGCGAGCCGCTCGCGGACGGCCTCGGCCACCTGATCGACCCGGTCGGCGGGGACGAAGGCGCGGCGGATCGCGGTGCACTTCTGCCCGGCCTTGACGGTCATCTCGGTGACCAGCTGTTTCACGTACCGCTCGAACGCCGGTGTGCCAGGGGCGGCGTCGGGGCCGAGGACCGACATGTTCAGCGAGTCGGCCTCGGCGTTGAACCTTACCGATCTGGCGACGACATTCGGGTGACTGCGCAGCCGGTTCGCGGTGCTCGCGGACCCGGTGAAGCTGAGCAGGTCCTGCTCGGTGAGGTGATCGAGGAGGTCGCCCGCGCCGCCGCTGACCAGCTGAAGGGCGCCGTCCGGCAGCAGCTTCGCGTCGACGATCAGCTCCACGAGCAGTGCGGTGAGGTAGCCGGTCTGCGAAGCCGGCTTGATGAGGCTCGGTACGCCGGCGATGAGCGCGGGCGCCAGCTTTTCCAGCGGGCCCCAGACGGGGAAGTTGAAGGCGTTGACCTGCACCGCCACGCCGTGCCGCGGGGTGAGCAGGTGCTGGCCGAGGAAGCCGCCTTGTTTACCCAGCTGCTCCGCGGGACCTTCGACGGCGAATCGCTCGTTCGGCAGCTCGCGCTTGGCCTTGCTCGCGTAGCTGAGCAGCACGCCGATGCCGCCGTCGATGTCGAACTTCGAATCTTGCAGCGTCGCGCCGGTGCGGTACGAGAGCGCGTACAGCTCCTCGCGGTGCTCGCGCAGCAGCGGGCCGATCGCCTTGGCTAGCTCCGCGCGCTCGTGGAAGGTCAGCGCGCGCAGCGCGGGGCCGCCTGCCTCCCTACCGTGGCGGAGAGCGGCGTCGAAGTCGATGCCGGCGGAGGAGACCTCGGCCACCGGCTCTGCGGTGACCGCGTCGTAGACCGGGGTGCCGCTGTCCGGTGCGAACCAGTGGCCTGCGATGTAGCTGCGGACTACCGCCATGAGCGCTCTCCCGTTGGCTTCGGCTCTTTACATACCGGTCGTTCGGTAATTTACTCTATCACTGGGGGCTTGACCAGATGCCTCTGGTAGGAATCGTCCCTGCTGCCGGGAAGGGTAATCTTGACCATTCAGCATCGAACCAGGAGGTCTCGCGCCGTGCCGGAGCAGGTGACGGTCACCACTGTCGATCCGGCGCCGCGCCGCCGCGGGCGGCCCGGCTACGACCTAGAGGCGGTGCTTCGGGTGGCGGTCGAGGTCTTCAACGAACGCGGCTACGACGGGGCGAGCATGGAGGACCTGTCGAAACGCCTTGGCATCGCCAAGTCCGGGATCTACCACCACGTGTCAGGCAAGGAAGAGCTGCTCCGGCTGGCGCTCGACCGCGCGCTTGACGGACTATGGGAGGCGGCCGACCTCGCGCGGGCGCTCGACGCACCGGCGATCGAGCGGCTCGAGCGGCTCGTGCGCGACGCCGTGGGCGTGCTTGCCGCGCGGCTCCCGTACGTCACGCTGCTGCTGCGCGTCCGTGGCAATACCGATGTCGAGCGGGCGGCACTCGCCCGGCGCAGGGCGTTCGACGCCCTGGTCGCGAGCCTGGTTGAGGAAGCCGAGCGAGACGGGGACATCCGGCCGGACATCGACCCGAAGCTCGCCGCGCGGCTGCTATTCGGGACGGTGAACTCGATCGTCGAGTGGTACCGGCCTGCCTCGTCGACTTCGCCGAGCGCACTGGCGGACGCGGTATGCGCCATCGCGTTCGACGGCCTGCGCGTGCGGAGGTAACGCGATTTCGCGGGTAACGCGGAGCGTCGCTCCCGCCGTTCGTGGCTGCGACCCCGGAACTCGGCGACGAGCTCACCGCCTCGGGTGACGGTCACGTCGTAGACGCCGTTGCGTCCGTAGCGAGCGCGCACCCGGCCCTCGGCGGTGAGGGTGTCGCCGCCGCGGGCCGGCGCGACGAAGACGATGTCGGCGCCCGCCGCCACGGTGACCGGGCCCCAGCTGTTGCAGGCGCAGGCGAAGGCCGTGTCGGCGAGGGCGAAGATCACGCCCCCGTGGCAGATGCCGTGCCCGTTCAGCATCTCGTCCCTGACCGTCAGCCGCGCTCGCGCCCAGCCCGGCCCGTAGTCAAGCAGCTCGATACCGAACATTCGCGAGGCATCGTCGGAGGCGAACATCGTCTCGACGGGACCGGACTGGCCTGCGGGCTGTGACATGGGTCTCCCGGGCTAGATAACTGCCGAACGTTCGGTCAATAATATGACGTCGCACGGCGAACAGTGAGGGAGCGAGTACAGATGGAATCGTTCATCATCGCGGGTGTGCGCACGCCCATCGGCCGGTACGGCGGGACGCTCGCCAGCACCCGCCCGGACGACCTCGCGGCGCTCGTGATCGGCCAGGCCGTCGGCCGGGCCGGGGTCGACCCCGCCACGATCGACGAGGTCGTGTTCGGCGCGGCCAACCAGGCAGGCGAGGACAACAGGAACGTCGCCCGGATGGCCACCCTGCTCGCTGGCTTCCCCGACACGGTGCCCGGCTACACGGTAAACCGGCTGTGTGCCTCCGGGATGACCGCGGTGGCGACGGCGCGGCAGATGATCGCGGCCGGTGACGCGGACCTAGTCATCGCCGGAGGCGTGGAGTCCATGACCCGTGCGCCCTGGGTGATGGAGAAACCGAGCAAGGCGTGGGCGAAGCCGGGTGCGGCGTTCGACACCTCGATCGGCTGGCGGTTCACCAATCCCCGCTTTGATGCCGACACCACGCTGTCGATGCCGCAGACCGCGGAACGGGTCGCGCAGCAGTGGGCGCTGACCCGCGAGGAACTCGACGTCTTCGCCTTCCGGTCCCACGAGCGGGCACTGGACGCCATCAAGAACGGCCGGTTCTCCGCCGAGATCATCCCGGTGGGCGAGGTCAGCACCGACGAAGGGCCCAGGCCGGACACGAGCCTGGAGCGGCTCGCCGCGCTCCGCCCCGTCAACGGGCCCGGCGGCCTCGTCACCGCCGGGAACTCCAGCGCGCTCAACGACGGCGCCGCCGCCGTGGTCGTGGCCAGCGAGCGGTACGTCGCCGAGCATGGCCTGACACCGCGGGCCAGGATCGTCGCCGCGGCGAGCGCCGGGGTCCGCCCGGAGATCATGGGCATCGGCCCGGTCCCGGCGACCCGCAAGGTGCTCACGCGCGCCGGCTGGTCGGTCGATGAGCTGGACGCGATCGAGCTCAACGAGGCGTTCGCCTCCCAGTCGCTTGCTTGTATCCGGGACCTCGGGCTGAATCAGGAGATCGTCAACGCCGATGGTGGTGCGATCGCGCTCGGGCACCCGCTCGGCTGCTCTGGCACCCGGCTTCTGGTGACGCTGCTCGGGCGTCTCGAGCGGTCCGGCGGTCGCCGGGGTCTTGCCACCATGTGCGTCGGCGTCGGCCAGGGCACCGCCATGTTGCTCGAGCGGGTGTGAGCCCCGTGACTAGCGTGACCGTCGAACGGGACGGGGCCGTCGCCTCCGTCATCCTGCCCGGCCCGGCTCTAAGCCTGACCGTGAAGGAGGGTCTGCTCAACTCCCTGCTCGAAGTCGCGGCCGACGATCAGGTGCGCGCTGTGGTGCTGGCCGGGACCGGCCGGGCCTTTTGCGTCGGCCAGGACCTGGCCGAGCACGCCGCGGCCCTCGACAAGGACCCGGCGACGGCGCTCGACACGGTGCGGGAGCACTACAACCCCATCGTCGCCACGCTCACGACCATGCCGAAGCCCGTCGTGGCCGCCGTCAACGGGACCTGCGTCGGCGCCGGCCTCGGTTTCGTGCTCGCGTGCGACTTCGTGATCATGGCCGAGGGTGCGACGCTCGGCACCGCGTTCACCGGCATCGGCCTGACCTGCGATTCCGGGCTCTCGGTGACGCTCCCGGCGGCCGTCGGGATGCAGCGCGCCCGGGCGCTGCTGCTGCGGCCGACGACGTTCAGCGCCGAACAGGCGGTCTCCTGGGGGCTGCCGTTCGAGCTGGTGCCCGCCGCCGCGATCCGCGCGACGGCAGCCGCACTGGCCACCGAGCTGGCCGCCGGGCCGACCGCCGCCTACGCGGAGACCAAGCGGTTGCTCTGTGACGGTGCGTCGCGTCCGCTAGCCGACTCGCTCGCGGCCGAAGCTGCCGCACAGCGCCGGCTAGGCACGACCGCCGACCATGCCAATGCTGTGCGGGCGTTCCTGACGAAGCAGAAACCTGCCTTCCAGGGCTCCTAGTCCGTGCAGCAACTCCGCCGGTTCTGGCCCGGTGAACCGTCGTCACCGGATCCCGGTGATTGTGAACGCGAACCACGGCGAACCACAAATGCAAGGACGCCCGGATGCGGATGCGTCTTCCGCGCGCCCTAGACGCCCTAGACGCAGCGATATGTCACGAATTGCCTGAATTCGGGATTGAGGCATTCCGGACAGGGAGATTATGGCGGAAGATCCTCCGCCCGGGGGGGCGGAGGATCTTCCGCGCTGTCTGAGCAGCGACGCCGGGGGGCGCGGGGTGCGGGAACGGTGTTACTGGCGGGGGTGGTGGTTACCTTAGGGCAGTCTCCGGCGGCGGGTCAGGCGGCGGGATGGGAGTCGGCAGGGGGGGCCGTTAGGCGGCCGAGCGGGAGTCGGACGGGCGGCGGCGGTGGGGGGCGTCGGTGAGGGTGATGGTGGCGCCCGCCAGCAGGTCGGTACGCTGGTCGATCGTCCGCGGCCAGATCACCGGAATCTGGTGACGACCTCTCACTGTCCTGGCGGTGAAACTGAATACGCTCCGAACGATCAGGTCCGTTCATGACCGGAAGGAGAAACGCCATGTCATCCGTTTTCGGGGCGCTCATCCGCGAGGCGCTGTACCCCTATCCGGACGGGCTGGCGATCGTGAGCGAGGTAGGCCCCCGCCGGGAAAGTGAGTGGTCGCCTGGACCCACATGGAGGTCCGGCCAGTGACACCAGATATGGGGGCTCGGCCGGGCGAACCGAGCCCGGCTGACGGCTCCGGCCCGCGCGAACTGCTCAGCTACCGCTCCGCGCAAGGCCGGTGGGTGGTCGCGGCGATGGTATTGGGCTCGTCGGTGGCAGGGATCGATTCCACCGTAGTCGCCGTCGCGCTGCCAGCGATCGGACGGAACCTGCACGTCGGATTCCAGGACCTGCAATGGACCGTCACGAGTTACACGCTGACCCTGGCCTCGCTGATTCTGCTAGCCGGCTCCCTGAGCGATCGCTGGGGGCGGCGGCGGGTGTTCCTGGTCGGGCTGAGCTGGTTCACCCTGGCGTCGGTGCTGTGCGCGGCCGCGCCCAGCATTGGTTGGCTCATAACGGCGCGGGCCGTGCAGGGTATCGGAGGCGCGCTGATGACACCGGCCAGCCTGGCGATCATTGAGGCGGCCTTCCAGCCCAGCGATCGCTCGCGCGCGATCGGGACATGGGCCGGATTTAGCGGGGTGTCCGCCGCGGTCGCGCCCTTCCTCGGCGGGTGGCTGCTGGAAACTGGCAGCTGGCGGTGGATCTTCCTGATCAACGTCCCGGTCGCCGCGGCGGTCGCGTGGATGACGCTGCGACAAGTCCCCGAGTCCCGGGACACGTCGGCGTCCGGGGGCGCCGACTGGCCCGGCGCGCTGGCCTGCGTCGTCGCACTGGCCACGATCACCTACGCGATCATCGTGCTGCCTGGCGGGGGTGTCAGATCGCCGGAGTTCGCCGCTGCCGCGGTACTGGCCCTCTTGTCCTCGGCCGCCTTCGTCGTCACTGAACGGCGGCGGAGCCATCCCATGCTCCCGCCGGCGATCTTCCGCCCGGCGCAGTTCCGCGCCGCCAATGCCGTCACCTTCGTCATCAACGGCGCCCTCGGCGGCTTCGCGTTCGTCTTTATCCCCGCCCTGGAGATCATCGCCGGCTATAGCCCGGTGGTGGCGGGCTCGGCACTGGTTCCGGTCACCGTCGTGACCTTGCTGCTGTCGGGTTCCAGCGGCCGGCTGGCTCAGAAGATCGGCCCCCGGCCGCAACTAGTGGCGGGCTCCCTGTTGTGCGCGGCGGCGTCCATCCTCGCCGTGCGCATCGGCTCCCAGGCTGGCTACTGGACGGCCGTATTGCCGGTGGCCGTGCTGTTCGGCCTTGGCCTGGCGTCTCTCGTGCCACCCCTGACTGCCACCGCGATGAACTCCGCCCCGGACTCCCTGGCCGGTCTGGCCTCCGGAGTGAACAACGCCGTGGCGCGGGTCGCGGGCCTGCTCTGGATCGCCGCGCTGCCGCCTCTCACCGGCCTTACCGGTGCGGTCTACGCCGACCCGGTGCAGTTCCGGTCCAGCTTCGTTGAGATCAGCTGGATCTGCGCGGCAGCGTTCGCCTGCGCCGCGGTGCTCGCCGCAACGTTCATCACAGGCCCTCGCCGTCCCACTCTGTCACCGCGGCTGGCGCTTATCCAAACCCCGGTGCCCCACCTCGCCTGCCCGGTCGCCTTCCGCCGCGAACCGCGGCAGACCCGCAGACCGAACAGCGGCCAGACAAGCAATCGCGCCCATCTCGGCGATACTCCTGCCACTGGCCGCCCCTCGATGGAGCATGTCCAGGCAGCGGCTTGAGGCATTCGGCGGGAGTTCGCGCGGAGTCTACGGCGAAGACACTGTTCAGGTAATGCGTCCGCCACGCAGGAAGTACACGAAACACCCATTCGCGTCGCGGTATCACCAATGATACCATCTAGGCATGGCGATGACATTGCGGCTGGCAGACGGCGAGACCGAGGCGCTGCGCCGCCGCGCCGAGCTCGAGCACCGCTCCATGCAGGAGGTCGCCAGGCAGGCGATCCGCGAGTACGTGGAGAACCACAGCCGGGCCGACCTCCTCGACCAGGTGCTCGACGAGGAGCTGCCCCGCTACGCCGAGGCCCTGAAGCGCCTCGGGCAGTGATCTACCTAACACTGCCCGAGCTCTTGCGCGTAGCCGACCGGACCCTCGGCCCCGGCTATGCCGTCCGCGACTACGGGCTGCTCGAAGCTGCCCTCGCCCGTCCTAAGGCCACCGCGTTCGGTAAGGACGCCTACCCGAGCCTGGACGCCAAGGCCGCCGCCCTGCTGCACTCCATCGCCCGCAACCACGCCCTCATCGACGGCAACAAGCGACTCGCGCTCGCCGCGGTCATCGCCTTCTACGGCCTCAACGGCCGCCGCCTCACCCTCACCAACGACGCGGTCTACGATCTGGTGATCAGCGTCGCATCAGGGCAGCTCGATACGGTCGATGCCATCACCGCCATGCTGCAGACCGCGACAGAGCCTCGGTAGCAGAACAAGGCACATAGCCCGGACAGTGAACCTTTCTCGTGGTGACAGCGACGGGCACGGCGGATCCTTGGGTCAGGACGCGGGATCGCGTAAACATTTTTATCAGGTAAGCATTTGGCAGCTATTGGTGCATATAATTTTCGAGATCATGAGATTACCGCTTGGTCAGCGCCGAACTCGCCCGCGGCCTGCACGGCGCCGAACGCCGCTTCCCTGGTTAGCGCGATTGGGATGCTGCGTTCGACGGACGCTGCCCGATGCCGCGCCAGCGGGCACGGACACCCGCTGGTTTCGCCTCGGCGTGTGGCGCACTATCACGACAAGGGCATACACCAGCAGGAGCGCTACCCCATCGAAGAACAGGCCCGCCACGATCGTTTCGATCGCCGTGCTGTCGGCACTGATGAGAGTCCGCCCGCTGCCCCAGGCCCAGAGCGGGTCGCCAACACGGATCGGCTGGCCGAGTGGCACCTGGGTGCCCCAGGTGACGTCCGCGCGGCTTTTGGAAAGGTAGCCTTCTGTCACCACGTGGCAGCCGCCGCGCCGGGTTATGGCAAGGCAGAACTGACTATACGACACCGGGTTGAAGGTGTCCTGGCTCTCCGCGCCCGCCACATATGCCCACGAGTTCACTTCGGCGGGCAGGATGAACACGGCTATACCAGTCATCGCGACGAGCATAGCGATGGCGAACACCCAACTGCCATGGTGGCGCGGCGGATAACGATGCGCGTGGGCATACAACGGGTAATGCGAAACGCTGCCCTTCGCGCTCACCCGAACGGCCGCATCGGCGCGCCGAATGCGTGCTGTATCGACGATTACGACAACTAGCCCGGCCAGAACCAGAGCGAGCAGCACGAAAACTGGGATAAGGTTGAGGGTTTCCGACGTCCCAGTGAGGTTCTCGAAGAGGTTTAGGTCGATCCCCAGGTACACCGCGAGGCCGATCACGCTGCCTATCGCCACCCAGGCCCACCCGCGCCGCCGGTGATGCAACCTGACGAGCGCGGCAACATCCGGTGACTTGCCGGTATCCCGCTGTGCTGGCGCTTGCGGCATCGGCTGCTCCTCGGTTGAATACGCGGTCTGCACGCTTCCGCTTATGGTATTCACGGCTCCCGGCCGGGCAAGGTTTGCGCGGAATCCCGTCCAGAATTCCGGCGCGATGTCGGGAGTGGACCGATTGGATTTCTAGGTGCCCGTCGGCAAGGGCCGGGCGAGGTGATCGGGGATAGGGCTGTGGCACACTGCGGGGTATGCAGGCCGGCCCGCAGGTTAACCAGGGCGGCAGCGGGAGCCCGTGCTCCTGCTGTTGCACGGTCTCGGCGCGATCGGCGACGTGTGGCAGGGGTGGCGGCCGTTGCTGGCCCGGCGCTGGCCAGGGCGCTGGCTGGCGCCGGACCTGCCCGGTCACGGCGGTTCGCCGCCGCTATCGAGCTACACGTTCGAGTCCCTGGCCGCCGCGGTCGCGGACACCGTGGGGACCGATGCCCACACCGTCGTCCTGGGACACTCGCTGGGCGGGTGGCCGGCCTGGCCCTGGCCGGCGGCGGGTTCGACGTGCCGGTGCGGGCGGTCATCGGCCTGGGGATCAAAGTCGCCTGGGGCGAAGACGAGCTGGACCGTGCGTGAGCCCTGGCGCACCGCTCACCGGTCTGGTTCGCCTCGCGTGACGAGGCGGCGGCCCGCTACCTGCGCATCTCGGGCCTGAGCGGACTGCTGACCGCCGCCCAACCAGCCGTGAACGCCGGCCTGCGGGAGCAGGACGGCCGATGGCGGCTGCCATGGATCCGGGCGCGTTCGCCGTCGGGCACCCGATATGCCGCAACTGCTGGCACGATCCCAGCCCCCGGTAACCCTGGCCCGCGGCGAGCACGACGCCATGAGCACGGACGAGCAGCTCACCCGGCTGGGCGTCCCCACGGTCACGCTGCCAGGCCTGGGCCACAACGCACGTCGAGAACCCGGACCTCACGAGCACCCTCCTAGACGTGGAGGTAGTCAGAAGCCGATGATGTTGGGGCAGGGTTTGGGGTGCCGGGTGCCGGGGCGGGCGGCATCGACGGCCTCGCGGACGGTGCGGTGACGTCGAGCCAGGCTTTCGGTGTGTTCCACTGACGGACCGCAATGGGGCTGGTTAGTCGTCGTGTCACATAAATGCCACACGAAATCGATCTCGCGCGGCGTCGGTTGGGGCTCCGCGCCGTGGACCTACATTGTCAGGTCGGCAGCAACGCTACGTTGTAGTCGGCGAAACGCTTGTCGCGCGTGACTATCGTCAATCCCTCTGCATATGCCTGGGCGATCAGCATGCGGTCGAATGGATCATCGTGATGTCGCGGCAACTGGCCTGCCGCGATCCCATGCGCGACGCTGATGGCCAGCGGAACGAATCCGCTCTCGTCAAGTTGCCGTTCAAGGTCATCAGGGGCGGAGAGCTTACCCAGTGCCTTCTTGATCGAGATCTCCCAAGCGCTCGCTGCGGACACCATGACCAGATTCACCGGATCAGCAATTGCATCCCGCGCCTGATCATTGAGACCCTCATCCGCCAGCCACCACAACAACGCGTGCGTATCGAGCAACAGCCTCACGGACGCTCACCGCGGAACGCCGCGTCCATTTCGGCCGGCAGTTCGTCGAAGTCATCGGCAATGCTGACCTGGCCTCGCCATGCGCCCGGACTGCGGCGCCGCGAGGGAGCATCGCTTAGCGCAACGAGTCGTGCGATCGGCCGACCGGCGCGCGCGATCACGATCTCTTCGCCCGCCGCGGCACGATCCAGCAACTGCGACAGGTGGGTCTTGGCTTCGTAGACGTTGACGCTTGCTGTCATGAGATCATTCTAGACATATGGTCTAGTCTGGTCAAGTCAAGGTTTCGTTGCTTCGATGAGATGTCCGGCAGCCTGACAATTCTGGTCCATGCCATCGACGGGCAAACCTGTCGACGTCAGCGGAGATAAGGCCGCGGGCAGGCGGCGGCATGCGGGAGGAACTACATACACCGGTTCGTTCAGGATCCTGACGAGCGGTCACCGGGGCCCGTATAGCGCTGTTTCGCGAGAAGTTTGGAAGGCCCAGTATCGGTCGCCGTAGGACCAGTGCCACCACTCGGCCGGGTAGTTGATGAATCCGGCCGCGTCCAAGGCGGCTGCGAGAAGGTCGCGGTTACGTCGAGCGGGCCCGGGAACGGGATAACCGGTGCGGGAGCCTTCGCCGGGTTGGTTGAATCCCCAGCCCATGTCCGCGTACTCGTCGTGGTAGAGCAGGACGAGGTCAACGGCGCCGCCGGTGCTATGTGGTGGTGCATTGTCTGGCGGGGCAGTGAACCTGGTGTTTTCCCGGATCAGGTCCTGGCCGGTGAGGTCGGGTCGGCTGGCTATTAGTTCGTCCAGGCTCTTTTGCCACAGGCGCTCCTGGACCCAGATGGGGCGCCAGCCCTCCTTGATCTGGAGCTGGTATCCGTCCGGGAGGTATGCCTGGGCGCGAACGAGCCGCTCGGCCACGCCCGAACGGACTTGAAAAGGATTGCCCGATAGCTGTTGTACGCGCGCCCTGGTCCGGTCGATTGCCAGCGTTGAGTAGGCGCTGATCTCGACCAGCGGCTCACCAGCTTCAGCGATCCGGCGGGCTAGTACCTGGTGATCATCGATAAG
>Ga0210395_10002125_pt1 | contig 15423 bp, 17 predicted proteins | sample IncBWH4OmetaG_FD_150861 | JGI IMG/M metagenome (GOLD analysis project Ga0210395, IMG submission 150861) | Forest soil microbial communities from Barre Woods Harvard Forest LTER site, Petersham, Massachusetts, United States - Inc-BW-H-4-O ... | reverse complement strand
TTTCACGGCGTCTTTCGCAAACGGATTCTTTTCTGAATTTGTGTTCGGGAAATCCGATTGGGACTATAAGACGTTCAAGGTGGATGCGGACCTGAAAGCAGCCACTGAGAGAACCGCTCAGGCCCTGAACGCTACCGATCCCGACCTCAAGCCATTCAAAGCCCGCGGGGGAAAGTTGCTTCTCTATCACGGCTGGAGTGATCCGGCGATCACACCGTTGAACACGATCGACTATTACGAGAACGTCGTCAAGAGGATGGGGCAAAAAGATGTCGACTCTTTCGTCCGCCTCTACATGGTGCCGGGCTTCCAACACTGCTTCGGAGGTCCGGGGCCGGATTCGTTCGGAGCATTCTATGATCTGACATTTGACGACCCGCCGCACAGCGTGGACGCGTCTTTGGAGCAGTGGGTGGAAAAGGGCACGGCGCCGTCGATAATTATTGCATCGAAGTTCGAGGGCCAGGACCAAACGCACGCGAAGATGACGCGGCTTCTATGCCCATATCCGCAGGCAGCGAGGTACAAAGGCAGCGGCGATCCTAATGACGCCGCGAACTTTGAGTGCGAGCGGCCAAAGAAATAAGCTGGATTTTCTGGCGCCTGAATGTCCCGGATGGAGCGCCGGACCCTATCAAGCCAGATTAGAAATGCGAATGAGTCTGACCGATGTGTTCTCCAGAGTCGGGAGCCGACGGCAACGACGACGTTCTTTGAAAATTGGAAACCGTCTGATGAAAAATGGAAACCAGATGATGAAAAACCTGTTGTGTTCGATCCTTGTTCCTATCACTTGCCTGGCGCTGCTGGCCGCCGCGCCTGACGAAAAAGCGCCCAAACCGCAATATGACGAGAAAGGCCAGCTTATCCGGCCTGCCGACTACCGTGAATGGATGTTTCTGTCTGCTGGATACGGCATGAACTACAGTCCCGCGCCCGGCAGCCACGAGATGTTCACCAACGTCTTCGTGCAGCGCTGGGCGTACGACGAATTTGCGAACTCGGGGAAATGGCCAGAAAAGTGCATGTTCGTGATCGACGAAAGGGATGCCGCAAGCCGAAGTTCCATCAACCAAAAGGGCCATTATCAGACTGATCTGATGGGGCTGGCCGTCGAGGTGAAAGATTCGGCGCGGAATCCGGATAAGTGGGCGTACTACAGTTTCGACGCCCAGGGCAAAACGGCCGAGGCCATGCCCAAGGGCAACGTCTGCTGGTCGTGCCACGACGATCATGCCGCCGTCGAGCACACGTTTGTGCAGTTCTATCCCACACTGAAGGTAGTGGCGAGGAAGTTTGGGACATACAACGAAGCACGGGAGCAAGTGACAGAGGTGAAGTGAAAGAGGCCGCGACCGTGGAGCAGGATGAACTGGAGGTAGGCGCAGATTGACGGCCGAGCAGGTGAGGATGGACTTCGCGCAGAGGAGCAGTAACGAAACCGGCATGGAAGTCTTTTTGGATAGCGACGATCCGCAGGTAGAGGTCGGGTGTGAAGAACTCCCGCTTCCCAAGCGGTCTGCACGGACGCTTGCGACGGGGAAGTCTGCGCGGATTGCGATCAAAGCTAAGGGGAGCATTCTTTTCATCGATGCGGCGGATGTTATCGCCGTGGAAGCCAAAGGAAAGTATGTCTTGTTATTGCATACTGCGAGTTCGCACATGCTGCGAGGGTCTATCTCGACCATGGAGGAAAAGCTCAATCTGCACGGGTTTGTGCGAATTCATCGATCGGTGCTGGTGAACGCGGGGATGGTTGAAGAGATGCATCCATTGCCGACGGGCGAGTATGTGCTGCGTGTGCGGGGAGGAAGGGAGTTCACAGTGACTCGTACTTACAAGAAGAATCTGCAACTCCTGGCGCAGCTGTGGATCGGTATGGAGGACTTTCTTGCTGAGTAGGAGATGTATCCGTCTCGCTGTCCGCCCGGGATCTTGAGGGGGTGCAAGGGCACTTGTCAAGAAACGGGCTATGAGGAAGTTGGGCACGGCTACGCTTGTCCGGGACAAAGGATTCACGCCCAGGGGCATCGCGGTTGAGTTAGGAATCTGAGCGGGTTCTGACTCAGTCGTCGTCCAATGCCTACTTCATTCCCAGGTCGGTTAATATCTTAGGATTTTCTTCTCCGGCGGCCAGAACCTGGTGGCATGCCGAACAATCGTTGGTGATGGTCTGGCCATCGCCACTGGTATGGCTGCCATCGTGGCAGCGAAAACAACCCGGCGAATCATTGTGCCCAAGATTATTTGGATGGACGCCCCAGGTCACGCGCATGTCGGGGAAGATGTTGCGCAGGTAGATCGCCGCCACTTCGTCGCCCGCTTGCTGCACGAGCGCTCGGCGTGTCTGGTAGACCTCAGGATAATTTGCGCGATAGAAGTTGTTGAGTTCAGCGATGATGTTCTGCCGCGCAACGTCACGGTTGGGATAATTCACTTTGAGAACTTCGACCGCCTTCTTCCGGATATAGGGCAGCTCCAGGCTGATGTGCCCGAGAGACATTTGCTTGTCCACTGCGTTTTCGGGCAAGTCGAACTGATGCGTTGGCCGGTTGTGGCAATCCACGCAATCCATCGTGCGGTGTTCTCCCTTGTCCAACTGTTCTTGGGTTGGCTTCGTATCGGTGGTAATGAATTCGGTTGTCTTCCCCTGATCGTCGGTGTAATACACGACGGGGACGATCTGGCGTTCCGGGTCGGTTGAAATGTAGCGGATGCGCGCGTTGTCCGCAAGATGGTGCCCATGGATGCCGACCGAACCCTGCCATGTGCGCCCACCTACTTTTAGTACCAAGACGTCTGTCTGCGGCGTGTTTTTCTCGTCTTCCTTGTAGCTGGTGTTCACCAGTAACTTGTCGCCGGTAAAGCGCTGCGGCCAGTGACAATGCTCACAGGTATCACGCGCCGGGCGAAGGTACTTTACTGGCGAAGGAATGGGCCGCGAATACGTGTGGAGGGTCACCGCAGCGACCTGTCGCAAACCGGAGAGCTTTGATCTCACGAACCACCCAGCACCGGGCCCTATGTGGCACTCCACACAGGCCACGCGCGAGTGCGGAGAGTTCTGATAGGCCGCATACTCCGGGGCCATCACGGTATGACAAGTGGTTCCGCAGAAACTCGTCGAATCCATATATTCGACGCCGCGGTAGGATGCTGTCCCAATAATGAGAAGGTTCAGCACGGTCGCCAGTGCCACCCACTCCAACGTGCGCCGGACTATAGGCAGGCGCGGATCGATGGCGGGGTAGACTTCCGGCAGATTCCCGCTCCCGTGGAGACTGCGCCGCCTGAACCAGAGGCCAAGCGGAATCAGCAGCAGACCCAGAATGAAAATTCCCGGAAGAGTCAGGAAGACCAGAAGGCCAATATAAGGATGCGGCGGTCCGGGCAAGAAGACGTCGTAAAACCAAAAGGCGATGGTGGTAAGCGCAGTGCTCGTGGTAATTACGGCACCAGTAAGGGTGATGGGGTTTTGCCCTAGGAAATAGATCGGCTGCGTCCATTCTCGGACGCTTGCTCGCAGATTCATGGAAACCGCTGTCCCTTTTCTTCTACCTTCGATGGGCGCTACGTAGACACAGTCTCATCTGTGGCCGCGGACTGTCCGCCGCGCTCGACAACTCCCTGCTATTGACGACTGGAGCAGTCTATTTTTTCAAAGTACGGATATAAGCCACCAGACCCTTAATCTCTTCCGGTTTCAAAGATGCATACTTCGGCATCTTGTTCTTGCCGTTTGTGATGATATCCGTGAGCTGCGCGTCCGTCATTCCCTGCACGTCCGCGGTTGTGAAGTCGTGAGCACCCATCTTCTTGCCCATCGCTGAACCTGTCCCGTCAGCAGCATGGCAGCCCGCACATCTTGATTTGAAAAGGGCCGATGCGTCTTGCGCTCCCGCCGACAAGGGGATGCTTATGCTCACAACAAAGGCGAACAACGCTGCAATGGTAGACACTTTGAAATCGATTCTCTTCATTGGTCAAGCTCCATTCAAGGGTTTCATTGCCTCTAAGATTTAAGACCACAACCGTTGCTAAAGCTGAGCAATATTGCCCTTTTTGAGAGATAGGTTCCGTGGCCCACATCACGTGTGCTGGTGATTTTAGTCCTTTCGGAGTTCTGGAACACCGACTTCGTAGAGGGCGACAAAGTCGGCATTAGCGCGGCTCACTCCGGTGAATAACCCGCGTGATCGGACTCACGGCCAACAGGACCACGGTCACGGCGTCGCCGAAGAACGTCGGCCAAGCGCGTCCGTAGTGGCGGCTTACCAATAGTCGCGGTGATTTGAGGAAGTGCTCGGCACGTGGCTGCGGGCTACGATCGAGCGGCTCGTGGCGAAGAGCGCCGCCTCCACCGTTTAAGACACCAAGAAATAATGTGAGTCCAGCGAACCATTGAACCCTGGACTCGTGCCTGTGGGGAAGTCTGTAGGTCTTTGGCCTATGGGTGGAAAGCGTGGGCTTGCTTTGGAGGCTTCCCCTTACCCCCTGAGTTTGTTTTCTACGTTTGACTGGGATAGCAGCGTTGGTGAGGCTTCCCTAACAAAATCTGATTTCGGACGCCACGCGCCCTGCCTTTCGTGAGGATAATCGGAAAGAAAACCCCAACAGAAGTTGCTGTTGTCGCGTCGGCGCTCTTAAAGTTTGTTTTTCTTAAAGCCGATATGGCCCTTGGATGGCAAGAACCTTTATTGCGTTCCTGTCAGATCAACCGAATTCTGAGGAGATACCAATGTCGACAGCAGCCATTTCCAGCAGTTCCATTTACCAGCAGACGGAGCAATATTTTCAAACTCGGCAAAGCGATCTGCACCAGCTCGGACAAGCACTGCAGTCCGGCGACCTAGGGGGCGCTCAAACGGCTTACAACAACATTGTTCAGCTCGGCCAAAGCGGCCCGTTCGCCAGCGGAGACCCGTTCTCGCGACCACAGCGGGAGCAGGATTTTACAGCCATCGGACAAGCCCTGCAGTCGGGCGACCTGGCAGGGGCACAAGCCGCTTTCAGTACGCTCCAAAGCACTTTTGGAAGAGGGGCGGGCACGCAAAGCGCTCCCAGCGCCGGTTCCACTTTGAACAGCGGACCGGAAATTATCCTTAACCTTAGTAGCAACAGCATCGCTGCCGGCTCCGCTTCCAGTGCGGCCGCCTCCAGCGGCGGGCCGGAAATTATCCTCAATCTGGGCAATAGCAGTGGCAGCACCAGCCCCGAGCAGATCACCATCAACCTCAACCCAACCAACGGCGGAGGGGAACAGGTTTCCCTCAGCGTGGGCAGCCAGGGTTCGAACGCGCAGGAGATTACGTTCAACTTGCCTCCTAACAGCAACGAACAGATCGTCCTGAATTTATTGAGCGAATCCTCTTCCAGCCCTAGCAGCAATTCCTCAAGCAGCTCCTCGGCAAATGGGGGCCTCAGCGTTTCGGCTTGAACCGGCAAGGCCGACGGTGCAGTTCGCGGGAACCATGCCCTCCCCGCCCGCCTACTGCACCGGCGCGCTTCACGCCGCGCGCCGCCCCACAAAAAATCTTCCCGATCATTGCTTACTCTGCAAGTCCTGGAGTTCCTCAGAGTCTTTCCATGCGCCCAGGTTTCGTAGGGCCCCAGCTTGGAGTAAACTGGCCCCGTCCGGGAAGAAACTTCAAGAAAGGAGAAGCCGGTATGAGGTTCAGGAAATCGGTTATCGTTATTGCTCTGTTATCGATCGCGACGCTGGGATTTGCTCAGGATCGCGGCCAGCCCTCAGCCAAGTCGCAGGAACGCATCACCCGAGAAGTTCGCCACGAGCTTCTGATGCTGCCGTATTTCGGAGTATTCGACAACATTGCTTACAAAGTGGATGGGTCTACGGTCACGCTGCTCGGGCAGGTTGTAAGGCCTACATTGAAATCCGATGCCGGGAACGCGGTGAAGCACATCGAAGGGGTTGAGCAGGTGGATAACCAGATTGAGGTGCTTCCCCCCTCGCCCATGGATGATCGTCTGCGCCGGCGCTTGTATCGCGCGATCTATGGGTACCCTGCGTTGGAGAAATACGCTCTGGGTGTGCAGAAGCCGATTCGCATCATTGTGAAGAATGGCAACGTTACTCTCGAAGGAGTGGTCGACAATGAAGGCGACAAGAACTTTGCGGGACTTCGCGCCAACAGTGTATCTGGCATTTTCTCGGTGACTAATAACCTGGTAGTTCCGCCGAAGTAGAGCATTTCAAGCGCGGCGGCGTCCGCGCTGACGCTGCCGCTCGCTTCCACTTTACCGGGAAGGCGGTCTGCCACTGCGCTTTCCTGCGTATAATGATCCGCGAACCAGGTCCGTCCGAGCTAAAGTCCGGAGGAAATGCCATGATGAATCGCCGCACGTTCCTTGAGCGTGCCACGACGGTTACTGCAGCCACGCTGCTCACCGGCCGCATCGGCCGGGCTGCGGCGGACCACAAGATCGATAGAATTGGCCTGCAGCTCTATACCGTGCGCGACCAGATGAAAGCTGATTTCGATGGCACTCTGGCCAAAGTTGCCGCGATCGGCTACCAGGAGGTCGAATTCGCTGGATATTTTGATCGCTCGCCCAAAGAGGTGCGAGCTGCCATCGACCGCCATGGTCTGGTCTCACCCTCCTGTCACGTTGATTGGGATGTTCTCGGAGACCAGTGGCTGGCCCAGATTGAGTCCGCTAAAATCATCGGCCAGAGCTACATCGTCTGTCCCTGGATCCCCGAAGAAATCCGCAACCAGCCTGACGGTTGGAGGCGCGCCGCGGAAACTTTCAACCATGCCGGCGAAGTTAGCAAGAAGGCTGGCATTCAGTTCGCCTATCACAATCACTGGTTCGAGTTTCTCCCCGTTAACGGAAAATTGCCTTACGATTTCCTTCTCGAAAACTGTGACTCGGACCTCGTCAAGATGGAGCTTGATCTGTGCTGGATCGAGGTCGGTGGCGGCGATCCGCTCAAGTATTTTGACCGCTATCCCGGCCGGTTCCCGCTCGTGCACGTGAAGGACATGAAGAAGTTGCCAAAAATTTCCGCCGCCGGTGGCCAGGATTTCGGAGACTCGCTCAAAGACATGACCTCAGTTGGAAGCGGGATCATCGACTGGAAGCGGATTTTTGCGCAATCTGAGAAGGCAGGGATCAAGCACTACATCGTCGAGCACGACAAGCCCGACGCACCTTTCGACAGCATCAAAAACAGTTACGAATACCTGCGGCAATTGCGCTGGTAAGGCAGGTCAAGCCTTCCCGAAGGGATCCTCCAGAGACAGACTTTGCGGGGTGAATAACTCCGCGCCGTTCTCTGTGATGTGCATATCGTCTTCGAGGCGGACGCCAAACTCGCCACGAATGTAGATGCCGGGCTCGTCGCTGAAGGTCATGTTCGCTGCTAGCTTGGTGGCGTTGCCCCGCACAAGGTAGGGCCACTCGTGGCCGTCCATGCCGATACCGTGGCCCAGGCGGTGAGTAAAATATTTGTAATCCGGTCCGTAGCCCGCGTCTGTAATGACCTTCCGGGCTGCGGCATCGACGGAACCGCATTCCGCGCCCGGACGCGCCGCGGCCAGCGCTGCCGACTGCGCACGATGGACTATGTCGAAGACTTTTCGCATCTTATCCCCTACTTGTTCCGGGGCCTTGCCGAGTACAAACGTGCGCGTGATGTCGGATTGATATCCTTCCACGTCGCAGCCATCGTCAATCATTACGATCGAACCTTCGTGAATGACCTGCGGAGTCCTCGACCCGTGAGGCAGAGCCGTGTACTCTCCCACTTGTACGCTGGCCTCGCCGGGGAAGCCCATCTGTCCGTACGCCGCCGCGATCAACTCTCCCACATCATGCTGCGTCATGCCTTCGCGCAGCGCGTGATAAACCGCTTCGTACACGGCGAGGGTCACCTGGTTCGCCAAACTCATCAGCGCAAGTTCGTGCGTGCTCTTGATCCTGCGGCAACCTGCGGTCACCGGAGTTCCGCTCGTCAGCGTCGCCTGGGGAGCGGCTTTGGCAATCCCGTCGGCGAAAACGAAACGCACGGTTTCTTCAATCCCGAGCTTGCCGCTGGCCATGCCACGTTCCTTCAATCCTTGCGCCACGCGCTGGTAAGGGCTTTCGTCTTCCTGCCACGTGCGCACATCTGGATTCTCACCATCGGGAGCGGCTGCGATCTGCTCGCGGGCGCGCCCTTCTTCAAACGCGGGACACACATAAAACGCCTCACCTTTGGCGGGGAGAACCAGTGCGAACAGGCGTTCGCCGCCCCACCAGCGAATGCCGGTAAAGTATCTCAGCGACGTACCTTCCATCAGTACGACGCCGTCAAGCCCGTTCTCGCCCATTAGCTTGCGGGCGCGGTCCTGGCGTTCTTGCCGTTCATCGCGGGTTATGGGAGTGGCTTCGTTCTTCCGCGAACTTAAGCGCGCCAGGGACGGCGGCAAGGCAGATTTTTCGTCGACTGTCGCACCGAATGCCAGCAGAGGACGAGCCACTGCTGAAACTCCTGCCGCCACGCTACCAGCTTCGAGAAACCGCCGCCGCGAGATCATGAAACCTCCGTGCAAAGATATGAGATGGGACATTATATGTCCCTCGACGATTCGTGGGGGATAATTGCCTCATGGAAGCGGGCTTCCAATGTGCAGGTTGCGGCGAGTGGAACTCAACTTCGGTCGATGTGTCCGCCGGAGACCGTCAGAGCTATGTGGAAGATTGCCAAGTGTGTTGTAAGCCTAACGTGCTGAGCATTGGGTACGATACTGCGTCGGGAGATTTCTTCATCACCGCCGAGTTAGAGTAAGTTGGTGGCTGAGTCGTGGCCTGTTCCGTGGTGTAGAGAGGCGTAGGAAGCTACGTCTCTACGACTTCTTGATAATATTCGCGATATAGTTAGGTGCTCGGTAACAGGGCAATCGCCGATTCAGAAAGGATAGACCTCGATGGCGACACATTACACCGGTGGTGGACGGATGGTGGCGCACAATATGGTCACGACTCAGTTTGAACTGGACGGTTTTCGCGTAACGCGGACTCTTGGAGTTGTGCGCGGTATCGTGGTGCGCTCGCGGTCGATCTTCGGCACGATAGGCGCGGGATTACAGACGCTAGTCGGCGGCAACATCACGCTGCTCACTAACCTGTGCGAGAAGACGCGCGCCGAAGCCTTCGACTTGATGCTGCAGCACGCCGCCGAACTGGGCGGCAATGCCGTGGTCGGCGCACGCTACGACGCGACCGAAGTGATGCAGGGCGTCACCGAAGTGCTAGCTTACGGGACCGCGGTATTTGTCGAGGCGACGAAGTAGGCATCGGCGATTCAATTACCGAGTTCCAATTGCCGATTGCTTCTTAGTCCTTGTACACCCAGCCCGCGACCAGCGTTGCCAGGATGGCGCCAAACCACATGTCGATCATCCAGCCATAAGGAAGCCCACGGTCACCGGCAAACCATGTAATCTGCGCGAAGTTATCCGGGAATCCGGCGAAGAACCCGGCTACAAAGCCGACCTTTAGTGCAGTGCCGGGACCGGGTCCCAAACCCTGACGCGCCCAGGCGTAAAGATGTGCAGCCGCGATCGCCAGAATAAACACGAGCGCGATCCACAAGCCCGCGAAGTAGGGATAGCGCGGCACTTTCAGAAAAAACCCGGCATTCTGTGCTGCCAGGTAGCGCGCATCGGTGATGACGTACTTGCCTACGAGAAAACTCCAGATCGTCCAGACCACGCCGCCTGCTAGACCGCCCAGCCAGATCCTGCCTCGGTTCAGATGCATAGCGCCCCCCTAAATCGTCGTTGAATAAACGGACGAAGTGTACACCTAATTCTGGCCAATGGCGATGAAACTGGGTTCGACCCTGCAGTCTTTCTCTGGGGTATAGTCGTCGGATCATGAGATTCGTGCGTGTCTTGCTCGTCAGTCTCGTTCTGGTCGGAATTGCCGCCGTCGGCCGCGCGGCTGACTTTGTGTACGTACGCCAGGGCAGCCCGCATGACGTGCAAATTCACGCCGAAGCAGGAGTGGCGATGATGGGCGGGGGCACCGACCTGGACGAAGCGTTTCGCTGGCTGTGCGCCAAAGGCAACGGCGGCGATTTTCTGATCATACGGGCTCACGGCGGCGCTGATTACAACCCCTACATCGCTGGTTTGTGCCAGACAAATTCCATCGCGACGCTGATCATTCCCAGCCGGAAAGCGGCGCAGGAACCGCGAGTAGCCGAGATCATCAGGCAGGCCGAGGCCATTTTCATAGCTGGCGGCGACCAGTCGCGCTACGTCAACTTCTGGAAGGGAACACCGGTTGAGGATGCAATCAACGCGCACGTGGCTGCAGGCAAGCCTATCGGAGGAACCAGCGCGGGTTTGGCGGTGTTGGGGCAGTTCGTCTACGGATGCCTGGAAGATAAGCCAGATGATGCCGATCTCGCGTCGCGCGAAGTTCTTGCTGATCCTTACATCAAGCGAGTGACCGTGGTGCGCGATTTTCTCAAAGTTCCCGGCCTTGAAAACATTCTCACGGACAGCCATTTCGCCAAGCGCGATCGCATGGGACGCAGTCTGGGATTCCTGGCGCGGATTGTGCAGGATGGCTGGTCGAAAGCGCCGCGCGAGATTGCCATCGATGAGAAATCGGCGTTGCTGGTGGAGGCCAACGGAAGGGCGAAAGTAGTGGGTGCCGGGCTTGGAGTTTATTTTCTGCAAGTCACGGACGCGCCGGAGGTCTGCAAGCCGGGCCAGCCTTTGACTTTGCGCAATGTGGCGGCCTACCGTGCGCCTACCGGAGCCAAGTTCGACGTGCAAGCGTGGAGTGGGGATGGCGGAGAGCCTTACTCGATCTCGGTGGAAGCTGGACGGATTCACACCAGCCGCGCGGGTGACGCGGTTTATTGAGGCTCGCGTGCGCCATGAAGCGAATGACCGCTGCCCGAGGATCCCAGTCGCCCTAATACGAGAGCGTGTAGTTGACCGTTACGACAGTCTCGACCTCGACTGGTTGGCCGTTGCACATCGCCGGGTCATAGCGCCATTGACTGACTGCGTGCAGGCTTGAAGCCTCAAAATCGGGCCCCGCACTCTCGACCACCCTTCGTGTCCGCGGAACTCCGTCCTTACCGATCAACGCGTCGATTGCAACCAAGCCTTGACGGCGCTGCTGTCGCGCAATGGGCGGGTATTCTGGATTTTGCCTCTTGACCAGCCGCGGCATTGTTGGATTCATGCACCCGGCCTGAGGCACGACGCCGGCCGGCGGCGTGAAAGTTTCGGGCGCAAATTGGGCTGGAGTGGAGAGTTCGGTGATGTTCACCTCGGCCACGGTTTCGTTTCCATGATGAATGCTCAGATGACGAGGAAAAACCCTCCCGCCAACCGGCTGGAGATCGGCGTCTGAGTAATAGGGAGTGGCTCGGGCGATAATGCCGCTGCCCTCATTTATGCAGATCTCGGGCCTGTACTTCTGCTCATTTTCAATCTCGAAGCAGGTTAACTTGTCGCCGTGGTCCTTTCGTTTATTCGTTTTCTTGATCGTGTCGTTCGGAGTGAGACCCAGTTGGACGAGCGACATGGACTGGGGCGAACCCACGCTGGAGCTAAAGCCGAGTGCCTGCTGCAAGTTGTGAATCGGGAACGGTATGAGGTCGGGGCTGCGCTGGAGCCAAACGGCTCCCTTTCCCCCAATCTGAACTTCGCTGTAGCCAGGGAGACTGGTCCGCTCCTTCCATTGGTCCGGGCCGTTCCAGAGGAGCTCGTACGTGCCATCCATCATTTTTCCATGGTTCTCGACGTGCACCTCCGCCCTCATCGCAAACGACGGTAGTTCAAAGATGTTGGTTTTCGAAACGGCTTCTTCTAGGCGGGCGATCGCTTCTTGTTGTTTGACGGTGTCAGAGGCGCGGAGGAACGGTCCATACAAGATGCCAACAGTGAGCAGATAGAGACAGCATTTCATCGCCGCATCATAGAGCAGGGTCAGAAGGGAAGCGAGAGAAATGCGGGAATAACCGCGTGGGGTTATCGAGCTGCAAGAAATCTGGCTGTTTTTCTTGTCGAATACCCTGTTATCCACAGGAAAATCCGCCATGGGCGCGGAGTGCAAGAAAAATGTTAGCGAATAAATAGCGAAGGAACCTGGAGCATAAACCCAACCCCTTGTGGTCGTCTTTCTGGTTAACCACAAGCACTCGTATTTTGTCGAATCACTCCCGAAGCGGGACCCCTACCTTCAAGTTTGCGCTTGACAATCAATGACTTACGGGTAAGATGTGGGAGAAAGTGGAACGGAGTGGTCAACACAGTTAAGGTCGTGGGAACGGGAAGCTGATAAAGAGGAGCCGGTGGGAAGCCGACCCAAAAGCACGACAAACAGCCCGAACCACCCGAGATTGACCGAACTTTGCGCTGCTTTTACCTCCCTCGTTGCTGTCGTTGTGGCTAATAGGAAGACCAGACCCTTAACAGAATCCGGCCTCCACAGAGGCTTTGCACATGTTTCGCGGCAATCACCCAACTCGCGTCGACGAAAAAGGACGGTTGAAGGTCCCTGCGGAATTCAAGCGGGTGATCGACGAGAAGTACGGACAGCAATTCTACATCACCAGTCTGGATGGAAAGGTTGCTCAAGTGTATCCCTTCGAGGAATGGGAGCGGATCGAGCAGAAGTTGGCCGGGCTCTCCACCTTCAATCCTACGAAGAAGAAATTTCTGGCTCGAGTGAATTATTACGGGCAGCAGGTGGAAATGGATGGGCAAGGCCGGTTGCTCATGCCGCAGTTGCTTCGTGACACGGCCAAGATCAAGGGCGAAGTGGCGGTTTTGGGGAATCTGACGTACCTGGAAGTGCGCAACCTAGAGCTGTTCAAGCAAGAGATCGAGGAAGAAAAGTTCACGCCTGACGATGAGAAGACGCTCGACGAATTGGGCATCTAGTGGGCGAGGGTTTCACAGACACCCCTCAGGGGGTTGGGCATGGTGGTGGAAGGGAAGCGAGTCATCTTTCACCAAATCATGTTCCGGTTCTTTTAAAAGAAGCGATCGACTTTTTAAACGTGCGGCGTGGCGGGACCTATATCGACGCCACGGTGGGCCTGGGCGGACACAGTTACGAAATCGCAAAACGCCTCGGCGCACCGGGACATTTGATTGGGCTCGATAAAGATCCTGCGGCGCTCGAACGAGCGCGAGCCAACCTGACCGGGGAAGATTTTCCCAAGGTCACGCTGTTGCAGTGTTCGTTCGCCGAAGTGGGCAAGCGGTTCGGCCGGAATTCTACGGACGGCCTGCTCGCCGACATCGGAGTGAGCAGTTTGCAGTTGGACGATGCGGCACGCGGATTCAGTTTTCAGGCGGATGGGCCGCTCGACATGCGGATGGACCCGCGGTCGGAGCGCACCGCCGAACAAGTGGTAAACCACCTCGACGAGCGCGAGCTTGCCGATGTGATTTACGAATTCGGAGAGGAAAGGAGGTCGCGGAGAATCGCCAGAGCCATTGTCCGGTCGCGGCCGATACGATCTACCGCACATCTTGCGGATGTCATATCAGCCGCGGCCCGGCCAATGAATTCTGAGTCAAGGCGAATTCATCCGGCGACCCGAACTTTTCAGGCTCTTCGAATCTTCGTAAACCGCGAACTGGACGATCTGAGGGCGTTGCTTGCAGCGGCGCCCCGGATCCTGAAGCCAGGGGGACGCGTGGTGGTGATCAGTTTTCATTCGCTCGAGGATCGCATCGTAAAGGATGCCTTCCGAGAAGCGGCAAAGCAGAGGTCGCTGAGCGTGCTAACCAGAAAGCCGCTCAGGGCAACAGAAGAAGAGAGCGATCGCAATCCGCGGGCACGCAGCGCGAAATTGCGGGCGGCGGAAAAAGTTTAGCTCCGGAAAACCTGCCGGGGTTCCCGGCACAGCTGTAATGGCGTGCCGGGCCTTCAGGTTCTGAAAGAGCGGACAGAAATAAAGATCCGCTAAGGAAGCGCGGGGGTTCCGTGGTAGGAATCCAAAATTGAGGCTGGAAAATGTATACGGGCACATTGATTAACGACTTGATGGCGACAGTGGAGCGGGCCGAACGGGGCGCGCTGCAGAAGCAGATCGCCGACGAACTGGAGTTGCAGCGGCTTTTTGAGCTGCAGCCTCCGCAGATGCAGAGTGAGCCGATTCTCGTAGGAGCGGCATAAATGGCAGCAGCAGCGGCAATTCAAGGTGCGGTCCCGGCGGCCCGGCGAAACACGTTCTTCACCGGAACGCCGGAAATCTACTTCGCTAAGGCAATCGACAACTCGCGGCTGGTGAAGGTAGAAGACCCGGGGCGCAATCGCGAGATGAAACAGTTTGGCACAGCGCTTGCCTGCTTGTTCCTTCTGGTCTTCACCTACGCCTGGCAGCACTTCCGGGCGATTGAATATGGTTACCAGATCGAATCGGCGAAGCGAGAGCTGAACGACTTGACCGAGATGAACCGGGCGCTGCGGTTGGAAGATGCATCGTTGCGCGATCCAGAACGAATTGACGTGATGGCGCGGCGTATGGGTCTGGTACCGCCGGCACCAGGACAGGTGATCCGAATGGATGGCGCAGCCGCGGATTCGAATGCGCCAGTGCTGGCAAGCGCCCAGCCAGTGATTTTGCCGGTGGGGCAATAGAGCATCGGCGGGAAAAACAGCCGAGCTGCACTCGATACGGACAGCCGAGCGCAGATGTCTCCACACGAAGTTATCTGGCGGGCCACTGAATGGTGGACCGCCATGTTTGTCTAGAACGGCCGCATGGCGACTAACTCCAACCTCGGCAAGAACACGCGGCTTTACCTGCTGAGCGCGATGCTCCTGTTCTGGTGCATGGCGATTTGCGGGCGATTGGTTTATTTGCAGATTTTCCGCTACGGCAGCTTCGTCAAGCAGGCCGAGCACCAGCAGCAACGCGAGATTCCACTTTCCGCGAAGCGCGGCGTGATCTATGACCGCGCCGGACACGAACTGGCGATGTCCGTACTTGTGGATTCTGCTTTCGCAGTGCCAACCGAAGTAAAAGACCTGCCCACGGCTGTCTCGCTGATTACGCGGATCACCGGCGAAGATCGCAACGTGGTGCTCGCGGACTGCCGCAATCACAAAACATTTTGCTGGGTGGCGCGCAAAGCGGACGACGAGACCATCGAGCGCATCAAGTCTCTGAACCTGCAGGGCATCCATTTCCAGAAAGAGCCGAAGCGCTTTTATCCTGCGCGAGATCTCGCGGCGCAGGTGGTCGGAACTGTCGGCATGGAGGACTCCGGTCAGAGCGGCATTGAGCACGCATTCGACGACGAACTGCGGGGACGTGCCGGGAAGATGTTCATCTCCGTGGATGCTCGCCGGCGGTGGTTTTCCGACGTCGAGAAGCAGCCGGAGCCGGGCGAGAGTTTAGTCCTGACCATCGACAAGAATATTCAGTAC
>Ga0210395_10002124_pt1 | contig 15426 bp, 15 predicted proteins | sample IncBWH4OmetaG_FD_150861 | JGI IMG/M metagenome (GOLD analysis project Ga0210395, IMG submission 150861) | Forest soil microbial communities from Barre Woods Harvard Forest LTER site, Petersham, Massachusetts, United States - Inc-BW-H-4-O ... | reverse complement strand
ACCAGCATAAAGAGTGATAGCGCGTTGTAAACGGACGTGGCGCCGACGACGGTTAGGATAGCGGCGTTTTTAACGAGGCCGGAGCCGTGAGCGAGATTGGCGATCGCCGATACGAGAAAGACGGCCACCAGCGTGACCGTAAATGCCGGCTCCTCCCAAGGCGGCCCGAGCTCGTAGCGCCTGGGAAACGCTAAGGTGATTGCGATCAGCAACAGGATTCCCAACGATCCGCCCCACGTTGCGGTCGACGCGAACGACTTCACACGACGTGCTCGGCGGATTCCGCGCTCGCCGCGCTCACGCCGGGAAGAGTGGCGAGCTCGCCGCGTATTCTTTCGGAGACTCCGTCGTCGCGCCCGGGCTTGTTCAAGTTGGCGGCGATTTCAACGGAGCCATTTGTCGCCGCCGAAGTGTTCAGCTCGAGCAGCGTGAGCGAAGTCTTTCCGACCTCGCCGATAATGCACTCGCGCACGGCTTTCTGCGCCGCCACCGCGCACGTCACGCGCAGAACGTACGCAGTCACGAAGTTCTCTGCCGCTGGGCGAGGTATCCGCGAAATGGCACTCGCCAGTGGTTGGGCGATGGTGTTAACGGCGACGACGACCGCTGCCCCGACCGCCCCCTGCAACTCGAAACCGCTGCCGACGAGGGCGCCGACGGCGGCCGTCGCCCAAAGTGTGGCGGCTGTGGTGAGCCCTCGCACGTCGAGCCCCTGGCGCAAAATAACCCCGCCGGCGAGAAAACCTACACCAGTGACGACTTGCGCCGCTACACGCCACGGGTCCGAAACCTTTCCGCCGAGCCCGGGAATGGCGCAAAACAGGGCCGCGCCAACCGCAACGAGCGTCATCGTGTGCAGACCGGCGGTTCGTTGCCGCCACTGGCGCTCTAGTCCGATCGCCAAACCGAGGGCGGTAGCGATCGCTAAACGCGTAAAGAAGACTCCGTCGGGCAGTCCCTGCGCCCAGGTCTCCATCAATCGTCACTCATCCTCGAGTTTCGTTCGCCGCTATCTGGGCAACGTCCACTTTAGCCGCGTCCGAATCGTCCAACCCGGCGCACCTTTCACGTCGGCAAGGTTTTGCTCCATCTCGAGCGAGGCTTCGAGCGGGCTAAGACCGCCGTTAAACCGCTTGGCGACGCGCATGCCCACCGGCACTTCGGTCCATTCGTTGTGAACCCAATCGTACGTGATGGTCATGGTCGAGAGGCCGATGCTCCAGCCCCTAGCAAGCGCGAGCGTGACTGCAGGTTCGATTTTCGACTGTCCGACCGGCGAACGCGATGAGGGACCGATCACCGAGAAGAAGCTTTGTTGAAAGAAGCCGAGCGTCCAAGGGCCGTGCTGCGTCTGATAACCAAACGCGGGACCGACGGAGTATTTCCCGCTGCCCAACGAGTCGTTTTGAGCGCTTGGAATACGAATCGTGACGCCCTCGAGCCACTGGCCGCGCGCACTATCGCTGACGGCCAAGTCGTACAAGGCGAGATCCCCCGCCCCGGTTACCGCGGTCGTGGGCGCCGACGTCACGATCGGAAGCTTGAGTCGAAAAACGTACTGCGCGCCGGCGAGATACGGAAGCTGCCCGCGAACGTTAACGAGGTTACTCGAACCGCTCTCGTCGTCATAGTTCGGCGAGACTTCCTCTTCGATCGAAACGTACGGCGCGGGCGGCGCCGGCGTCGGAGTAGGCGCGGCCGGAATCTGCTGTGCGGGGCTCCGCGCGGGCACGAATGCAAACGCGAGAGCAAACGCGGAGAGAGCGGCCCGGCGTGGCTCCATGGGCACTACTCCTCTCGGAGCCTTCGCAGGAATTCCTTTGATGGGCTGCAGGGCGAGCGTTCGCGGGACGAGTATGGCCGCAGCCGAGGCAAAAACATGACAGCATTCACTGAGGCCTTCACGGCCATCGCCGGGATCGCCGCGACTCTCATAGAGGTTGCTGCCGTTTTCTTTATCGTCGTCGGCGCGAGTAAGGCGGCCTATCAATCGTTTTTGTCCCTGTTTCGCGACGCGACCCTAAAGGAACGAAAAAGGATTTGGGTGCATTTTGCTACGTGGCTCCTGTTGGGGCTCGAACTCGAGCTGGCGGCCGACATCATTCGTAGCGTCGTCGCGCCGACGTGGCAAGACATCGGAAAGCTTGCGGCGATCGCGGCCGTCAGAACGCTGCTCAATTACTTTTTGGGTCGAGACATCGCCGAGTTGGGCGAGGGCGCGTAAAGACGAATGCCGGGCGTTACGAGAGGAGCATTGGTACCCGAGTCCGTTACCTGGACGCAGATGGAGCCGGGCTCGTTCGCGGCCGAGCGCCGCATCGTCAGGCTCGATGCAATGCGGATCGTCTGGTATAGCTCCAATCTTGGATTCAAACTCGAGGCCAGTTTGCGGCCCGGCACGTTTGTAATCGGGATGCTTGCGAGCCGTACGACATGCGCGCGTTGGTTCGGCGCCGGCGTGGACGAGGGGCACGTAGCCGCAACCGGAGAGTCGATCCGGCTTAGCACCACAGGGCCGTCGGCTTTCCTTTCAGTTACGATCGACGAGCGCCGTCTCGCGCGCGAATTCCCAAACTCGCCCGACGCGCGGACTTTGCTTGAAAACGTTGGCGATGCCTTGCTTGAACGCAACGAGCTCTTTGCAAAGCGGCTTCGCTACTATCTGCGATGGCTGTCGCGTGACTCCACGAAATCGTCGGGTTTCTTGCGGGTCGTTCGGGCGCGCGAGATGGCCGAACGCGCTCTGATTCCGCTACTCGCCGACGCTCTGGGCGGCCGCGACCGCACGACCGCCGAGCGGCCACCATCGCTGAGCCGACGTGTCGCCGCAGTTCGAGTGTGCGAAACGTATATGCGCGAACATTTGGACAAAACCGTGACGCTCGTGGATTTGAGCGAAACTTCGGGGTTGCGTCTGCGTTCGCTCATCAACGCGTTCCAAGCCGTTACGGGCTTTAGTCCGATGGCCTATTTCAAGCGGGAGCGGCTCAGCGGCGTTCGGCAGGCGCTCCAACGCCCGCACCCTGCGCGAATTCGCGTCATCGACGTCGCGACCGCATGGGGGTTTTGGCACATGGGTCACTTCACCGCCGACTACCGCGAGATGTTCGGAGAGTCGCCCTCGGAAACGTTGCGCACTTCGTAGGCGTCCGGGCAGGCAGAGGCGAGGATCTCATCGGTCAAAGCCTGGCGAGCGTCTGCGATGCGATCCCGCACGTCCGACTCGAGTTCGGAAAAAAGCGCTTTCATGCTTCCCAAGAGCGTGGCGACTTCGTATCCGGCGAGCCGCCAGCGCTGCCGTAGATCGCGATCGAGCTCTTCGAGAAAGGTCGGATCGAGTTCGTTTCTTTCATCGAAATAGGCCTCGCATTTCGAGCGCCTGGCCTCCGCGAGCTCAGCTTCAAAAATATCGCGATCCGTCCAGATGGCTTTGCCGTTTCGGAAAATCTGGATGCCGCCTAATCCTCGCCGCCGGAGCTCTTCATGCTCCCATTCGCTTTCGTCCTCGGATCGCGCTATTGCGGCGCGCACCGTGAACTCCAGAATGCCCGTCGAGAGCCGCTCGTAAGCAACGTCCTCGGCGATGTTGACGGACTCTTCCATGCGCGCCGTATAACGGGCGGGCGCATTAACGGCCATAACCCATGATAGCGCCGATGTTGACGGTTTGCTGTCCCATTAACGCAATCGACGGCGCGAGCCGAGGTTTTGCGTCTTTGGGATTGACGCTCCGGACGCTCCCCGGTAGAATCTACCGCGATGAATGCTTTAACTTCGACGAAGCACGTCGCGTCGTCCGTGGTTCTATTGATAGCGGCCTTCTCGGCTGCGACAACCGTCGCTTTGGCGCAAGACGTGACCCCGCCGACGCCCGCGCCCGCGGCGAGCCCGACGCTCATGGACAGGGAGTACGACGGGCAGACTCATATAACGCTCGCGCCGTACATCTGGCTTCCCACCGTGCACGGTTCGGTTCAATACACCATTCCCAACCTGCCGCTGCATGCGGGGCATAGTGGCGTCGTCAACTTCACGACCACCCCGGCCGACTACATATCGAAGCTGAACTCTGCCGCGATGGGGGCGCTCGATCTGCGCAAAGGCGACTTCGACGTTTTTGGGGACTACATCTATACGAACGCTACTGCCAGCGCGAATACCTCGGGGTCGATCAGCGGGCCGTTGGGTAGGCGTCAGCTTGCGATTGCTCTCGGCACGTCGGCCCGGCTCGTTCCTCGGATTTGGGAGGCTGCCGCGGGCTACACCGTGGCACGGGGTCACGACGCCGATCTAAGCATCTTCCTTGGCCTGCGTGAGTTCCCGATCAACCTGACGTTGGGCTATAACGCCACGATCACCGGCAGGCGAGGACCCTTCACGACGAACGGCACCGTGGTTGCTTCGACGCTAACGAACGACGTAATCACCGGGTTGCGAGGGAAGGCGTTCTTCGGAGACGGCCACATCTTCGTGCCGTACTATATCGACTTCGGAACCAGCACCGGCCCGAACAATCAGACGTGGGAAGGCTATACCGGCGCCGGCTATGCATTCAATCACGGGCAAACTCTGATCGCTACTTACCGTACGCTGAACTATTTCTCGTTTCCGCCCAACGTTGCGGTTCAAAAATTCAACATGAGCGGGCCGCTCCTTGGCTACACCTTCAACCTATAAATACCTATTGGGCTTCTTTCAATAATTGGCCGATGTCGATCCCGCGTTTAACGGGCCAGAGCAGGCTCCACGAGATCTTGAGGTTCGTCTGGGGTGATCCCAGCGGCCGCGTTAGGTACGTATAGTACGACACCGCGAGCGACATTAACTGATCCCCGTCCTTGAAAGTTCTTGCAACGCCGCCGCCGAGCGGAACCGCCCACTTATTCTGTGCGGCGCTCCAGTTCGCGGTGATGTTCGGCGACGTCGATAGAGCCCAGCCGTTCTTCAGATTGTAATTGACAAACGGCTGAAGAAAGAACGCGCTCACGTCGGGGCGGCTCGTCGGTCCGACGACCGACCAGAGTTGCGTCACGAGCGTCCCTATTACGAACTTCCCCGGCATGATCAAGGCGACGGCATCTGGACCCACCGACCACTTACCCGATGTGAACGTGCTCGGCGATCCGGTCGGAGCCTGGAAGATCGGGCCCACGCCCCAGATAAGCTGACCTGGTTTGGTTTTGGGTGCAAAAAAGAACTGCTCTTGGGTGTCGCCGATTCCGAACGTCGACGGGCATCCGTTCGGCGACGTGCAGACGGGCGGCGGCGCGGCCGAAGGCTGGTTGACGATTGGGAAAATAGTGCGCGCGATCAGCGTCATATTCGTCGAGAGCATGATCGGTACGACCGGCTGCACGTTGAGGTTGTACTGGAGGCGCGTGTACGGACCCACGCCGTAGTTGAAGTTGTTCTGGAAGGGAACGACCGTGATGTTTCCCACCGGATTCTGCGACGTCTTGATGATGGCCAGGCGAAGCGCTTCTTGCTGCGCCGGCGTGAGCTTGCTGACGTCGAACCCGCCGGTGCTCGCGTCAGGCGCGGCCGGCGGCGACGCCTGCGCGGCCGGGCTCGGTGACGGCTCGGGCGCAGCCGTGGCCGCAATCGGCATCGCAAACGCCAGCGCGAGTAACCAGGTGGCTATTCCAGAGGTCGTCATTTGGGATTCGCGCTACGTCGCCGGCTTCTCCGAGACGATCGTCAGCGTCTGCGAATCCACGCTATAGTTCCCGGCCGCAACGAGGGCGTTCGCTTGGGCGCAAATCACGCTGTTGTTCGGACCGTAGATTACGACCAGATTCGGTTGCCCGCAGGGCGTCTGGGTCAGCTGGTAGCTTTCGAGAAGTTTCGCGCCGGGGCTCTCCGGCGTTACTTGATAAGAGGGGTAGCTCTGGTCGTTCGCCGCTACGACCGCGCCGTACGCCGCGGCGGAGGTGACGCCGACCGCGAACGCTCCCCAAAAGCCGCCGCCCCAGTAGTAGGGTGCGGCGTACCACGCGTAGCCTCCGTTCCATCCCCACGCCGGGTAGCCGTGGTAGACGGGGTTGGTCACGGTCGCGCCGTGATAGACGTAGCCGTCGTTCGCATAGGTGTTGGCGTGATAGGTCTGACCGAAGGCATTGGTCGCGGTGGCCGAACCGCTGTAGGTTCGGTTGTACGTATTGCCGCTTCCGGAGGCGTTGTACGATCCGTAGGGGTTACTGCCGCTGCCGTTATGGCTGTAGTTGCCCGTATAGGCGTTGCCGTTCGTGCTGCTGCTGTGACTCCCGTACCCGTTCGATCCGGTGCTGCTGTGATAGTAGCTGCCGTTGTTCGAGGCGCCGCCGCTGCTCGTGCGGCTATAGTTGCCGTTGGTCGCGGTGGTCGTACGGTTGTAACCATTGCTCGTATTATTCACGGTCGTCGTACGGTTCGTGCCGAACGCTCCGGTGCTCGAATGCGAAGCGAAGCCGTCGTTGTGCATGTCGAATCCGCCGCCGCGAAAGCCGCCTGAAAATCCGCCGCGGCCGGCGTCGGTAACGAACGGAATGAAGAAGAAGAGCAGCGCGATGGCGGCGACACGTATAACGTTCATTTCCCTATCTCGTCGACGACGCCCGAGAGCGTCACGTACGTTCCGGCTTTGGTCAGGACCGAGAGCAGAACGCCGCGCGGGGGCAGGTGGGCGGATGAATGCGTGAGCTGTTGATTCGCCGTGGTTGGATTGAACCAGGCCGTCCCGCTTTGTAACGGAACGTGGCGACGCTCCCCGTTCTGAAAGAGCGTCGCATCGTACGGCAAGCACTCCAGGAGCTCGCCAATTTTGCTGCAGGCCGCCTTGCCAAAGACGAGCGTTCCCCGCCCATCACTCGACGTAATCCACATGCTCTGCTCGCGCACCGCGATACGCACGTTGGCGTACGTTTTTGTCGAGCCGTCTCGCTGCTGAATTCTAGCGGTGCCCGTGGCGCTTGCGGTGCCGAACCCAACGGCGAACTCACCGCACAGGAGCATCGCGGCGACAAAGACCCTCTTGCAAGTCGAAACCTTCATCGGTTCCAGTTTACGCCGGAACGCGACCGCGGCGGTATCCCAAAAATGCAAGGCTTGGATTTTCGAGACAAAGGGCTCCCCCGCGCGGTTGCCAAGACTCTCCTGGTGTTGTTCCGCCGAAAGGATTGGATCGAGTGATCGCTGCTCAAACCAGCGCGATCTTAATTGTGACGGGCGCACTAACCGCGTGCGCGTTCGCCGCGGTCTTCGCACCGGTCCAGGTGCTGAGGCTGCTGTTTGGCGTGACTCGGCCCGACCAACTCACGATAATGATCGCGCGTCACTGGGCCTTGCTCGTCGGTTTGGTCGGGAGCCTGCTCGTGTATGCGGCTTATCATCCCGAGGTGCGGTTCGCGGTCATGATCGCCGCCGTCGTGGAAAAGCTCGCGATCGGGGTGCTCGTATTTGCGAGCCCGTGGCGGGGTAGACTCTGGGCCGCGACCGTGGCCGGAGGCGATACGGCAATCGCGCTGCTCTACATCTGGATGCTGTGGGGAGTACCTTCACCCTAAAAGGATTATCGACGCCGCGGCGAGGAGGGTGCTCGATGATGATTCGACGGTATTTGACGGCGGCTGCGGTCGCAGCTATGCTCCTCCCCCTCCCTGCATTGGCCGCGCTTTCGATTGGGACGAAGGCACCAGACTTCACACTTCAGGCAAGCCAAGGCGGAAACGCCTTTACCTTTAACCTGGCGGATTCGTTGAAAAAAGGGCCGGTCGTGCTCTACTTCTATCCCGCAGCGTTCACGACCGGCTGCACGATCGAAGCGCACGAGTTCGCCGATGCGATCGATCAGTACAAGGCGCTCGGCGCGACGGTGATCGGCGTCTCCCACGATCCGCTCGACAAGCTGCAGAAGTTTTCCGTAAGCGAGTGCCGCAGCAAGTTCGCAGTCGCGGCCGACACCAACGGAACGGTGATGAAAGCGTACGACGCCGTCTTGGCGCAGCACCCGCAATATGCCAACCGCACGTCCTACGTCATCGCTCCCGATGGGACGATTATCTACACGTACACCAGTCTCGATCCGGCGCTGCACGTGCAGAACACGCTGACTGCCCTCAAGGCTTGGGCCGCCGATCGTTAAACGGCGTCGTCTTTGGCGAAGAGCTGCTGCGACCGCGGGAGCCGTTTGCTCGAGACGGATGTATCGAGCGCGGTAACGTCGCGCGGGACGACGTCGATCGGCGGAATCTCGGCCAGATCGTCGCCCCCTAGCGAGGCTTCGTCCTTGAGCCGGCGTCCTTGAGGGAGCAACTTCGTCTCATAGGAGCCGACCGCGCCGTTGAAGGCGTTGACCGAGCGTTCGAGATGCTTGCCGACTTCGACGAGATGTTCGGAAAACTTTAGCGCGCGTTCGTAGAGCACTCGTCCGATCGTCGCGATTCTCTTTGCGTTCTCTTCCTGTCGTACTGCTTGCCAGCCCATCGCGAACGTGCGCAGCAGGCTGATCAGCGTCAATGGTCCGGTAATCAGGACCCCTTTATCGAGTGCATATTCGATGAGCGACGGGTCCTCATTGCAGGCCGAGCTGACGAAGGCTTCCCCCGCGACGAACATCACGACGTACTCCGCGGAGCCTTTTGCCGCCTGGTAGCCGCGACGTGAGAGCGCATCGACGTGATCCCGCAAAGCTCGAGCGTGCTGCTTGACGAGCACCTTTCGCGCCTCGTCGTCGGAGGCCTCGAGCGCGGCCTGCATCGAATCGGTCGGCGCTTTGGCATCGACGAAAACGCAGCGCTCTCCGGGAAGGTTCACCGTCATGTCCGGACGGACGCGCGCTTCTTCGAGCGCGACGGTCTGCTGTTCGAAGAAGTCGCAGTACGCAAGCATGCCCGCTTTCTCGACGACGTTGCGCAGCTGCATTTCGCCCCATTTGCCGCGCGAGGCCGGATTGCGCAGCGCCGTTACCAGGGTCGACGTCTGCGTGCTCAGATGCGAGGTCGCGGTCTCGAGTTTGTCGGTTCGGCCCAAAAGCTGGTCGATCTGTTCGCGGAGGCTGCCGGCATCGCGTTGCCGCGTCGCCTCGAGATCGGCAATCAGCCGGTCGAACTCGCCGAGCTTTTGCGTTACCGGCGAGACGAGCTCGCCGACGCGTTCGCTGGCGCGCAGTGCCGTCGCCTCACGGAGCTCGTTCTTCGTGCGCTCCAAAAGCGCTTCGATCGCCTTCTCTCCGGCGTGCTCGCTGTGCTCGAGCGTCGCGCGAAGCGCCGCATTCTCCGCTCTCGCCGCTAGCCAAGCGATCGTGGCCCCGATGGCACCTCCGAACAGAAAGAGTGCCACGGCAACTGCGGTGAAGATCACCATCGACCTTTGCTTTTGGCCATGCGAACGGTTTGCTCCTCGAATTGAAGGGACACGAAAAGAGTTGACGGAGAGATGAAGCGATGAATCGCAAGGACTTTCTCGCGGCATCGGCGACCGCGACCGCGAGCTCGGGGGTTGCCGCCGCAGCAGAGCTTCCCGGCGGCACGCATTTCGTCGAGCGCCGCTCGGATTTCGACGCCGCGGCGTTCGCGCGGATCGTGGGGCGTGCTGCCGCGATTCGTCAGGTTTTTGAAGCCGTCGCTTTTCGGCCGAGCGTTCTCGGTAATGTGAAGAACGCGCTGAACGGCCTGCAGTTCGGGTTCGGGTATTCGGCCGACGCGATTGTCGTAGCGCTTGCGGGCCACGGTCCATCGGCCGTGTACGCATATGCCGATCAAATTTGGGTCAAGTACCGTCTCGGAGAGTTCTTTAAACTGAGCGATGCGGCTGGCGCGCCGGTCGTTTCAAACGTGTACCTGCGGCGGCGCGCACCGATCAACGTTCGGATCGATCCCGACGATGCCGCAGGCATGTACCAGGACGCGTCGATCGAGATGCTGCAGCGGCGCGGCGTGATCGTACTCGCCTGCCACACGGCCATCGAGGAACAGGCTCGCGCGATCTTTACTCGAGGCTTTGCCCCCGCCGCGATGAGCAGCGCGGACGTTGCGGCGGACATTTTGACGAATCTCATTCCGGGTACGGTTGTCGTTCCGTCGATGGTCGCAGCCATCGCGGTCCTGCAGGCAAGCTATCGTTACACGTACGTAACGCTGGCGCTCTGAGCGGAGGTCCACGATGCCTAAACTATCGCTTCTGTTCGTTGCGACCGTCGCATTCGGACTCACCGCATGTTCCGGCTCGCCGCCCGGTACGGGCTCGGCTTTATACGATCCGCACGCGCTTCCCAGCGGAGCGCTCGGAGAATCGATTGCGTACGGACACGACATCGTGGTGGAGACACGATCGTTGATGAGGCCGTACGTCCGTGCGCAAATGTCTTGCGCGGCCTGTCACCTCGCGGGCGGCACGCAGCCGCGCGGCGGCAGTTTCATCGGCCTCTACGGGCGTTTTCCGCAATGGAACAAACGCGCGCACCGCGTGATCGCTCTTCAAGACCGCATCGCGGAGTGTTTCCTGTACAGCATGAACGGAAAGCCCCCGGGCTATTCGAGTAAGGCAATGATTGCGATCGTCTCGTACATCGCTTGGCTCTCTCGCGGGGTTCCGGTCGGCGCGACGCAATCCAAAGACGATCGCTATATCGTCCCGTTGCCGAAGGATTCCCCGAACCTCGGCGACGGCGCCGAGATCTACGCAAGCAAGTGCTCGATGTGTCATCAGTCCAATGGAGGCGGCATCGGGGGAACCTTTCCGCCTTTGTGGGGTTCGGGGTCGTTCAATAAAGGGGCGGGCATGGCCCACATCGACCGGATGACGGGTTTCGTTCGCTACAATATGCCGCAGAACGCGCCGGGCTCGCTCTCGCTCTCCCAAGCCTACGATGTGGCGGCATTCGTCTTGAGCCACGCTCGCCCGCGCTTTGCCAAGAACGCCTCGGTCGTAACCGGCGCCCTGCCGGCGAAGTACTTCTAAGCTGCGCAGAGTCGTAGGCCCCCGGCATCCGAAAAGATAAAATGAAGCCTGTTTTGGAAGGCACCCTGGTCAACGTAACGCTTCCCGAGATGGGCGAGTCCGTTACCGAAGGTTCGATCGTAGAGTGGCGCAAACACGTCGGCGACTTCGTTGCCGAAGGCGATCCCCTCGTCGAGGTGACGACAGACAAAGTCGACGTCGAAGTTCCGGCGACTGCCTCGGGAGTCGTGACCCAGATTGCCGCACGCGAGGGCGAAACGGTCTCGGTCGGCGCGCTTCTGGCCCAGATCGATACCTCCAAGGGAAATGGTGCGGCCGCTCGTCAACCGAGTGCAGGGAACGGTGCAACGGTAACCAAGCCGCCGCTCCCGCCCGCTCCCGCCGCATCCGCGGGCAAAGCGTTAGCCGATCAACCGGCGCGACGGATGGCGCGGCGGCTCGACGTCGATCTCAAACTCGTTCGCGGTTCCGGTCCCGACGGTCTGATTCTGCGCTCGGACGTCGTCGAGCAAGCGCCGCAAGCGCAACTCCGCTCGGCACCGTCAGCGTTACCGCCGCTCCCGCCACCGCCCGCCGGCACGAAAAAGACGCCGTTGCGAGGCCCGGCGGCTGCGCTGAGCGGCTACATGGAGCAGAGCCTGTCGATTCCTACGGCGACGAGCTTTCGGAGCGTTTCGGTCGACGTGCTCGACGCTCGCCGCAAAGAGCTGGCCGGCGCAATCAAAGCCGCCGGGCGCAGGGAGAAGGTCTCGTTCACGCACCTGATCGGGTACGCGCTCGTTCGCGCGGCGCGCGAACATCGTTTCATTACCTACTCGTTTGCGCGCGATGAGACCGGCGCACCCGTTCGGCTCGAGCCGGGCATTCATCTCGGGCTCGCCGTCGACAGCGAGCGCAAGGATGGGACGCGGTTCTTGATCGTGCCCGTTATCCGCAACGCCGGCGAACTCGATTTTGCTGCGTTTCGGGCGAACTACGAAGAGCTCGTCGCCAAAGCGCGTGAAAACAAGCTGGGCGCCGACGACATTACGGGTGCTTCCTTTACGTTGACCAACCCCGGCGGCATCGGGACCGTAGCGTCGGTACCGCGCTTAATGCCGGGACAGGGCGCCATTATCGCGACCGGCGCAATCGGTTATCCCGCCGGATTTGCAACCGCCAACGAACAATCGTTGCGCCTCCTCGGCGTCTCGAAGGTGATGCAAATCACGAGCACCTACGATCACCGCGTCATTCAAGGCGCGCAATCGGGTGAGTATCTGCGCCGCGTCGACGAACTGCTGCAAGGCAGCGACGGCTTCTACGAAGCGGTCTTCTCGTCGCTCGGGCTGCAAGCCGCCCCCGTGGCGCAACTGCCGTTCGCGCCGGCCGGCCCGGCGACGACGCGGCCCTCCGACGAGATGTTACGTGCGGCGGCAGCCGGCATGGCGATCGTCTCCGCTTACCGCCGCTACGGGCACCTCGCCGCAAATCTCGACCCGCTCGGGACGGCGCCGGTCGGCGATCCATCGCTGCAGCCGCAAACCTACGGCCTGACGCCCGCGCTGCAGAGCGCGATTCCCGCCAGCGTGCTGCGCGTCAAGGTCCCCGGCAACACGCTGGCCGACGTCTTGCCGCGACTGCGGGAAACCTATAGCTCGACGATTGCGTACGAGATCGAGCACATCTCCGATGCGACGCAGCGGGTCTGGCTGCGCGATTATATCGAATCGGGGCGGAACAGGTTCGGACAGACGCCGCAGCGCCAGATCGAGTTGCTCGAGCGCCTCACGCGAGTGGAAGCCTTCGATCGCTACGTGCGCAAGACGTTCCTCGGTCAGAAGACGTTCTCGGGCGAAGGGCTCGACGTGATGGTACCTATGCTCGAAGAGATGCTTGACATGCTGGCGGAAGACGGCGTAAGCAATGCCGTCCTCGGCATGGCGCACCGCGGCCGGCTCAACGTCATCGCCCACGTCGTCAACCTGCCCTACGAAGAGGTGATGACGGAGTTCGAAGCGGTTGCCTATCGCGTGACCGTCGGGGATGACGACGTCATGGGCGACGTCAAGTACCATCACGGTGCTACCGGAACGTTCGCGACCTCGAAGGATAAGAGCATTCACGTAACCCTGGCGCACAATCCGAGCCATCTCGAGGCGGTCGATCCGGTCGTTGAAGGCAGCGCGCGCGCGCTGCAGACCGATCACGCGCAAGGCGTCCCGACGTTCGACCACAAGAGGGCGGTGCCGATCCTCATCCACGGCGACGCCGCATTCACGGGTCAAGGCATCGTTGCCGAAGTCTTCAATTTGCAGTCACTGCCGGGCTACGAAACCGGCGGCACCATCCATTTAATTGCGAACAACCAAATCGGGTTTACGACCGATCCGGCCGACGCTCGTTCCACGCGATATGCTTCGGACTTGGCCAAAGGCTTCGACGTTCCCATCGTGCACGTCAACGCCGACGACGTCGAAGCGTGCATCGCCGCCGTCCACTTGGTCATCGATTTTCGCCGCGCGTTCGGACGCGATGCGCTCATCGATTTGATCGGTTACCGGCGTTTCGGTCACAACGAACAGGACGAACCGGCCTACACGCAGCCCGAGATGGTCGAGCGGATCAAGAATCATCCAACGGTGCGCGAGCTTTTTGCCAACAAGCTCGTCAACCAGGGCGTGATCGACGCCGATCGCGCGCGAGCGATGGCTGACGATGCAATGCAGCGCTTGCAAGGGGCACGGCGATCCGTTCGGGGCGCAGAAGCGTCGAACGTCCACGGCCGCAAGATGTCGGGAAGCAACACCTTCGGCGGCACCGCGTTGCCGCCCGTCGATCGACGCCAACTCGTCGCATGGAGCGAAGCGCTGGCCGGCGTGCCCGAGGGATTTTCGCTCAACCGCAAGCTGCGCAGCCAGTTCGAGCGCCGCAAGAATGCCGTCGAAGAGCGCGGGATCGTCGACTGGGGAACCGCCGAAGCGCTCGCCTTCGCCTCCTTGCTCGTAACGGGGACACCGATTCGACTTACCGGTCAAGACACCGAACGTGGAACGTTCAGCCACCGCCACGCAGTCTTGCATCCTTCGATGGGGCCGCAGACGGGCTCCGCAAAATCCGAGGAGCTCTTTTGGATACCGTTGCAGCATCTGGCCCCCAAACAATCGTCGTTCGAGATCCGCAACAGCCCGCTTTCGGAATACGCGTGCATGGGTTTCGAGTACGGGTATTCGACCCAGCAGCCCGACGCGCTCGTCTTGTGGGAAGCGCAGTACGGCGATTTCTTTAACGGCGCCGAAGTTATCGTCGATCAGTTCCTTGCTGCCGGTCAAGCCAAATGGGGCCAAACCTCGCGCCTGACTTTACTGCTGCCGCACGGCTACGAAGGCGGCGGTCCGGAGCATTCCAGCGCACGTCTCGAGCGTTTCTTGCAGCTCGTCGCGGAAGGAAACCTGCGAGTAGCGTCACCGTCGGTTGCGGGCAACTACTATCATCTCTTGCGCCTGCAGGCGAGATCCCCGATCGCGGTCCCGCTCGTCGTGATGACGCCGAAGTCGTTGCTGCGCCTCGACGTCGCCGCGGGGCGGCTCGATGCGATGGCGGACGGGAGCTTCGAACCGGTGCTCGACGATCCGCGACAGCTGGACCGCGAGCAGATCCAGCGGCTCATTCTCTGCAGTGGAAAGATCTACTACGATCTTGTCGCGCAGCCGGCCTACGAATCGTTGCGCCAAACGGCGATCGCGCGCATCGAGCTGCTGGCGCCATTGCCCGTCGGCGAGATCAATCGCGTCATCTCGAGCTATCCGAAGCTCAAGAAGATCGTGTGGGTGCAGGAAGAGCCCAAGAACATGGGCGCGCGCGCCTTCGTACGCCGCCGGCTGCTCGAAGGCAAGCGAGATGGATTCGACATCGAATATATCGGGCGCGGCTATCGGGCGAGCCCTAGCGAGGGCTACGCCGGCCAGCACGCCGCCGAACAAGAACGGATCGTCGCGACGGCCTTGGCCGAATCGAGCTAGCCATCGCTAAAACATTGCCGCCAAGAGTTCTTCGATCTCGCGAGCGTCCACGAAGAGCCGGCGCGTTTGGACGGTGAGGAAGCCCTGCGCGAGCATCGAGTCGAATAGAGCCAGCAATGCATCGTAGTAGCCGCGGTAGTTGAGAAGCCCGATCGGCTTGTCGTGAATGCACAGTTGCCGCCAACTCAGCACTTCGCAGAACTCGTCCATCGTGCCGTAGCCGCCCGGCAGTGCGACGAACGCATCGCTGAACTCGTTCATCAAAGCCTTTCGCTCGTGCATCGTCGACACGATATGAAGTTTCGTCAGTCCTGGGTGCGCGATCTCGCTTACGGCCAGCGCCGAAGGGATGACGCCGATCACTTCGCCCCCGCAGGCCAACGCCTCGTCGGCGACGATGCCCATCAGCCCGACACTTCCCCCACCATAGACGACGCCGTATCCAGCTGCCACGATGGCCTGGGCCGTTGCCGCCGCGAGGGCCGCGTAG
>Ga0210395_10002123_pt1 | contig 15426 bp, 19 predicted proteins | sample IncBWH4OmetaG_FD_150861 | JGI IMG/M metagenome (GOLD analysis project Ga0210395, IMG submission 150861) | Forest soil microbial communities from Barre Woods Harvard Forest LTER site, Petersham, Massachusetts, United States - Inc-BW-H-4-O ... | reverse complement strand
CGCATTCCCCGGCGTCGCCGCGGTGGACGGCGCAGTGATGGTGACCGGCGCGTTGGTTTGCAGCTTGTATTGGCCGTCGGTGACCACGCGATCGCCGTCATTGACGCCCGAGACGACGATGGTGCGGTCGCCTGTCGTCGCGCTGGTCTCGATCGGGCGCGGCTCGACGGTGCCGTCCGCCTTCACCACCCAGGCGAACAGCCCGCGTGGCCCACGCTGAACGGCGAGCGGCGGGATGACGACGACGTCTTTGCGGGTGTCGACCAGCAGGCGAGCATTGACGAATTCGCCCGGCCATAATTTTTCGTCGGCGTTTTTGAACGTCGCCTTGAGGCGGAAGGTTGCGGTGGTCGGATCGATCAAGTTGTCGATGGTCGTCAGCGTGCCGGTCGAGAGCAGGCGGGAATTGTTGCGATCATAAGCCGCGACCTCGACGGTACCGCGCGCCATCGCATCGCGCACGTCGTCGAGATTCTGCGCCGGCAGCGTGAACGTCACCGTGATCGGCTCGGTCTGGGTGAGGATCGCGATCGCGCCCTGGTCGCTGGCATGGACGATGTTGCCCGGATCGACCATGCGCACGCCCATGCGGCCGTCGCTCGTCGCCACGATATTGGTGTAGTCGAGATTGGTCTGCGCGGTCTCGATGGCCGCGTCGTCGGCGGCGATCGACGCTTTGGTCTGATCGACCTTGGACTGTTGCAGATCGACGTTCTGCTGGGTTTCGGCGTTTTTCAGCACCAGCGTCTGGAAACGGGCGAGGTCTTTGACGGCGGCGATCAGCGCCGCTTCGTCCTGCGCCTTGTGCGCCTTGGCGGCGTCGAGCGCGGCCTGATAAAGCCGCGGATCGATCTTGGCCAACACGTCGCCGCGATTGACGCGCTGGCCTTCCTTGAAGAACACCTCTTGCAGCTTGCCGTCGACCTGGGCGTGGATGCCGACAGTGAACAGGGCCTGTACTGTGCCAAGACCAGTCAGATAGATCGGCACATCTTGGCGGGACGCGGTGGCGACGCTGACCGGCACGGCGGCGCGGGCGGAGCGCGCGGCATGGGCCGGATCGGGCCCCTGCGACCAATACCAATAGAAGAGGCCAAGGATCGCTAAGCCTGCGACACCGGCGGTGATCAGGGCAGCACGACGGCTCATTCGGCCCGGTCCGAACCGGCTCGTTTCCACGGGCTTCCCTCTAAAAAAGCGCGCTTCGGCGGGTCGCCGCGTCGCTTCTGATGGCTTTCGCCTTATACTCTCTACTCTATACCGGCGCGAATACCTTTCTGGAAGATGAAAAGAAATTCATATTGCATTGCACGCACGTCAGCGTCGGGGGAATAATCGCCGTAAATTTCACATATACAAAAACGTCGCCGCAATCACGAGTTGAATTTGACCTGCGTGATGGAATGGCGGGCCCAGACAGCGGAACTGGCGGCGTTTTGATGCGGCGCACGCACCCCCGAACATGCGCCCGGAAGTTGCGCCTGGAGCTTGGTCTGACGCAATCGGAACGGGTTCATTTGCGTGAGAGGATTTGATAGGGTGGCGCCATCCCCGGCGAATTCGCAAGGTCCAGGAGATCCATCATGCTCGACGTCACCAAGCGCCAAGACACCGCCCCGTTCGATACTGCACTCCTCGATCGGCTCATGGACGAGGCGGGCATCGATGTTCTGGTCGCGACGTCGAAGCATAATGTCCAATATCTGCTCGGCGGCCACCGCGCCTTCTTCTTCGAATCCATGGACGCGATGGGGCTGAGCCGCTACCTGCCGGTTTTCGTCTACCAGAAAGGCGCGCCGCAAAAGGCCGGCTTCTTCGGCCATCGCATGGAGGGCTTTCAGAACGAGGTGAAACCGTTCTGGGTTTCCGAGGTCAACACCAAGAGCTCGGGCGCCGTCGACGTGATGGAAAAGGCCGTCGATTACCTGCGCCGTTTGGCGCCGAGCGCCAAACGCATCGGGATCGAGACCGCGTTCATCCCGCTCGATTCGGCTGCCGTGTTGCGCAAGGCTTTCCCGAATGCCGAGACTGTCGATGCGCTGTTCGTGCTCGAACGTCTGCGTGCGCGCAAGACGCCGCAAGAGCTCGAGATGCTCAAGATCGCCTCCGACGCGGTGATCGATTCAATGGAAGCGGTGTTCAAGAATTTCGGCCCCGGCGCCACCAAGAACGAGCTGACCGAAGCGCTGCGCCGCGAGGAAACGCAGCGCGGGCTGACCTTCGATTATTGCCTGATCGCGGCGGGATCGAGCTTGAACCGCGCACCGTCGGACCAGCGCTGGGAAAAGGGCGACGTGCTGTCGATCGATTCCGGTGGCAATTATCACGGCTATATCGGCGACGTGGCGCGCATGGGGGTCGCCGGCGAGCCCGACGCCGAGCTGGTCGATCTGTTGGCGGAAGTCGAAGCTATCGAGCAGGCCTCGATGCAGCCGATCCGCTCCGGCGTTTTGGGCAGCGAAATCTACGCGGCCGCCGACGCCGTGCTGCACAAGTCAAAACTGCACAACCACATCCATTTCCTCGCCCACGGCATGGGGCTCGTCAGCCACGAAGCGCCGCGGCTGACCAATTCCGGCCCGGTACCTTACGATGCCTATGATGCGACGCGGCCGCTGGAGACGGGGATGGTGGTCTCGGTCGAGACCACGCTGCAGCATCCGCGCCGCGGATTCATAAAGCTGGAAGATACGGTGATCGTGCAGCCCGACAGCTTCGAAGTCTACGGCGACCGCATCCGCGGCTGGAACCGCGCCGGGCGCGGTGCCTGACCGGGCAGGGCGCGCCCAACCGCGACTACGATTGCTCGTTCCGAGCAGCCGCGCGTGCGCGGGCGATCGCATGGGCAAACTGCTCATCCTCCTCGCGCCGCAGCTTGTGCAGATAGCTGAAACAGATCAGGCCGACGAAGGCCCACACCCCGCCGGCGACGTAGAACACCAGCGGATCGACGCTGGTGAAGCTGTTCATGATCAGGCAGGTCGCGCCCCAGGCGATCAGCACGATGACGGCGCGCGGCAGCAGGTAACCCATGATTCGAGCCTCGTAGCAGGAGGCCACGAGGGTGCGCGCTTATGGTTAGTAATATGTAAATTGCCGCTTTGGCTGCGCGGCCCGCTCAAGATCACACGTTCTGCGTCACCGCGCTGACGAACCTGGCGCCGACGTCCTGGCCGTTGCGCCAGACCACCTTGTAGGTGCCGCTCTGGCCGGACGCGCCGCCTTCGGGGAAAATCAGAACGAATTCATCGAGAACTTCGTAACCGTTGACATGAATGCGCACGCCTTCGGTGGAAATATTGCTGACCAGGCAATAGCGCGGCGCAATGCCGATGCCGAGCTTGATCGTAGCCAGCTTGCCCAGCCGCTGGCGCGGCGTGTGGCGTCTTTCCTCGATATCGAGCGAGCTCATGGTGCGCGGCTCCACATGGCGGCCGCGCCTTGGCGATGGCGACAGCCCCTCAAGTGAAGATACCTAGCGAACGGCGCTTGTCGGTGGCCTAACGCCGGCGCTCGGATTTTCCTCGCATTTGCCTGAAAATCGAGGCGGCAGGTCCATTGCCGGGCGGTGCTTGCGAGCGACCGCCGGCGCTTGTCCGCGGATCACTCACACGATCGCGTTCGCCTAATAGTCTTTTGCGTGGCGCGCTGCGCCGCAGCGACGGCGTGGTCATCCGAGGCCTGCGCTTTCGCGCGGCGGCCGCGGCGGCGCCAGAATTTTTCCGGCAACGGCGGCGCGCACGAAAAGGTCCCGGCGTCGATGGCGTCAAGCGCGATGAGCAAGGCCGCCGGTGCCGTGGTCGCGTCGACGCCGGTGACGAATTGCCAAATTCTCTTGCGGCCCGTGATCAGGGGCTTGCCGCTGGATCGTAAAATTTTGGCCCGCCATTTGCCGGGCCCTTGCTCAAAAGCCTCGACGACGAACCCGAGATACTCCATGCGCCCCCGCCCGAATATCGAAGGTATTGGGGTATGACACAGGAGTAAGCGAAGGCTTGCGGCAAACGGGCGAAAATGAGGTGTTATCGTGGGCGACTGTGTCGTAGCGCCCCCTCGATATTCGGCCAAATAGCCGGCGTCGAATTTTGCCTGTAGCAATTCACCAGATGAATACCATGGCTCGAAGCACCGCAGGCGCCGCGGCAGCAATGATCGCGGCCGTTTTCGTCTTGGCAATTGTTTTGGCGATCATTTTGGCGACGTGCGGAGATGCCGCCGCCCAGGACGCGGTTGCGGCGCGCGTCACGTTTGCCAGCATGGACGGGCGGACGAAGCTCGTCGGCTACGTCTTCACGCCGGACAAAGCCGGCCGCGCGCCGGCTGTGGTGATGATGCACGGTCGCGGCGGACCGTATTCGAGCGAAGCCAACGGCCGCTACGACGCCTCGACCTTGTCGCAGCGTCATCAGATGTGGGGTCGCTTGTGGGCGTCGCTGGGCTATGTCGCGATCCTGGTCGACGGCTTTGGACCGCGCGGCTATCCGCAGGGTTTTGTGCGCGGCAGCTACGATCAGCGTCCGGAAGCGCTCAACGAGGTGACGGTACGGCCGCTCGATGCCTATGGCGCGCTCGGCTATCTGCGCACCCGGCCGGACGTGGCGCCGGACAGCATCGTGCTGCAAGGCTGGTCGAACGGCGGCAGCGCCACGCTCGCCACCATGGCGGTGGTCGCAGCCGACACGCCGGGCGCCGTGGCGCACAGCCCCGTGCTCGGTTTCCGCGCAGCGCTGGCGTTCTATCCCGCCTGCGGATTGAAGGGCATGTTCGAGGAAGCCTATCGCCCCTACGCGCCGATCCGAGTTTTCATGGGCGACGCCGATGAGGAAGTGTCGCCGAAGCGCTGCGCGACGTTCGTGGAAAAAAGCCGCGCCCAGGGCGGCGACATCGCCATAAAACTCTACCCCGGCGCCACCCACGATTTCGACGATCCCGGCCGCAAGCGGCAAAGTGTCGACGGCAATGCCGCCGCCAAGGCCGACGCCATGCAAGAGGCGCCGGCTTTTTTCGCGGAGCAGCTTGCGGTTAAGCGTTGATGCTGGGGCGCGGAGCGCGGCGGCGGCCGTTCGCTTCCGCCTGCAATCCCCAACCGGATATTCAATCGACACATCATCGAGATAGTCAGCGACATAATTCACGAACCGAGGAGATTACGTTTTTCCAATATTTGCGGAGGTGCCTTGCATTTTCGCTACTACGCCATGATCGGCGACCAGCCTATGCGGCGCTGGCGTCCACCAAGAGCGACGGGCAGGGCGCTTTTCTGCTGTGCGTGCCGACAAGACCGGGAGCCCATGGCGGCCGCAGCACCGACGCCAAGGAGACCGCCGGCACCGGCGCGAGCCACAAAGCGGCGGAGAAGAGCAGTGCCGCAGCCGACAAGGCAAGCGCGGCGCCGACCGTGCAATCTTTCCAGCTCGTGCTGACCACGAAGGCGTTGACGTTCCGGAATCCCGAGACGTTCCAGGCAACCGGTGGGCAGCTCGCCTACCGGGAAATTGTTTTTCCCGCAAAGCCCGCGACGTCCGCCGGCAAGGCGGGATAACCGCCGCCGAAGCGTTGGTGATCCGACCGACGCTTTCGGCTTGTTGCCGTTACGAACCGCTACGCGATTGCGGCGATTTACTCTGCGCCGATCCTTCGTCGCCGCCGGTGGGTAGGGCTTAAGACGTTCACGCTATCTAGAAGTGCAATATCGGGCAGCAGGCGATCTTATATTATTGAAATACTTGGCTCCCCGGGCCGAACTGCGGGGCCTCAGGAAAATCAACGGGGTAGGGTGGCAAACCGCCCTATCGGCGTGCGCTGACGCCAAAGGGTTTTCTCCGGCGCTGGCAAACCGGCGGCCACTCATTGCACCGTGCCGCATTGTCAGCATCCCCCGATGGGCTGAGATCGCCGGTCTGGCCGACGATGGCATATCGGTGGCGACGGCGCGCAGGCTCATCGATACCGGCCAAGGGCCTACGGTCGTCAAGGTCGGAAAACGTCATGGCGTCCGACTGCAAGATCATGCCCAGTGGGCACGGTCGCAGCCCTGGGCGAAATACTTGGTGGCGAGCGCGGCGGCCGCGCGTGAGAAGCGCGAGCGCCACAGATCACCAAAGCGAAGGAGCAAATAAAGAGCCAGCGCAGCGGACAAGCGGTGCGCGGGCTTCAAAGACCTCTCGCCGGGCGGTCACCAGACAGTGGCGGCGAGAGGAGATAGCGGTTACCACGGGGCTCCACATAGCCGCAAGCGCAGTCCGAAAGGCCGAAGCGCGTGGAAGGGCGGGCGCCCTCCGCTCTCATAGTAGCGGCCGACGTCATCGAGAGAGCCACGCTGCGGCGTGCGACGATGATGGCCAGAAGCGACGGTCGGCTCCGATGAGCACGGCAAGATCGTGGAAGGCATGGGGACCAACCCTCGCATTGTCGCGAGGGCTGGTCGGACCTATGCCATTGCTCAGGTCTCACCAATGAGCACGAGCGAGGCCGACCACACGATCCCAGCCTAGCCAGCGGGCACTCGTCCGACGTAAGTCCTTTGGAATCCCGCGGCAGATCTAAGAAATGCTCGTCCCGACGTATGCGTGGATGGTCCGGATAGATGCAGGAGTCCGAAAAAGTTTTGAACTTACTGTCGATCTGCATCAGGCGATCAATTGCGGCTCGCGTGTTCGGCTGCACCAAGCGGTAAGCAATCTCACAAATGACTTGGTGGCCCAAATCACCCCAGGCGCGAGCCTCGCCGCCGAGCGAGATAAACGCCAGAGTAACGGCGACGATCCTCCAGATCATTTTGTGTTCCCGGCGCTCAATCGTCACGGCTGGCCGTATTTGGCGGCCGCGGAATGTCCTTCAATATCTGCCGCGGCACGCTCGGCAGCTTTGCAATGTTCACGGCCAAAAGGAATGCCTCGTCCCGCGATAGCCGCTGCATCGACATTTGCCGCTGCGGCTCATCCTCGAAATAGAGATAGGCGACCTGCTGGCCGTTGGCGTCCTTCACGATGAAGGATTCCTGACGTTCCTCAATCGACCAGGGAGAAGGGAAGGGGCGGGGCATCGGTGCGGGGGGTTATTTTTTTGGAGCTGCCGCTAGGGTTTGAATTTCGCCAGACCGGTAAATTCGTGTTTCGCCGCATGTCCGGCATTTTGCTTCAAACATCCCAGGGAGTTTGGAAAGACTGCCTCCAATGGGGACTCCACAACCGCAGTTCTTACACTGAACGCCGGAGCCATGATTGCCAGAACGAAGCCGGGTATTTATCGGATCCTTCGGGATTTTAGTCACGACGAACATTCCATCTATCTACAAACCTAAGTCCGACGGCTGGGCTACCGTGCGGGATTAAATATCGCGCTCATCCAATTCAAACTGTACCGCCTCGTCAGGGTCAATCGAGGGAAAGTTTTGAGCGCTGTCGCTGCTACTGAAGAAATAAAGGTAGGTGGCATACGCGGCAAAAGCTGAAGAGATCAGCAATGACAAAGCCGCGACTGTGAGCAGCGCGGCCCACATGATTCGCCCCCAAGAGGTTCCGTCCAATTGCGACGCCCAGGGAGAGGCATGGTCAAGAGGTAACGGAGCACCCGTCTAGAATGTCCACAACTTTAGGGGCCGCGACAAAAGCGCGTCGGCGTTATCGTTTGTGTCGTACGACACATTCCGCCAAGCGAGATTGGTGCACCTTCCGTCTACCGGGATGGAGGAAAAACATGGACATCACAGAAGGACGTCCCTACCAGGGCCTTTCATCGCAATTAGCTTCCCGCTGGCATCGCTTTGCGCAGGCGTGGCCACTTCTGGTGGTCATCCTCGGCGTGTTGCTGTCATTTGGCTGGACGGTAATCCTGGTTTGGGTCGTGTTGGGTTTGATCGGTCTGACAACGTGAAAAGTGCGTTGCGCGCCGCGCTCATCCGCCAAACCAAACACCGCACAGCCAAACGCTTAGAGCAATGCCAACGGCTATCGCGGCGGAGACTGCGTAAGTGTACACATCGTCGTGCATGTCCATTGGCGGACTCGCTGATGGGATATTGGTGGGTGGGACCGGGGGTACAATCCCGCCCTTAAGCTGAGCATGGGACTTATATCGGGGAACTCAGCCCGCGAATGGAATAACGGCCGGTGCGGGCTGCTGCGAGTCCGAACAGAAATAAACCTTAAGGGGGAACCGTTAATTCGCGCTCGCTCGGCAAAAGAGAGATCCTCGCCTCAGTTATTGTCGCCGTCAGCATCGTTATGGGATGTAACGGTCAAGCTTGATCCGATGCCGTTATCGGTATCAGCCTGTCCCGAGCAATCGACGGTGCAGTCAGGGTCGCCGATAACTCGATCTTCTGTGCTCGCCATGTGAGCGACAATCATTGCGAGGACTGCAATGGCCACGATCATGATATGAGCGCGCATCAGCGCCTCTTAGCGGACCTGCGGTTCTTTTTGATGGCGAGTCTATGGCGCGATTTGCAGCGGCCACTGCGCTCATCCGTCAAACCACACGTTGGGCTTTCAATCGATCGGCCAGATAAAGGATAAGGCGGTAAGCGCTATCATCACTAAAATGTTTGTGACGCCGATCCAGGTAGCGGCCTTTGCCCACCAAAGAATATCGCGCTGTAGCTTAGTAGCTTCCTGACTCTTCTCGGCCAGCCACTCCTCGACATCACCTCGCGTCATGCCAAATCCGGGGCCTAAGCCGGGGACCACCGAGCCGCCGCCGGAGCCGGGGACGAGCCTTTGTCGAACATTGTCGACGCCAAGTCGTTCTAGTTCGGCGCGGTCACTCTCCGAAAGCGGCATTACACGTCACCATTAGCTTTGCGCACATGCTGTCCCGACGCGCCGCGCTCATCCACCCAACCACATACCGAAAAACCAGAAGCCCACAACGACGGCGATCGCTGCTGCGACGGCCATGGCGTACGGTATCCAATCGCGTTCCCTAATCATGCGGCGATTGTAGCGGATTCGAGCACGGCTGTGGAAAACTCGCGCGCCTTGGACGTGAATCTCGAAGCGCTGCGCTATTGTTCGTGTCACCGACCGCCAACGCCTAGGGGTGCTTGATGTCTGAAGTTACAGACAAAATCTTCAAGTCTCGTGGATACGGACGAGGGCGACGAGTGTCGATCGCGCGCGACGGCGACGATTTTACCGTAGCCTTCCAACCCGAAAACCACGTTATTTTTCGGCATCGTAGTGTGGTTCCATTGAGAGATATCTGTCGTAAGCTTCGGTGGAAAATCATAGAGGATAAGTCGATTCCGGATAACCTAGCGGACATGCGCGCGTATCTGAGTGGAGTGGGATCAGACTGAAACCTCGTTTTGGGGACGTGCCGCGCTCATCCGCCAAACCAGACGCTGAAAAACCAGAGCCCCACTGCAAGGGCTAGTCGCTGTCGGGGGATGGCGGGGACGGGTCGCCTTTTGGCTGTACCTCCGCTTCGCACAAATCTGCAATGCTTAGGAGGACTTGCCGAATACCGTCTGTTGGGGCCGTGTCTGCTAACTCTCTAATTTGGGGTGGTGCTTCCTCAATGGGAGCAGATGTTTTTTTCAGTGCGGATGTGTGGAAGTCGCCTCATGTGTTGAAGCAGTAGGGTTCCAATTACGTCAAAAAGTATTTTTTTGTCCCGCTCTTCGAACTTGCTGCACTCCTCAAATATGAGGTCAATCTTGCGAATAACTATTTGGAGCGCCAACTTTTCTTTGAAGGATCGTCCGCCGTCAGTCATTTGAAGACCCGCATGGGATCTGTGATTAGGCCAAAACGTGCCTTGACGCCGACTCGCGGCTCAGCGCATCATGATTGCGCAGCCGGCGGGATTGCCGTCCCGCCGGCCACTTGCCACAACGCACAGGTTCGCTGCGCGTCATGACCGATTCCCCAGATATCATGAGTCTGCGCGGCTCCTGCCAGAGCGTTTGTGGCTATTCACAAACCAATGGGAGCTAAGCCATGCCTACTCGGCCCCACACGCCCCCGCCAAGGTCATTGGGGCCTCTTTTTTACTGCAATCACGCAGCCCTAACCCTTTCCTTACGGATTGCTGTTATCAGTCGACCTTTCCTCGGTTGGTCGATGTTCACGGCAAAAGCACGAAATCTAGAAAAGCTCCGGTCGACAACGCCGGGCAAGATTGCGCGTGTTGACAAGGTCTGCACCGATTGGCTTGCCGGATGCCCTAGCTGCGGTGAGCCCTTGAGATTTGCGCGCACGGTGCTGCAGATTGGCGACCTGTCCGAATTACAAACATTTGAATGCAAACCCTGCAGTCTATCAATTACCACACAGGCCATACTTGATTTGAGCGGCGCCTAGTCGTCCGGCGTGGAGATAGCGTCTATGAGCGGCGCGGGGCCGGCCGAATGCTCGCCCCGCGACCATCACGAGCGCGAGGTTCATTTCGACTTCAAAGCAGCGATGAAACCGATAATATTTTGGCGAATTGGCTTTTCTTTGATCGCGAGAAAGCCGCGCACAAGCGCGGCGCCTTCGCGGGTCCCCAGGAACGAAACGATTGAGCCTTCCGATAGCTCGCCCTCCTGTGGCAGCGATATTTTCTTTCCGACAGTTGGTAGGCCTTCAAAAAAGTAAGATGGTGGGACGTCAAGCGCCTGACTGAACTGTTGCAAACGTGACGCCCCGACGCGGTTTGTTCCCTTCTCGTATTTCTGAACTTGCTGGAACGTGATACCGGCGACGTCGGCAAGTTCCGTTTGGCTCAATCCCAATAAGGTTCGGCGGGCGCGAATCTTTTGCCCGACGTGGGTATCTACAGCAGTGGGACCTCTGCGGCCGGTCGACGCCTTCGCCATGTCAGAAACCTCCCGATCTAAACCAAGCGCTAGAGTTGCATAAACCGATAGTCGCGTCAAAACGACTATTGAATCGGCTGCGGTGTTTGCCCAGCCACGCGCTTGCTCGACCCAGCTGAGCGGGCGTAGTCTAAGTGCGGGCGGATGCTCGACTAGCCCCGCCCATAGTCCTTCGGCCCCGTGTGCCCCCTCCAAGGTTGCCGGGGCCTCTTTTTGGCCGGCGCTGTCGTGCGCGCGTGGTAGGGTGTGACCAATCCGTCGGGCCGAGTCGTGCCGCCAAACCACGCCGTCGGCTTACAGATGGTTTGGGACATTGTCTTGGCCCGGCTTGAACCACCGTGGCTTTTTTGTTTGCCTGGCCGAATGCTCGCTCCGCTGGCCCCCGAATTGGAGGTTGATATAATGAAGGCTACTCCGCGTAATCTGGGAGGGTGCAATGCGCTCATTGCTATTTGGTTTGGCCATCATTGTCCTACCGTTGACAGACTTGACCCCTGCCGTAGCTCATAAGATCCACCATTACAGGAGTACGCAATCCTCCTATTCCGCATGTGTTTGTCATTGGGGGTATGATACCGACAACAGCGGAAACGCTTGCACAGTCGCGGTCTCATGCGACGCCGAGGGTGGTCGGTGTGTAAGATCATGCCCGTCCGTTAGAGTTGGCGAATAGAGACTCACTAATTATTCAGGCAGCGTGTCCGGCGGGAAGTAGCCGACATCGAACATCGCCCGGAGCTGCGGTCCTACCGCTAGGGATGCCCCGTGGCTAGTGGTCTTGGCGGGTGTCAGCCCGCTATCAATGCAACGACGATAAATGCCACAAATATTAGTGCGAACAATAGCAATCCAATGCGACGCTGAATTACCCGTAATCGATTTCGTCCGCAGTTCGGACAGATCCACAAGTCCTTGTTGACGGGAAAGCCACAACCCGGACATGGCTTGCGTTTGCTGACCACTTTAGGATTGGGCATGGGAGACCTTACAACACCATTGTCGTTGCGTCCCCCGGCAGCGTTCCACATCCGGTCGGCTCGGCACTGTGCCTCACGTCACACAGCGTCAGCGCGAGGAGCTGGCCTATGCTCGCTCAATCGTCCCGGCTGGCCGTATTCGGCGGCCTCGGAATGTCCTTCAATATCTGCCGCAGCACGCAAGGCAACTTCGCAATGTTCACCGCTGGCGAAAATCGCGAAGGCTAAAAGCAGCAATCCCCTGCCTGGATCGGCGGGCACGGCACCGACCCGTAAGAGCAAAACACGCAACAGACGCCCGGCTTAGGCTTAAGCCGCTCGTTGCACCCTTTGCAGTTATAGAAAAACTGGCAAGCGTCCGTCGGCATCGTTTCGATAGCCTGATGCCCACACTTGGGACAGGTGATGGTCGAATCCAAGTGCATAACCAGACGTTCCTCGATCGACCAGCGCGCGGCGCGCTACATCAGGACATTGCCCAATCCAAACCAGAACATCGCGGCGATACAAGCCGCTAAAATGCCCAGAAGAAACCACGCCGCAAAATCCCACCAAGTCATAGTCGGAGCCGCCAACACATGCCCAAAGTGTAGTGGCATTGACCTATTGCCGCGACCCAAAGTCAAATCAGCCATGGGCTTCAATAAGCGCCGGATGGAAAGCGAGCGAGCCGCCGCCGCGGCGAAGGAGGCCGCTGCGCGCCGCGCGCTCGGGCCACAGATCATCGAGGATTCGGTGAAGCTGGTTGAGATCTGGAACGCTCGCCGGGCCGCGCACATACCCATGCTGTTCTCGCCAACGATCGAGGCGGCGATCACGGCCGGCTATTGGTTCTTGCGGGCGCGCTGCCCGGCCTGCCGCACCACCGGCGACGTCGACCTGCGGACGCTCGATTGGCACCACGGCGCGGCCGTGACGGCCCTTACTTCGGCGCTGTCGTACCGATCCTGCCGGCCCAATGCGCCGTTCGCCGAATTGGTTTGCCTATCGAAGTCGAGCGTTGCCGAGCAGTATTACGCCGAGCGCAGCGGCAATAAGTGGATCAACGAGTAGCGCGGGACCGGTCGAATGCTCGCCCCGCGTTTGCTCGTTGAGTGAGAATCACGATAGGCGGCATGTGGGCGGGGCAAATCATGGCGCCTTCGCCTTTCCTCCCAAACTTGCCCCGTCTTCCTCGGCGGGGCTTTTTCATCGCCGGGCCGGCTCGCGCTTGCCCTTCTCACCAATGAAAAACCCGCCTGAGAGGGGTTGCTCAGGCGGGTGGCAATCGTTGGAGGCTCAATCGGTCAGCCGTAAAGGTCGTGCTCGTACCACTTATAGGGCGGTCGGTTTTTCCTGCGAAATTCCTCAAACCATCGAACGAGCCGCGTGCCGGTCCTCTTCACAGCTGCAGTCATGGAGACCTCCTCGATCCACATCCCGACCACACAATACTGCAGGAGCTGATAGCGCGAAGTGACCGCCGTCACACATCTTCGCTTTGGCCGTCCTGGCCCTCCGGCTGCGTGTTCGGCGGGAAGTAGCCGACAGCGAACATCGCCCGCAGCAACGATTACCCTAATTTAAGCATTTGGCCGGCTGAATCGCTCGAACAACGGAGCGCTTCACTGTGACGACATTTGGCAAACGCAACAAGCCAGACGATCCGTCCCTGTCCCCTCGGCCGCCCTTTTGGAGCCGGGAAATCCCGGCGCGTTATTGGATCATCCCGGCCCTGATCGTTGCGGTGGCGGTTTTGCTGCTGTGGATTGTCGGCAGCGCGTAAGGGTCGCTGTCGTGCCCGGAAGTAGGCAATGCTGCGATCAATCGTCCCGGCTGGCCGAATTTAGCGGCCTCGGAATGTCCTTCAATATCTGCCGCGGCACGCTTGGCAGCTTGGCGATGTTCACCGCGAGAAGGAATGCCTCGTCACGCGATAGCCGTTTCATCGATATCTGCCGCTGCGGCTCATCCTCAAAATAAAGATAGGCGATCTGCTGGCCGTTGGCGTCCTTCACGATGAAGGATTCCTGACGTTCTTCGATCGACCGGGGCGGCGGGAAGCGGCGGGGCATTAGCGTCGCGCCGTCGCCGGCGGAGAGGCTATGGATTCCGGCGCCCTATCTGTATGACTTCGGAAACGAAAGTATCCTTTGGCGTCCATCCGTGCACGGTGCGGCAATGAGGACATTGGGAAAATGTAATCCGGTCGGGCAGCTTATCGATATCTGCCAGATCGATATCGACGTGCGTGGGGATCAGTCTGTCCGTGTTCGGGCATCTGAACATCAATTGTGTCAATGGGGCCTCCACCAGTCACTGGGCGAAGAAGGACGGAGCCTATGCGATTCGGGAGGGGATCGGCGGGGCATAGTTCAAAGGGGCAGCCGGGCAAATTAAGCAAATAATCGTGAGCCGCCGCACGGTCTAAAGACAGCTTGTCGTGGAGAGCTTACATCAAAAAGAAGCTAACCCGATCCCCGTGTCCCCCGACATGTACCCGACCGGGTTAGCATCTTCCGCGGCCGGCTCTTTCCCCAGAGTCGGCCGCACCTAGTCAGCGGCGCCAACGGCACCGCGCTTTCAGTTTTGATGGCTTGGCAAATTCCCCGATAGTCCCACGACAAGTCGCAGCCTGTTGTGTGATCGTGGCTTTTGCAAGGAACCGAGTAAACCGTGCAGGCCCGGCAACTTGGCAATCGGCGAAGGGCTCGCTGCTCTTCGGCGGTGCAAAATGTCGCTTTTGGCCCTCTTAGCGACCGGCCGGCAAGTCGCTATTCCGGTCGCTCTTGAGGGCAGAGCCGACATCAGGTGGAAGCGCCTAAAACGACGCGAGTGATCCAAAGCGACACTTCGCCACCGCAGATTGACGCACTGCGAAAGGTTCATTCGCCCTGATGTTGGGAGCCTTTGCCAGCTTCCCCCACTGGCGGGGCAGGAGCACGGCTGGGCCATTCCATTAGCACACGAGCCTGCCTGCCGGACCTGGCGGTCTCTGCGGACCACTCCGTTTGTTTACGTCGGCATTTTGATTTTTTTATTTGGCTGTCCCTATCACCCGCTCGACCGCCTTCAAGACCGTGACACTGAAATTATTCTCAACCCCGCAGAAATTCTGCACCTTATTCAGACTTGCTTCGAAGTCTTTCATGTCGATGATCAGGTTGTCGCGCTTCCCGTTGTAGTAACCGCTGAACCACGCGGCCATCACTCGCGGAGAACCAACCTTGTGATGCACAAATTGATCACAAGTGACCTTTGAAAGATCCAACTGCACCTGCGCCTCAGCTGACGTCGCGAGGAGCGCGAGAATAAGTGCTGATATAACGGGTTTAAGGCACATAAATTGTTTTCCTTTTGGCTCAGATTCCTTGGACGCGAACTACACTAAACGATAGCGACTTTTTGGATTGTGTGTAAGGCACATCAGCTGCAGCTTCCCGACAGGCACACACACACACGGCCTCGCACCATTGGACTGGCAATCCCGGAGCGTTTTTTCTCGCCGGCGAGGTTACCGGATAGGATATTGTTTGCTCGGTGCATGAGTCCGCTCATGGCCCGAAGCGACCGATTTTGCGACGAGACCGAATGTCCGCTTTGGGGCCATAGCGACCGAGGAAGCCCGCTACGTTAATGGCATAGGTTCCTTTAGCTGGAGCGCAA
>Ga0210395_10002122_pt1 | contig 15426 bp, 13 predicted proteins | sample IncBWH4OmetaG_FD_150861 | JGI IMG/M metagenome (GOLD analysis project Ga0210395, IMG submission 150861) | Forest soil microbial communities from Barre Woods Harvard Forest LTER site, Petersham, Massachusetts, United States - Inc-BW-H-4-O ... | reverse complement strand
GGTGCTCTGGCCCTACGCCCGATTTCCCTTCGGCATGTGCCTGGACTACGAGCGCAAGTTCTCGCACTACGTCCCCGGTGAGACGAACCCGCCAGAGGTATGAAACAGCTCGCTCGCCGGTAGGGACCGCGGATCGCCTGCGCAGGACATCGTTTTGTTGAGAAGTTTAGCATCTCGTTTCGGTATCCGTCGCGGTCGCCGCGCGATAGCTCGAAAAAGCTGGAGTGAGTCTTCATACTCTTTCAATGGATTTTGTCAGAAGTTTTCAATCATCCAGGCGTTGTGGCGCAGCGCGCGCCGCAATGAGCCTTCACCGAACAAGATCATGAGGAGAGAAATCACCAAGGCAAAAACAACGTAAACAACGTATTGCTATTCCCTTTGCCAACTCAAGCAGTCCGCGGAGAACAGGAAAAGGTGCGGTGTCGGGTGCGGCTGGGCGGCCTGCTGATGTACTACGAGAGGGAAGCGGCATAGGGGTTGACGGGACAGCCGGCGATGGGCTCACGATCGGCATATATATTAAGGATGCCGGGAATCTCCCAGAGACCTCCTGGGCCTGATTTATCATCAACATACGCAGAGCAATGATTTCTGGATCGGGGCAGCGACCAGGACGAATTATTTGACTATACGGGACGCGGATGTCGGCCACTCAGAATTGCCTAAAAATCAGCTGTCAGTATAAAATCCCGTTGCGTACCAGGTCTGGGGTAGACGTTTTGTCCACATCGGGGGCGCCATGACGAAAAACGAAACTCAGTTGGTCGTAAGGCGCGCCCAGGTCACCACCACCGTTGGGTTTACTTCAGAAGCGAAGCGCGCCCCCTACCGATGTTGGATAGTGTCAGCAGCGTTGGCGACAGTCTTTTCAGTTGCTGCGTGGGCGCAAACCCAGCTTGCGACTGTTTCCGGCACCATCACCGACCCAAGCGGCGCTGTTGTCCCCGGAGTCAGCATTACGATTGTCAGCCAAGGCACTGGATTGAAACGGAGCGCTGTCACTGACACCGCCGGCGAATACCGTTTTGCCGGCTTGCCAACAGGAGACTACTCTCTTCGCATACAGAAGACAGGATTCCAATCACAGATTCGCGAAGGAGTTGAGCTCACTTCGGCTGCCGAGGTAACGATCAATTCGCAACTCGCGATCGGCGACCTTTCGCAGGAAACCACGGTCAACGCGAGCGCCACCGCTATTGATAGCACGACGTCGACTGTCAATGGACTAGTCCCAGAGCAGAGCCTGGCGGAACTTCCCCTCGACAACCGCGATCTTTTCAGTGCGGTTGTGCTGGAGCCTGGAGTCGCTCCAAACCCTAGCAGCGCTCCCTCGCTACTTTCGAACGGTAAGGCCGGGCAAGTGGCAATTAATGGTATACGTCCGAGTATGACGAACGTTCTGATCGACGGTATGGATGCGACCGATCCGGTCTGGGGCTATTCGCCCGCGGGCGCTTCCGGGTTTTTTCTCGGTCTGAATGAGCTGACGGAGGTCCGCGTTTTGACGCAAACCTTCAACGCGGAGTACGCCGGGCATGGTGGCGCTGTCATCGACATGACAACCAAGTCGGGCAGTAACCAGTTTCATGGATCTTTGTGGGAATTGCATCGAGATGCCTCACTCGACGCCAAGAACTACTTCGATTTGGCCGCCAATCCGATCCCACCATTCGTTCGCAATCAGTTCGGCGCTGGAATGGGAGGACCACTGAAGCGTGATCGCACGTTCTTTTTTGTCAACTATGAGGGATTTCGCGAGGTACAAGCATCCACGGCAATCGCCACGGTACCCGATGCCCTCGCCCACCAAGGTCTCCTGCCATCCGCTGGTAATCCGTCCGCCTGCAGCAACACCAACTCGAGCGGATGCATCGCCATTCCGATGAATCCTTTGATACAACCGTTTCTCAATTTGCTGCCTGTCTCGAACGGACCGGACAATGGGGATGGAACCGGCGAACTGATCACCGCGAACAAAGGCAACACCCGTGAGGACCACGGCATGGTTCGCATCGACCACAACTTTTCCAACACCCATTCGCTCTTCGCGCGCTACACCATTGACGACAGTTCTTCCCTGGTTCCATACGTAGGGACGCCGCCGGGAACTTACGCGCCGGGATTCCCGGCCATTCACCTGGCGCGGAATCAGTATGGAACTGTTCAGGACCGCAAGACATTCGGACACGAATGGATCAATGAGTTGCGCGTCGCTGTCAACCGGACAACTGCATCCTCCTCGATCGATAATACGCATCCGGGTCTGTCTATTTCTTTGGCTCCTGGTCAGCCGTTCGGAATGATCGATGTCACGGGTTTGAGTCTGATCGGCAACTTCGATCTCACCCTGATTTATCTGACGTGGGAGCAGTACAGACAACAAAAAGGGCTCAGCAGAGGGAAAAGTGGCTCTGATTTGTGACCGGTGCACGAGAATCTCCGGACCGCTTGTCGATTACGGGAGGATGACGGGCAAACCAGAAGTAATCCGAACATGGCTGGTAGGTCGTGCCGGTAACTTGAAAATTCACTTTACCGATTAGCGTTTATCAGATGACCACTACCAGCTCTTGCGGGCGCGACAAAAGAGCGGCTCACTTGAAACGATTGTGTGGTGGGTCGGCAAATTTTGGGAGTAGAATGAGCGCGTTTCCGCCCAAGGCCCTGTATTCAGTAGTGTTCCGTCTAGCGAGCGGCAAATTCCGATAGAAAAGCGCGAGTGGAGGTGTCTGATGGCGATGACGAATCCAACTGAGGGGCTGCGTGGAAGAAATCCCGACCAAGGAATGGCTCTAAGAGAAACACTGCGAGACACGCGAGGAGAAAGCCGGGGATAAAAACAGCTCGCCGGTGCACGAACACCGTCAGCAGGGTGCGGTAGCCATTCCGCATCTGCTCAAATGTCCTCTCGAAGCAAGGAAAGGCGTCTCCGTAACCTCAGCCCTGACTCCAACCACATTTAGCGCTTCGCTCGTAACAGTTCCACGCAACTCCTTAAACCGATACCAAAGTATTGGCAATACCTTTGGCCAATTGTTTCCACTTCGTCCTTTTGCTGTGATGGGTGCGTTGGGTTGATTTTACTTGCGAAGGAGGAGTAAATGAGAAAAGTCATATGGAGTTTGGTTGCAGGAAGTATGTTACTGGTAGGGCTGCTGTCGGCCACAAGCATTCGCGCGGATGAGTGGAATAAGAAGACCGTCGTCACCTTTACTGAGCCGGTTCAGATTCCTGGAGCAGTCCTCCCAGCCGGCACGTACGTTTTCAAGCTCATGGACAGCGCAAGCGACCGCAACATTGTGCAGATTTTCAACGCTGACGAGACGCACCTGTTTGGCCCGTGGGTCAACCGGAAGCTCTGGAAACCTGGTTTTATCCCGGCGACAACTACGGACAAGAGTTTGTCTACCCGAAACGCAAGGCCATAGAGTTGGCCCAGGTGAATAAGCGGTCCGTGCCTTCGATTGCGGACGAGGTGAAAGAGCCAGCAACTATGAAAACAGCTACGGTTACCCGTATAACTGCGCCATCAAACGCTAGTCCCACTCCTGCAACTTCTGCTGCCGCCACAGAAACCTCCACAGTGACAGCCGTGACGATCGAGAGACTGCCGCAAACGGCCAGTTCGCTCCCCTGGATCGCGCTTCTTGGGACGCTCTGCTTGGCAGCAGCGGCCATGTTTCGGCGATTCGCAGCGGTAAGAGCGTAGGACCCAAAACTCTGAGGCTGGCGCGCAACAAATGCTGCGCCAGCCCCCATTTCCTATTGCCATGAAGCCCAAGAAACGATGCGATCCTCGTTTGCGAGCGATGCGCCGTCTGGAGTATTGCCTCTGTTTAGTTGGCTGTGGCGCCTTAGGTTATTGCCTCTTCGCGATAGGCAGTGCCCTGATTTTTCAGGTGCACGCGGCTCGGATGTTCGATGAAGTTCGTGCTGCGGCGAGTCCCGTTGAGGCGAAGGCTCACGCCGCGAGAATGGCGGAAGCTCCGAATCTCCCTCTTCGCGCGGGCCACGCTGTGCTTGGACGCCTGGAAATTGCTCGCATTGGCATTTCCGTGATGGTGCTGGACGGAACAGACGCCGCAACACTGCGAATCGGCGTGGGACACATTCCGGAAACCCCCGAGCCCGGGCTGGGGGGAAATACAGCGGTTGCAGGGCATCGTGACACTTTCTTTCGGGCACTCCGCCGAATACAAACAGGCGACTCCATCGCTTTCGAGACGCTCCGCGGTAGCTACATCTACCGGGTGAGTTCTGTAGAAGTTGTCGACCCAAGTGACCTTGCGATTCTGCAACCTCACCAGAAACCCGAGTTAACATATTGATCACCTGCTACCCGTTTTCATATTTGGGTCACGCTCCAAGGAGGTTCATCGTCCACGCCATCCTCGTACACAATGCAGTCCCCCGACCACCCGACCGCTAAATGTCGTCATACCGCGAAGCGCTCGCAATAGTCCTTTGGCTCGTCTTTCGTGTAAACAAAACGGCTGGCGCTGGTCCAGCTCTACCAGAGGTCGGGGGCGGCTGGCGGGATTGGCGGAGAATTCCGGAGACCGGCCTTGTGGCGATGTACGGGACTAACTGAGCCATGAGCTTTGTTCATCGAACCGGCCTAGAGTCCGTCTCCTCTGTTGCTTCTTTTGCCTTATCTGGATGAATGGTTGGCCTTTCGTAGGTCTGCCCCACACTTTGTACTTAGCGAAATCCCCGAAGCCGTGTTTCGCGACAGAAGACAACGGTTCCCTAGACCGCTGTTGCAAATTCTCAAGAAGCAGCCCCAATCGTCCGGTGAGGTTAGCTTCCATCCCGGTGACATTGTCGTGACATCGCCGCACCAAACGATCCAGATGAGCCGACCAAAGCCACCCGCTTTCGGCTTTCAGCCGAATGCTCTACCATTGAGCTACCGAAGAACCGCGCAACGCATTTATTTTCGTTCTAGTGCAGAGTGCGAAATCAAGTTACTTCGAGTATGGGTCCAACATGGGGCCAACATCATGATTTTTTCGAGTTGCTCGATGAAGTGCTCACGTGTGCTGACTGATTCTCAAGGACTTATTCTCAAGGACTTATTCTATGTGTTTCTTGCGGATTCCAAAGAGCATTCGGCACGGCACCGAATACTCCTTTTTCTATGAAAATGTGGAACTGCCGACTTAGAGAGACGGCAGTCGTCTGAACAGGCCGTAATACCCCGAACGGAACCCTACAACTCGGATAGGTCTACATTGGTGGACTTCACACGACTAATCCCGCGGATAGCTTCCGGTTATAATCGACCATCCGGTCAGAACATTGGACCACAGAACATTGGACCGCGTTGACTTGGGATGGCCTGCTTTCAATCATGGCCCTGTGATGCCGGATTCCCAGTCAAGCCTGGAGCAAGCGATTTGCCACTGCCACATCCTGGAAAAGCTCGGTGGCGGCGGCATGGGTGTGTGCGAACGCTAGAAATCGTGAAACGTACATACTAGCTGAGCGTCATACTGGCATGAAACTCAGTGGCTGGCTGCATTCTCTCGCGCAGGACCTTCGCTACGGCTTCAGGCTACTGCGCCTCAATCCCGGCTTCACCGCTATTGTGGTGCTTTCCCTCGCGCTGGGCACCGGCGCAAACACCGCCGTCTTCCAATTGATCGATTCGCTCCGCCTGCGAACGCTGCCGGTCGCGCAACCCGAGCAACTCGCCAACGTGCGCATCCTGGACCGCTCCTGGAATTCCGGCCGCGTCCATGGCCGCTACGCCGATATTACCAACGCGCAATGGGAGCAGATCCGCGATCATCAGCGAGTTTTTTCCGGCATGTTTGCATGGGCGACCGAAGGAGGATTCAACCTGGCGCGCGGGGGCGAAGCACGCTACGCCTCGGGCATCTGGGTCAGCGGCGATTTTTTCAAGACGCTGGAAGTCCCCGCATTGCGCGGCCGCACCTTGACCGCGGACGATGACCGCCGCGGCTGCGGCTCCCCGCCCGCTGTGATCAGCTACGCCTTTTGGCAGCGGGAATACGCCGGCGGCCCGGACATTCTGGGGCGGATGATCTCACTCGAAGGCCATCCGTTTGAAATCGTCGGCATCACTCCGCCTAGTTTCACGGGCATTGACGTTGGACGTCAGTTCGACGTGGCCGTGCCACTGTGCTCGGAAGCGCTTATACACGGCGAATTGTCCCTGATTGACCTGCACAATGGCTATTGGCTCGCCGCCGTGGGACGTCTGAAGCCCGGCGTGACTATCGAGCAAGCCAACGCGGAAATGGCAGCGCTTTCGACGGGCATCCTGGAAGCGACCACACCCCCGCAATACGATGCGGAGGCGCAAAAGCGCTACCTGCGGTACAAGTTCGGCGCATTTCCGGCAGCTACGGGATTCTCGAATCTGCGCCGGCTCTACGAGACACCCCTGTGGATGCTGTTGGCCATCGCCGCCCTGGTCTTGCTGATTGCCTGCGCCAATATCGCTATTCTGTTGCTGGCGCGCGCCAGCGTCCGTGGACGCGAGATCGCCGTGCGGCTTTCGCTCGGTGCATCCAGCGGGCGGCTCATCCGGCAACTGCTCGTGGAAAGTCTTTTGATCGGTGTTGCCGGCACCGTTTTGGGCGCAGTCTTGGCGCAATGGGTCAGCCGTTTCCTGGTGGCCTTCATCGCCACGAGCGCGCCCGATGTCTTCGTCGATCTTGATCCGGATTGGCTCGTGCTCAGCTTCACCATGGGCATCGCGCTGCTGACTACAATTCTCTTCGGTCTGGCTCCCGCTTTCCGCGCCACGCGCATCGCTCCGGCAGCAGCGCTCAAATCCGCGGGCCGGAACCTCGCCGGCGGGCGCGAGCATTTCAGCCTCCGCCGCGGCTTGGTTGTCTCGCAGGTGGCGTTCTCGCTGGTCTTGCTGGTGGGCGCGATACTCTTCGTGCGCAGCCTGAGAAACATTCTTTCGGTGAACGCCGGCTTCCACACGGCCGGCATTATGGAAGCCGATCTGGACTTTCGCCAACTGAAAATTCCCGCGCCGCAACGCCAGGGCTACAAGCTGAACTTGATTGACCGCTTGCGCGCACTTCCCGGCGTCGAGGGAGTCGCGGACGCCAGTGTAGTGCCGCTCAGCGGCTATGGCTGGCAGGAAAACGTTATCTTGGCCGGCGCCACAAAACGCGCCGACGTGGCACCTCTTTTCACGCAAGTGAGCCCCGATTTTTTCAACACCATGGGAATCCGCGTCATGGCCGGCCGCGCATTCAGCGAGCGGGACACGGCTAACTCGCTCAAGGTGGCTATCGTCAACCAGAGTTTCGTGAAGAAAATCCTCAACGGCGCCAATCCCATTGGCGCGCACTTTCAAATTGAGGAGGCGGTGGGCCTCGCGCGGCCGATCTATGAGGTCGTGGGATTGGTTCGCGACACGAAGTATTACGACTTGCGCGATGAATTCGCGCCGGAAGTCTACGTGACTACCGCGCAGGGTGACCAGCCGGACGAATATGCGGGATTGCTGATTCGCTCCAATCTCCCCATGGGAACGCTGACGCAAGAACTGAAAAACGCGCTGGCCGAGGCCAGCCCCGAGATCGGCGAGGAATTCCGCGTCATGCAGACAAACATCCGCGATTCGCTGCTGCGCGAGCGTTTGATGGCCGCGCTTTCCGGGTTTTTCGGCGCGCTGGCCACTTTGCTGGCCATGATGGGACTCTTCGGCGTGATGTCCAATTTCGTCGCGCGCCGCACCGGAGAAATCGGGTTGCGCATAGCGCTGGGGGCGCAACGGCGAAACATTTTGGGTATGGTGCTGGGCGAAGCCGGCAGCATGCTGATGATCGGCCTGGCCGTCGGCGCCGCGCTGGCGCTGGCCTTGGGCAAAACCGCGGGCGCGATGCTCTTCGGCCTCAAACCTTACGACCCGCTGACGATTTCGCTTTCCGCAGTTGCGCTTACGGCTGTGGCCATCCTCGCCAGCTACTTGCCAGCGCGCCGCGCGGCGCGGCTCGATCCCATGGTCGCCCTCCGCGACGAATAAAATCCTTCGGCTGGTCTGTGCGAGTAATTCCAAGGTAAGAATTGCCGACAATCCGCGAACTGGCCTAGTATCACAAAGGCATTTAAAATCACAGCCGGCCCGCGAGGTTCCAAATGATCAAACCCGGTGCGATTTCCCGATCACTAATGCCTTCCCCGAGCATGATCGACAAGCTTCTGGCTTGCTTCGTCCTGATTGTTGCCTCAGTGACCAGCGTTCGTGTTGCCGCCCAGGCGCCAGCTGAACGTTACCGTAATGAGTTGCAGCCACTGATCGAAGACTTCGTGCACCAGCAGCAGATACCGGGATTCGCTATCGGCGTCATCCAGGACGATCAGTTGGTCTACGCTCACGGCTTTGGCGTGAAAAATCTGGTGCACAACCACGATCCCGTCACGCCACGCTCGCTGTTCCATATGGCGTCCATCACAAAGACGTTCGTGGCCACGTCTATCATGCAGTTGGTGGAGGCAGGCAAAATTAATCTCGACACCCCGGTGGTGCAATACCTGCCTTACTTCCGTGTCGCGGATGATCGCTACCAAACCATAGCCGTGCGCCAGATGGTCACCCATACCTCTGGCATGCCTGATGTCGAGGACTACGAGTGGGATGAGCCGCAATACGATGATGGTGCGCTCGAGCGCTACGTCCGCAGCCTGAGCAATCAAAAGCTGATCTTTGCGCCTGGTACAGACTTCCGCTACAGCAACATGGCATTTGAGGTCCTGGGTGATCTGATTGCCAAAGTCTCGGGAGAGAGCTTTGACGACTATGTGCAGCATCACATCCTCACGCCGTTGAAGATGAGGGACTCCACTTTGCTGATTAAGAAGACCGATCCTCAGTTGATGACCTGGGGACACGAGCGCGACAAGGACGGCCACGTCTTCCCCAGCAAGGTCTATCCCTACAATCGCGTGCATTCGCCCAGTTCCAATCTGCACTCCAGCGTAGAGGACATGGCACGCTGGGCCATAGCCAACCTGAACCATGGCGAGCTGGACGGTAGGAGAATTCTGAAGGAACAGACCTACGACATTATGTGGAAGCCCGCACACAAGCTGAGCGATGGTCGTGCCGTGGGCATTAGCTGGTTCCTGGGCGAGTACCGCGGGCAAGCGACGGTTTCGCATGGTGGCGGGGATACCGGCTATGCTACTTTCCTAATGCTGCTTCCGGAAAAGAAGATGGCCGTAGTTTTGATGGCCAATTGTGATTGGTTAGGTGACGGGCGGACCCAAATCGCCGACGCCGCCCTGGATGTGGCGCTGGGTCTGAAGCCGCAGCCGATTGCAGTCACGCCCAGTCCGCGATAACCACACCGATTCACACTCCTTGTATCCTCCCAGCCGCTTGAGCGCCGGATAAATCTGTCCGTAGCTCTCGCTCCAGAAGAACCGGATGCTCTCCTGCACCGTCTTGCGTATGTCATACCCCGACATCGGCCGCAAGCTCAACATGCCCAGAGTAACCAGTAGTCGCGCTGTGTTGCCGGAGACTCGGGAGGGTCCAATCCGCGATAGTGGTCGGCTGACGCGCAACCCTGAAGTTATCAGCTCGCCTGTCGGGTTAGTACCGAGAACGCCCTAGTGTTGACCGAACCGATCAAATCCCAGATGAGGGCAGAATTCGACCCGGCGATTCACCTGCTTCAGCTGGCTGCAGAGAGAGAACGGCGACATGGCAGCTACGTCCAGAACAACCCTTTGAAATCCACCGATCCGACCGGCCATTGCACTGTTGATGGAGAAGCCCCCGGCTGGCTATGGTGCAAAGGACACAGCCTTGGGTTCACTGAGACAAAGAAAGAAACCGCAGCAAGAGAAAAGAATGAAGCAGAGGTGAGAGAGTTTCTCCGAGAGCATCCCGAATACCTCCGGAACGCCATGCTGATGGCTGTGACGCTGGGCACCGCAATGGCAATAGAGGCGGGCGGCATGGGAAGCGGCGCAGACGGAGATAGCACCGTCACACCGGAAGAAAACGCCGCAATTGAGGCTGGAGCCGCAGGCGGAGCCGGTGCAGCGCGCACGATTATCAACGGAGTTCCTCAGCCAGCCGCAGAGGGTGAAATAGTCGTTGGCCCCAACGGAACGGCAGTACGCATTCCGGCGGGATACGTAGCGGCACCTGCGGAAAGCGGCAGTGGTATCGTCTACAGACCGGCGGGGTCAACGGGTGATGCGAATAGCATCAGGATCATGGGACCAAACGCCACGCAGCCGGTACGCGTTATCATTTACATTTCATCAGGGCAACCTATCGTTCCGTCGTCAGGGAGAACCGGAACGGCCGCCGAAACTCACACGCCCCTCACGAGGTAAGTAACCATGTACGGACTGAGAAAAGACATTGATTTGAGTTTTCTAAACGGCAGACAAGTCGAACAGGTCGCCATCGGCGTTTACCAAATCCAGTTCGGCTTTGATGAAGACGTAAGGATTTCCACCTACATGCAGTTCGACTATTTCGATGGGCGAGTCGAATGGATTTGGAAACCTGAGCCAGGTGCGGCGCAAATTGCCGCTCGGACAGTAGCTCTCCTCGTGCCACGGATAGAAAGCCTCCAAAGACACGAGGACGGCACCTTGAAGCTCATCTTCTCCAACCGACAGCACCTGACCATCTTTGATTCGAGCCAGGAGTATGAGTCCTACGACATCACTCTGCCCGGCCGGACCATCGTGGTCTAGCGTTTTTGTTGGCGGGTGGGGCATGCCTTGAATCTGGAATTATTTTTGTTTTACAGTAAGCAGGATTGCAGGCCATCTTGATGTTGTGTAGTTGACTATGCAGCGCGGCTTGAGTTTCCGGCGAGCTCCGCTATAGTAGAGCGATGCCAGCGTACGCCCGACGATGATCAGTTTGCTCCTAAGCTCGATTGGGTTCGGCCAATTCTCTTTGTGACAAAGGAGGATATGAACTTCCAGGGCATTTCAATTCGCGATTCAGCGGCACTCGACTTCGTATCACTCGGTGGGCTTGTCCACAGGCTTGATCCCGGCGTGATTCCATTCCGCAAGGCGCACGAATGCAAGATTCACGTCAGTGGCGGCGAATTCAATGTAACGGCCAATCTTTCCGACTGCTTTGGCTTACGTACAGGAATCGTGACCGCTATGGTGAAGTATCCCATTGGCGATCTAGTCGCTGAAAGGGTCCGAGCCATGGGGGTAGTACCCTTCTATAAGTTCTTCGATCACAATGGAGTCAATGGTCCAAACATTGCCGCCGTGTACAGTGATAGGGCGTTTGGCGTGCGTGCGCCTCTGGTTTTCTACAATCGGGCAAATGAGGCCGCTGCACAACTGAAACCAGGCGATTTCAATTGGGGCGAGATCTTCGCTGCTGGAGTTCGCTGGTTTCATAGCGGAGGTATTTTTGCTGCTCTTTCGGACACGACGGCCGAACTGATCCTCGAAGCCATGCAAGCTGCCCGGAGTTCTGGCGCTGTTGTCTCTTTCGACCTGAATTTTCGAGCGAAGTTATGGAAGCTGCGCGGCGGAGAGGAACACGCCCGAAAGGTGCTCGCACGCATTCTCGAGCATGTGGACATTCTGGTCGGCAATGAAGAGGACCTGCAAAAAGGAGTTGGCGTCAGTGGCCCAGATGCCGTTGCGACATCAAAACTCGATCAGCGCACGTTTCTCGAAACGATCGAAAAAGTGGTAGAAAAATATCCTCATATAAAAATAGTCGTTACCACCTTACGGGCAGTTCATTCCACAAACCGTCACGACTGGGGCGCTGTAGCCTGGATCAATGGTAAAAGCTACGTTTCACCACAATGCGAACTCGATGTGTACGATCGGATCGGTGGGGGCGATGGATTTGCTTCGGGCTTCTTCTATGGAATCCTCACCGGCGAATCGCCTGAAAACGCCATCAAACTTGGATGGGCGCATGGCGCTCTGCTTACGACTTTTCCCGGCGATACAACCATGGCGACTTTAGACGAGGTTCGAGCCTTAGCAAGCGGAGGCACTGCCAGAGTCCAACGTTAGCCGCGCGAAACCGCGCAGTTACCTCGAACAGTAACGGTCCATCACCTTCGTATTGATAGCGTTTGGCTTGCCCCGGGGGTTCAACCCTGCATTGATTCGTCATTAGGGCTTGCGGCCCGGCCGCAAACCGCGTCATGTCATCTTGAACACCGACGGACGCTCGATCTTCACGAGCTCTTCCAAATCGACGTTCCTGTCAATGGCACGTTCGCAGTATGGACAAACAACCTTGTGAAGCTTATATGCCGCCGATGGTGGTCCCCAAAGTAGGATGTCTCGAATGCCGTTGCCGCTGGCTTCGCATTCGGTCGAGTCGCACCGGACCACTCTCAACGTTAACTTCACAGACGCCCTTAGTGGCATGAATCCAGCTTTCATCCCACATCGTAGTCTGCCAGAGAACTCGTGGTCAATCACAAACAAAAACAAGGACTGGTTTGGTTGATTCCGCACGAATAGAATGACTGGCCTATGCTTTCGCGCCGCGGATTTCTAACCGGAATGGCCGGCAGTGGAATGGCTAGCTCGCTAAGGCTTAGCAGTTCTGCCGAAACCCCACCTTCGATTACGCCAGTTCGCTTTCATGTTCCTGAACGAGCTTGCGATTGCCACGTCCACGTTTTTGGAGATCCGAGCCGGTTCCCATTCGCAGCATCGCGCACATACACACCGGAATCCGCATCCGCAGCACAATTGTTGGCGATACACCGGGCGGTGCACATCAGTCGCGTAGTGATTGTGCAGCCCAGCGTCTACAGCACGGACAATTCCTGTGCCCTTGACGCCATGAAGCAATACGGCCCAGGGGCCCGAGGGATTGTGGTCCTGCCAAGCGAGACTCCGTCGACCACTCTCGACGACATGGAGAGTGCAGGCATTCGCGGTGTCAGGATCAATCTGGGGACTGCGGGAGATACGAATCTTGCCGGTGCGCGAGATCGCCTCAAGTCGGCGATTGAGCAAATTCAAGGTCGCAAGTGGCATGTACAGGTTTACGCCGCCTTGCCGGTGATTGCAGGACTGAGCGACCTCGTACTCTCATCTCCAGTCCCGGTGGTATTTGATCACTTTGGCGGAGCCAAAGGCGCTGCCGGCGTTCAGCAACCGGAGTTTGCCAAACTCTTACAAGTCGTCCGAAGCGGGAAGGGATACGTCAAAATTTCAGGAGCATATCGCGCTTCAAACGGCGCGCCCGATTATCCCGATGTGGCGCCGTTGGCGCGTGCGCTGATCGCGGCAAATCCTCACCGGATTCTGTGGGGTTCGGACTGGCCGCATCCCGACACCAGCGATGGCCGCAAGCCGAGCGATGTATCTCCACTGCTTCGGGTTGACGACGGTCATCTCCTTAACCTGCTGGCGGCGTGGGTTCCTCACGCGACCTTGCGCAAGACCATTCTGGTCGATAATCCTGCGGCTCTCTACCGCTAGCGAGAGCTCACCCGCAACCAGTGGAGAAATCGAAGTCTGCTGGATCACCCATTCTTGCGCAATGCCCAAGGCCAGGCCCATCATCAACATGCTCTGCCAGGGTTTGCGCCGTCTTCGCACGCACTCACGGATGAGCAGTGCACCGCAACCCCAGGTTAGGACTTCGGGGATCAGAACAAAGATCGTACTGATACGAACGGCTCCATAAAGCACTTCGGAGATAGAAGGAGCAAGCAACAATAGAGAAACGATGGGACCGATGCGCTGCCATCTAGAAGTTTGAATTCCTGATTCGAGAGAACGTAAATGGCGTCAACGCTCTGGATGCGCGTCATAGTTGGCTCGCTCAGTGGAATAATAGTCCCTTCCGCTAGAACCTTGGAATCAAGTCCTGATTAACGCTTACGAAATCTTTACATTCTGCCAGCGCCCGAACGCGGGCGGCCCGTTCTTTGAAACGTAAGCCTTGCTGGATGGCCTTTCGGTTTCATCCAGACTGCGGGTTACCCTTTGTGCTCGTAGGTCGCCAGGATGACGCCTGTCGAAGATATGTCATTCCTAACCAGCTTCATCGCTCCCTCTGACTTCCTCAGCTAACCTGAGGCCAGACCTCGGCTTTCTAAGCGACGCTCCTGCCACCTGGCCTCGCTCTGTTCAACGTCCCGCGTGGGTCGGTTCAGGCGTTCATTCCGCCGTCCACGGTAAGATTCGCGCCGGTAATGTACGAGGACTCCGGTCCGGCGACAAACGCCACCATCGCCGCGATCTCATCTACACGCCCGTAACGATCAAGCGCCGTGGCGGCCTTCTGCGGCACCGCCCAATCACCCGAGGCAGGATTCAATTCGGTGTCGATCGGACCGGGCTGCACGTTGTTGACCGTGATGCCCCGGCTCCCGATCTCTCTGGCCAGCGCCTGAGTGAACATCTTGACGGCTCCCTTCGTGCCCGCGTATGGCACAAGCCCAGGCGCCGCGACACGTTCACCCACGGCCGAACCGATCATGATGACACGACCGCCGCTCTTCATGTGCTTCAGCGCCGCCTGAGTCGCCACGTAGACGCCACGAACGTTGATGTCGAGCACGCGGTCCATTTCTTCGAGCGTCGCCTCCTCGAACGGTTTCGGAATGGCCGTGCCAGCATTGTTCACCAGCACATCCAGTCGACCGAAGGTTGCAAATGTTTTTTCGACCGCGGCTTTGACCGCGTTGGCATCGGCAGCATCCGCTTGAATCGCGATCGCTTTTCCCCCCGTGCGTTCAATCTCCTTGACGACGGACGCGGCTGCGTCCGTACCTTTCGTGTAAGTGATGGCCACATTCGCGCCATCCGCAGCAAGACGCTTCGCGATGGCAGCACCAATGCCGCGCGACCCGCCTGTAACCAGTGCAATCTTTCCGTCCAGTTTCTTAGTCATTGTTTTTCTCCTGCTCCTCGAATCTCGCTCTCTCTTGTTGCTGAGATTGACTGCCTCGTTGGATGTGGCAGTGCCCCGTTGGCAACATACTTTGTTAAGCTGGCACCGATGCCTTGCGGGCATGGGAGGCGAAATGGAGCTACGACATCTTCGATATTTTGTTGCGATTGCGGAAGCCAGAAGTATGACGGTGGTCGCCGGGCGAAAGCTGCACACGTCACAGCCACCGCTGAGCCGACAGATTCGTGATCTTGGGGAAGAGGTACGAGCGCAACTGCTGACGCGTCGCGCTCGTGGGATTGAGTTGACGCACGCGGGGCGGATCTTCCTCGACCATGCTCGCCTGGTGCTATCGCAAGTAGACGCGGCAGGCGAAACGGCCCGCCGGGTCGCGAATCCCAGCAAGCCATGCTTCACCATAGGATGCCGTCGCGCGCTCAGATTGGCTTCACCATCTGCCGGAACCGAGGTCATGGGATTTCTCCACATGTTCGCCGATGCGCGGATGCCGATCTGGGGCGTCTCGGCGATCTTGTCCAACTTCTTGC
>Ga0210395_10002121_pt1 | contig 15433 bp, 13 predicted proteins | sample IncBWH4OmetaG_FD_150861 | JGI IMG/M metagenome (GOLD analysis project Ga0210395, IMG submission 150861) | Forest soil microbial communities from Barre Woods Harvard Forest LTER site, Petersham, Massachusetts, United States - Inc-BW-H-4-O ... | reverse complement strand
GATTCTTCCCCACCGCAAAATCCCCGCGCGTTTTCTGGATCGGCGTCGAAGCCGGCCCCCAACTCGCAGCACTGGTCGCAACCATCGAAGAGACCCTGTCATCGTTAGGAATCCCCAAAGAACCGCGCCCCTTCAGCCCGCACCTGACGCTGGCCCGAGCCCCCGGCGCATCCGGTTCCCCGCGTCGCACCAAAACCGAGTCCCCCAACCTCACCTTCCACCATCTCCAGGAAAAACTCGCCGCCCGTCCCACCCCAGACTTTGGTACCATGACGCCCCGCGAGTTCTTTCTGTACCAAAGCCAACTCTCCCCGAAAGGATCAAAATACACAAAGCTCGGGGCGTTTGATTTAAAGTAGCGCCGGCGTCCCGCCGGCTGTCACGAGGGCGTCTCGCCCTCGCTGCCGCCAGCACCACGAAACTCGACACCTTTAACGCATGCCCGTCCTCCTCATAGTCGCCGCCATCAGCTACCTGCTGGGCTCCATCCCCTTCGGCTACCTCCTGGTCCGCCTCTTCCGCGGCGAAGACGTCCGCCTCACCGGCAGCGGCAACATAGGAGCCACCAACGTCGCCAGAAAATCTCCCGCGCTCGGCCTGCTGACTTTATTGCTCGACGCACTCAAAGGAACCTGCGCCGTTCTCCTGGCGAATGCTCTGTTCATGCGGATTGCACCTGGAAATGTCGATGCGAGTCTCTATCCCCCGTTGTCAATCGCGGCGCTCTGCGCCATTCTCGGCCACATGTTTCCAGTGTGGTTGCGGTTCCGCGGCGGCAAGGGCGTGGCCACCTCCGCCGGCGCGTTCGCGCTTCTGGTTCCTCGCGCAACCCTCGGTGCCTTTGCTATCTTCATGGTCGTGGCATTGGCATCGAGATACGTGTCGCTCGCATCGATCATCGCGGCAGCCAGCTTGCCGATATTGGCCTGGTTCTCATTGCGCCATCGCTACGGCGAGGGCCTCTTGACGCTTCTTCCGATCGCGATCGCTTCAGCTCTGGTGATCGTGAAGCATCACGAAAACATTCGCCGCCTGCTCGCCGGCACCGAAAGCCGATTCGGAAGAGGCGTTAGAAAATGAGTAACATCGCCATCATCGGCGCCGGCGCCTGGGGCACCGGCCTCGCCATCGTGCTCGGACGCAAAGGCTCCCACCGCGTCCGCCTCTGGGCCCACGAGCCCGACGTCTGCGAATCCATCACCCGGACACGCATCAACGAACAATTCCTTCCTGGCCGTGCCATTCCAGAATCGGTAACCGCCAGCAACGATCTGCCCACAACTCTGCGCGACGCCGCAATCGTCGTCAGCGTCATGCCCTCGCAACATTGCCGCGCGCTGTTCGAACAAATGCGTCCGCTTCTGCGATCGCAAACCATGATCGTCAGCGCCACTAAAGGTCTCGAAGAAAACTCTTTGCAGCGCATGAGCGAAGTGATCACGCAAGTGCTGCATCGCGAAGATGGAACCGTGCCGCCTATCGGCGCCCTCAGCGGCCCTTCCTTCGCTCAGGAAGTCGCGCGCGGCGATCCCACGGCGATCACCATTGCCTCCTCGAGTGCCGAACTTCTGCGCACCGTGCAGCAGGAATTCAGCGACCCAAGTTTCCGCATCTACACCAACGCTGACGTAGTCGGTGTGGAGTTAGGCGGAGCCCTGAAAAACACCATCGCGATCGCCGCCGGAATCTGCGACGGCCTCGGCTTCGGCCACAACTCCGCCGCCGCCCTCATCACCCGCGGCCTCGCCGAGATGACCCGCCTGGTCGTCGCCTGCGGAGGCCGTGCCGAAACCATGGCCGGACTCGCCGGACTCGGCGACCTCGTCCTCACCTGCACCGGAGGGTTGTCGCGCAATCGCAGCGTCGGCGTCGAACTCGGCCGCGGAAAAAAACTCCCCGAGATCATCTCCGGCATGCACGGCATGGTCGCCGAAGGTGTATTTACCACCTCCGCCGCCGTCGGCCTCGCCCATGCCCGCGCCGTCGAGATGCCCATCACCGAGCAAATGCACGCCATCCTCCACGCAGGCAAATCCCCCCGCGAAGCCATCCAGCAACTAATGTCCCGCACCGGCAAAAGCGAAGGCAGGGGCTCTTAGCTTTTGAGCTTTCAGCTTTCAGCTTTCAGCTCTTAGCTTCTAGCTCGGCGTTTCCTACCCCCGCAACGAGTACACCTGCGTCCCGCCGGCCGTTAGCGAGGGCGTCTCGTCCGCGCACCCCACAAAGCTATAAAGTCCCCCGAGCCCACCCTTCTTCTTCGCGTCCTCGGCGGCCTTCCTCAGCGCCCTCAGCGGTTAGAAGCTTTTTTGATCCTGGAAAGTTCCACGAATCCCCCAAACCCGTGCCCCTAGCCCCATTCGACGAGTACTTTGGTAATGCCACTCCCCCCACCTTTTCGCTCAACCCGCCGCATTCCCCATTAGAATTTTAAGCATACCTTTGAAAGCTGCCGCCACTTCGCCTTCGGCGTCCGCGAGAAGTGAAGGGAGAGACTTGTCCGCCAGCGCTCCGAATCACGCCCGCATCCCGATCCTGTATGTAATCCTCGGTGTGCTTCTGGTGATCAGCATCGTCCCGATGTATTTTTATTCGGCCGAGGTTGAGCGAATCAACCGCGAACGGCTGCAACGGGACGAGATGATGCTGCAGAATACGGTGACTCGTTCGCTCGCCGACGATCTCGCCGAGCACGAGCGTTCCCTGCACATGATGCTGGCCAACCTGTCGTCCGCCATCCAGGTCGCCAGCGGTGGCGACATAGGCGAGACCAACATCCACGCCCCGGAACTGCGCGCCCTGCTGGAAAATTTCGTTTCGTCTTCCGACGAGATCGCGTACGCCACGCTTCTCAACTCTGACGCCAAAGGCATTTTCGCCGGAAGCATCGCTCCCGACGCTTTTCTCAACCGCGAACTCGAACGCGCCTACTCCGCCGCCCGCGATGGCCGGGAATACAACGGCCAGGCCCTGGTCGTCGGCGAAGGCAAATCCGCGCGCACCGTGTTCGTGGTCAGTTATCCGGTGAAATACGGAAACCGTTTTCTGGGAATGATCGCCACCGTCGTCGACCTGCAATTCCTGATCCGCCGCCTGCAGGAAGTCGCCAGCGGAGGTCTTACGCCCTACGTCGTCGATGCGCAGGGCCGACTAGTGGCCGCCGCCGCTCCCGGCTTCGCCACCGGCCAGGACATGAAGAACCTGGAAATCGTCCGCACGTTCATCGACGGCGGCAACAAGGCGCAAATCATCGCAACTCAGGAATTCACCGTTAACTCCGGCTCCGAGCGCGTCGCCATGCTCGGCACCTACAGTCCGGTGACGTCGCTGAACTGGGCGGTCATCGCGCAAAAGCCGCGCAATGAGGCCTATGCCGGCGTCATCGAAATGCAGCACAATGGCCGCCTGCTGGCGATTGTGGCCGTGCTAGTAAGCATCCTAGTCAGCATTTTCGCGGCACGCCGCATCACCAACCCCTTGCAGGTGCTCACCCAGTCCAGCCGCGCTCTCGCCCGCGGCGATTTCTCCCAGCGTGTCAACCTGTGGAGCCGCACCGAAATCGGCGAACTCGCCCACACTTTCAATACTATGTCGGATGAACTCGAACGCTTCGTGGAAGACCTGAAACGCGCCGCCGAAGAGAATCGTGAACTCTTCATGGGCTCCATCCAAATGCTCGCCGGAGCGGTCGACGAAAAAGATCCCTACACCCGCGGCCACTCCGACCGCGTCACCCGCTATTCCCTGCTCATCGCCAAAGAAATGAACCTGCCCGCCGCTTTCATGGAGACGCTCCGCATCTCCGCCCAGTTGCACGACGTGGGCAAGATCGGCATCGAAGATCACATTCTGAAAAAGCCAGGCGCACTCACCGAAGAAGAATTCGAAGTCATGAAGACCCACACCACCAAGGGCGCAAACATTCTGCGCCCGGTCACGCAGCTCGCGGAAATGCTCCCCGGCATCGAACTGCACCACGAGGCCCTTGATGGCCGCGGATATCCCTACGAATGATACGGCGACCAGATTCCTCTGCTAGCGCGCGTTATCGCTGTAGCCGACACTTTTGACGCCCTCACTACGACTCGCCCCTACCAGCGAGCGCACACATCGGAAGAAACGCTGCAGATCATCAAGAACCTGGCGGGCAAGCGCCTCGACCCCACAGCCGTCGAAGCTCTCCTGGCCATCTGCGCCCGCGGCGAAATCAAAATCCAGCGCTTCACCATCAAGCGCCCCATCGCCCAGCCGCTCGCCGAAGCCCCGGCACTAGCAGCCGCAACCGCTCCGCCCGAAGCCGCCACGCTAGAACGAACCCGCGTGTAGCACCTAAGCCCACCACTCGCAGCCCTACAAACAACCGCTGCAAGACCCACTCCTGGAATCGTTCTGAAAAGTGATGGTCAAGGACGCAAGCGCGATGAAGCGACATGCGGAAGGCTTACTCTGGCTCGCATGGCTGGGCTGCGCCTTCGCGGCCGCGCTGAGCTCGCAGAATTATTATCTGCCCGTCCTCGCCGTAGCGTGGGCAGCGACCACACTGATCGTAATTCCACTTCATTTCCTCAAGGCATGGCGAAGGCTTCAAGAAGCTCCGAACAAGGGTGCATTCACCGCGTGGGTCGCGTTCGAGGCGCTCTGCACGCTTGGGTTGATCGGCGCGATGGTTTGGCTGTATGTATCCGGTCCGCACAGCCCTGCGAAGTTCCGCGAACGTGTGCTGCGATCAAACCTGCAGACCGTGCGGAGCACTCTCGAGCAGTACTCCATCGATCTCCACAGACGACCGCAATCGCTCGATGAGGTGGTCGCAACCGGATACCTCAGAGCGATTCCAACCGACCCGATGACCAAACGTAACGACTCGTGGACTCTGGAATGGTCGAGTGACGCGAAAAACCCAGGCATCGTAAACGTCCACAGCAGTTCCCAATCCGTAAGCACTCAGGGGACCAAGTATTGCGATTGGTGAAGCGCAAGCGGCCTCACAGCGCCGCCACCCTCCGCTGCACCACCAGAAAGTACACTGCCACCAGCACCAGCACCAGCCCGTTCACGCCCAACACAATCGGAGCCGTAAACATGGGCACCAGCCATCCCGACAGCAGATTGCCCATCGGCATCCCGCCGCGAAAGGCAAAGTTGTACACGCTCATCACCCGCCCGCGCATTTCGTTCGTGATAATCAACTGCACCAACGACGTGACCGTCGCAAACACCGCCATCATCGAAGCGCCCACAAAGGCCAGCATCGAATAACTGAAAGGCAACGAGGTCGACAGCGAAAATCCTGCAATTCCCAACCCCAGGCAAACCAGCATCGTCAGCGCGAACCGACCCTTGTTGCGGATGTTTCCGATCCCCGCCACCGCGAGCGAGCCGCAGATCGAACCGATTCCCATCACCGACAGCAGATACCCAAACGTCTCCGGCCCGCGATGAAAAATGTCTTTCACGAACACTGGGATATACGTCCGCATCGGCATACTCAGGAACGTCATCAGAAACGCCAGCACGATCAGTCCCACCATCGATCCATGATGCCAAATAAATTTGATCCCCTGCGTCAGGCTGTTGTACATCGACTGCTTCGTATTTTCCGGCACAAATCGAGACGTGATCATGGACAGCGAAATGACCGGCGCCAGAAACGACAGCGCGTTCAGCCCAAAGCACCACTTCTCTCCCAGCCTCGCCAGGGTGATCCCGGCCAGCGCCGGTCCCACTGTCACCGCCAGATTGAACTGGATCGAGTTCAGCGCAATCGCGTTCGGCATGTCCTCTGGCTCAACCAGCGTCGGAATCAGCGCCGAATACGCCGGCCCCCCAAACGCCTGTGCCAGCCCCGACACGAACGACAGACACAAGATCGGCCACACGTGCGTCAGCCCCATGGCCACCAGAACCGTCAGCGTGGCCGCGCTCGCCATCTGCACCCACTGCGATATCAGCAGAATCTTCCGCCGCTCGCTGCGGTCTGCCACGACTCCGCCGATGATCGTAAATAAGAAGATGGGAAGCCCCGCCAGAAACTGATCCAGTCCCAGCAGGCGCGCCGAATGACTTAACCGGTAAATCAGCCAGCCCTGCGCCACAATCTGCATCCAGGTGCCAATACTCGAAGTGCAGGCCCCGATCCACATCAGGCGGAAATCGCGATAGTGAAATGCTTTGAATACTCTGCGCAGCGTCGAAGTCGGCATGTGGTTCGTGCGGTTCCGATGTCCAGAGTCTATCTTCGCACGAGCGGACGCTTCCGTTTCTCCCGGCTTTGCTTTACACATGACAGTTAAGCGTGCAAAATCGGACGGACCCAATCCTTGGTTCGGAGTGCGCCCGTGACTCGTTGCCCGGCCTGCGGAACCCACACCACCGACTCCACCGAAGTCTGTCCGAGCTGCGGCCTTGCGCTCAACGCATCTCCTACTATGTCGATTTCGTCCGCCGATTCAGGCCACGCCGAGGCCGCAACTGTAGCCGCACCCTCCTCTACTGATTCATCCCCGGCGCGCGGGTTTGCCCCCGGCGCCATGGTTGCGGATCGCTATCGCGTCGTCTCGCTGCTCGGGCGCGGCGGCATGGGGGAAGTCTACGGCGCGGATGACCTTAAGCTAGGCCAGCGCGTGGCACTCAAGTTTCTGCCCACGGACCGCGGGAAAAGCACAAGCTGGCGCGATCAGTTCTATGCCGAAGTCCGCATGGCCCGCCAGGTTTCGCATCCCAACGTCTGCCGCGTCTATGACGTTGGGGAGAGCGACGGACGCCTTTTCCTCTCCATGGAATTTGTGGACGGCGAAGATCTCGCTTCCCTACTGCGCCGCATCGGACGCCTCCCCGGCGACAAAGCCGTCGAGATCGCCCAGCAACTCTGCTCCGGCCTCGCCGCCGCCCATCGCAGCGGCGTTCTGCATCGCGACCTGAAACCCTCGAACGTAATGATCGATGGCAAGGGCCGCGCCCGCATCACCGACTTCGGCCTGGCCATCGCCGCAGACACCGCCGAAACTAAAGCCGGTCCTGCCGGCACACCCGGATATCTCGCCCCGGAATTGTTCAGCGGTACCGCCCCTTCGGCGCAAAGTGACATCTATGCTCTCGGCCTGGTTCTCTACGAACTGTTCACCGGAAAAAAAGCCTTCGACGCCGCAAGCCTGGCTGAGTTTTACCGCAAGCAAACCGAAACCAACCCGACGCCACCCTCGAGCGTCGTCAAGAACTTTGATCCGGTGGTCGAGCGGGCCATCCTGCGTTGTCTGGATCGGGACCCGGCGCAGCGGCCGCGCTCGGCATTAAGTGTCGCTGCTTCTCTCCCTGGCGGCGATCCCCTCACGTCGGCGCTTGCCGCCGGAGAAACTCCTTCACCAGAGATGGTGGCGGCCGCTGGACCTCAGGGCTCGCTGCGACCAGCCGTTGCCTGGGCTTGCCTCGCGAGCGCACTCATTCTGATCTTTGGCGCATCCATGCTGCTGGCGCCGCGCAACATGGACTGGGGTCTTGCACCGATGAACAAATCTCCGGATGTGCTCGCAGACCGCGCGCAGGACCTGGCGCAGAAACTGGGTTATTCCGTCGCAGTGGATCGCGCGTTCTGGGTCGCTTCCGACAAAGATTATCTCCGCTATTCAGCTCACAACTCCTCGAGCAACGATTGGAAACGTACTCCTGCGGGACACGCCTGGCCGTCCCCGGTCAGCTTCTGGTACCGGCAAAGTCCACAATGGATGATGCCGGGAGCCCAGAGCCCGGACGGCCCCCCGAGGGTGACTCTGTTGAATCCGTCGTATGAAACGTCCGGCATGGTCGCTCTCAGGCTGGATATGCAAGGAAATCTCCTGTTTCTGCGCGGTGTCCCGCCGCAAGTCGAGACCGGAGGAGCCCGCCCTGATCTGAACTGGGGCTTACTTTTTGCCGAAGCCGGACTCGACCAGACTCAGTTTGTTCCCGCCAGCCCGAAATGGGCCCCACCCGATTCCTTCGATGTCCGCGCCGACTGGGAGGGTCATCTCCCGGATCGCCCCGACCTTCTTCTCCACGTAACTGCCGCCGCCTACCATGGCGTGCCAGTCTACTTCCAGCTGATCGCTCCCTGGGATCAGCCATGGCGAGGAGATCCTTCCAGTCAATCCCGCATGACCGCCACCGACGGCATGCTTCTTTCGACGGCGTGGCCATTGTTGATGGGGGGCTATCTTCTCGTTGCCGGGTTTTTCGCGCGCCGGAACGTTCGCCGGGGTCGCGGAGACACCAAAGGAGCGCTGCGCCTGGCAGGCTTTGCAATCCTGGCGAATTGCGTCTATGGATTTTTCGTCTATCACTATGTCCCGCAAGCGGACTACATTTCGGTCCAATTTATTCTGCTTGGTGCTCCCCTGCTTTTTGCGCTGCTCGCGTGGCTGGGATATATGGCTGTGGAGCCGTATGGGCGGCAAAGCTGGCCGAAGCTGATGGTTTCCTGGCAGCGTCTTCTAAACGGACGCCTTCGCGATCCACTGGTTGGACGCGATGTGTTGTTGGGCATCGTGGCTGGTTCGGCAATGAGCGCCATCTTCTTGGGTGTCGGTGCGCTTTCGCACAGCTCGGCAGCATCCCCCGTGGACGGGTATTTCGGTCAGGGGATCATGCCGTCCATCGGCCACTGCTTCCTGTTGCTTTTTGCCGCATCCTTCTACGCTCTTTTCTACTTCGCCCTATTGTCCGTCATGACTGGCCTGTTGCGACGGCCGAGGCTGGGGCTGATCGTCCTTGCACTCGTCATGCTGCTGCTCAATGCGCAGCCCACCGCAGTAGATTTCACTTTGACTGTCCTGTTCGTGCTTGTATTCCTGACAGTGCTGGTTAGAATTGGCCTGGTTGCCGCAGCCGCGTTCTTCTTCATTCTGTTAACCCTCGGCACCTCGCCACCGCTGATTCTCGACCAGTGGTACGCTGGACGCGCCATGATCGCTCTGCTGGTTCCGCTGGCCGCGCTGGTCTACGGCTTCTATGTTTCGCTCGGAGGCCAGCCGGCTTTCGGCGGCGCTCTGAAAGACGGATGATCCGGCGGCGCCCCGTATAATCAATCTTTGTCCCTTTGTTGGCTGAATTATGATTCAGACTCTTTTCGGCAGCCTCGAAGAAGAAAAGAAACCCGGCTTCCTCGACCGCATGAAGCAGGCGGTCACGCGCACCCGCGAGAACCTCGCCGAGCGCATCGAAGAGGTGGTCTCCTTCGGCAAAGAAATCGACGCCGCCACCCTCGACGACCTGGAAGCCACGCTCATCGGCGCCGACTTAGGCAACACCACGACGCAGGAAGTCCTCGCCAAACTGCGCGACAAAGCGGACCGCAAGCAGATCAAAGACGTCCAGGAACTCAAGCGCCTGCTGAAAGAAGAGCTCCTCGCCATCCTGACCGCCGCCAACACGCGCCCCGTCAGCAGAGTCGACGGCTCCCCGGAAGTGATTCTGGTGGTCGGCGTCAACGGCACCGGCAAAACCACCACCATCGGCAAACTGTCGCAGGTCTTCCGCTCGCAGGGAAAAAACGTCCTGCTCTGCGCCGCCGACACTTTCCGCGCCGCTGCCATCGATCAACTCGAAATCTGGGGATCGCGCACCGGCACCGAAGTCATCAAAACCAAACCCGGGGGCGATCCCTCCGCCGTATTGTTTGACGCCTTGCAGGCCGCCGTCGCCCGCAAAGCCGACTACGTCGTCGTCGACACCGCCGGCCGCCTGCACACTAAGTCCAGCCTGATGTCGGAACTCGACAAAATGCGCCGCACTGCCCAACGCATCATCCCCGGCGCACCCCACGAAACCCTGCTGGTCATGGACGCCACCACCGGCCAAAACGGCCTTCAGCAGGCCCGCATGTTCACCGAATCGGCCGGCGTCACCGGGATCGTTTTAACCAAACTCGACGGCACCGCAAAAGGCGGAGTCGTGGTCGCCATCTCCCGCGAACTCGGGCTGCCGGTGCGCTATGTCGGCGTGGGCGAAAAGGCGGGCGACCTGCTGCCCTTCGATCCGAAAGATTTTGTGGATTCTTTGTTCGAATAAGAATTGGGAAGGGCACGGCTTTAGCAGTGCCACTCAACGAACTCGATGGAAACCGGGCTTTAGCCCACGAGGGTGCGCCTATGTCCGATGCTGGCGGGAAGCGTTCGCGATTCAGAGTAGTTCTTGATTTCCTGAAGCGACTCCTCGGCAAGAAACCGGCCGCGCCGGAAGATCCGTACGCCTACGTGATGGCTCCTGTGCGCCGCGGCCCCAAAGGCCGCAGTGGCGCCGCGGTCGCGGAGATCGAAGACGATGAGTATCACAGCTTCCCGCCGCGTAGCAGCTAACCAGCAAGCGGTTGCTCGTCTCAGCGTTCTCAGCGGCCTTTCTCCGCGAACTCAGCGGTTAAAAGCTTCTTGCCGTGGGCAGTAAAAAGCCAGACCAGAATGCCAGCTCACTCCGTAGACGAACCGCTTGTGCGCCGCGCACTCGAGTTAGCGCGTCAAGGCACGGGTCTGGCATCGCCCAATCCGCACGTCGGCGCGGTGATTGCCGATACGCATGGCAACGTCGTCGGCACCGGAACCTACACCTACGCCGGCGTGAAACACGCGGAGATTCTCGCCCTGGAAGCGGCCGGCGCGAAGGCCCGCGGCGGAACTCTCTACATCAACCTCGAACCCCACGCCCATCAAGGCCGCACCGCACCCTGTACCGACGCCCTGATTGCCGCCGGCATCCATCGCGTAGTCGCGTCGATGCTCGATCCCAATCCGCAAGTGAGTGGACTCGGATTCAAAAAACTCCGCGCCGCAGGCATCGAAGTCGAAGTCGGACTCCTCGAAGAAGAAGCTCGACGATTGAACGAAGGCTTCGCCCGCTACATTCGTCACGGCATGCCGCTGGTCACGCTGAAATCCGCGATGACGCTCGACGGCAAAATCGCGCCGCCGCCACGCGAAGCGTCAAATCAAAATGACGACAGCTCGACCTCAAGCGGATTCTCCGGCCATTGGATCACCGGCGAACTCGCGCGCGCCCACGCCCACGAACTCCGGCACGAAAACGATGCGCTGCTGGTTGGCATCGGAACAATTCTTGCGGACAATCCCCTGCTCACCGACCGCAGCGGCCGCGCGCGCCGCCGGCCGTTGCTGCGCGTGATTCTGGATTCGCACTTGCGCCTGCCGCTCACATCTCGCCTGATACAGAGCGCGGCCGCGGAACGAAAGAATGACGTTCTGATTTTCTGCGCGACGGCACAGGAAAATAAAAAGGCGGAACTCGAACGACGCGGAATCCGGGTCGAGAGCGTTCCTGAGACTGCAGCGGGCAGGCTCGATCTGACGGCCATTCTGCGGCGACTGGGCCAACTCGAAATCACGTCGCTCATGATTGAAGGCGGATCCACGATAAACGGGACCGCTTTAGCCGCGAACATCGTCGACAAACTTTTCCTGTACTACGCTCCCATCATCCTCGGACGACAAGGCTCAATCCCCTTCGCGACCGGAGCTGAGTTCCTCACGATGAGTCGAGCCGTGAAGGTCAAAGACGTCCGCCTGCATCGCTTCGGCGAAGACCTCGCAGTGGAAGGTTATCTGCGGGATCCGTATGCGGAATAACGTCTTTTCACCACAGAGTCACAGAGACGCAGAGAAAATCCCTATTCGTTTTCTCCGTTACTCTGTGTTCAGTTTACCGTGGCAGGCTTATGATGTTAGGTTCGTTCCGGAGGCACGCATGTTCACTGGCATCATCGAAGAAATCGGACGCGTGAGCGGCGTTGAACAGCGCGGCGAGAACCGCCGCATCACGGTCGCTGCAGCGAACGTTCCACGCGAACTCAAAACTGGTGACAGCGTCGCCGTAAGTGGAGTCTGCCTCACGGCTCTCGACATCAGGCCGGGATCGTTCTGTGCCGATCTGGCTCCGGAGACTTGGGCGCGGACTTCGTTCTCGCGCATTCACGAAGGCGCGGCCGTAAACCTTGAACTGCCGATGAAATCCGACGGGCGATTCGGCGGTCACATTGTGCAGGGACACGTGGACGGAGTCGGTAAGGTCATCTCCTTCGAGCGCATCGCGGACTCGGAAAACTGGTGGCTGCAGATTGACCTGCCGGACGAAGTCGAAAAGTACACCGTCTACAAAGGTTCGATTACGATCGAAGGCATCAGCCTGACCGTCGCACAACTGGAAAGGAATCGCTGCTCGATCGCAATCATTCCGCACACCGTAGAGAAAACGAATCTGCATTCGCTCAAGGCCGGAGACCCCGTCAACCTGGAAGCCGATCTGATCGCGAAGTATGTCGAGAAAATGATGCGAGGCGACGCCGAAAGTTCGCTGACCGTGGAAGATTTGGTGCGGCAAGGGTTTTGAAGGCAGTGGCCAGGGATTAGGGGCCGGGGGTCAGTGGCTGGCGCTCTAATCCCTCACCACTAATCCCTGATCCCCGCGCTTAGGCTTCGAGCTTGAGTTCATCAAGTTCCAGGAATTCCTGAATAATTGGGTGTGGATCTTTTTCCATTTCGGCGTAGGTGCCGAAGAAGATCGCTTTGGCCTCATAAAGAAACACAACGCGCTCGGCCAATTTCTTCGCCAGGCGCATGTCGTGAGTAACGACGATGCTGGTGAGGTTCAGTTGAATCTTGAGGCGCTTGATTAAGTCTCCGAGCAATTGTGCCATGAGCGGGTCGACCATTGTGGTCGGCTCATCGTAGAGGACGCATTCGGGGCGCGCGGCCAGAGCACGCGCGATGGCGACGGAGCGCTTCATGCCGGTCGAAAGGTCGGAAGGGAGCAGGTCGCGCATCTCCTGCACGCCAACCATCTGCAGCAGGCCATCGACGATCTGGTAGATCTGTTCTTCGCTCAGTTCGCGGGATTCGCGGAGCGGGAAGGCTACGTTTTCGCCGACGCTGAGGGAATCGAAGAGCGCTCCGTTCTGAAAAACCATGGTGACTTTTTTGCGGATGAGTTCCAGTTGGTCTTCGGTGTAGTCGGTGATGTCCTGGCCGGCAACGATGACGCGGCCGGAATCGGGCTTGAGGAATCCCATGATGTGATGCAGCGAAACGGATTTGCCCACGCCGCTGCGTCCGAGAATGCACACGGTTTCGGCGGGGAGCACCTCGAAATTGACGTGATCAAGGACCACGTTGTCGCCGAAGGCTTTGCTGACATCGCGGAATTCGATGTAGGGCGCGAGTTGGGGAGTGTCGTCGGGCATGAAGCAGCTTCCAGCTTACAGCTTAACCTGCTGGCCATTCTGAACTCTTTTTTTGGGAGATCCATGCCAAGAACATCAACTGAGAAAATGGACGGTGGCGGATCCTACTTGACTGCGGCGAGGACCTTCACCCCGTCTTGCGACGAGATTCGGCTCACATATCCGACTGCACCTGGAGTGGCAGCGACGTATTCGATAAGGGCCGATTCGGAATCGAATACTTTGGGCATGGCACCCTGTCCGGTGAAGACCACTTTGCGCCATTCCGAGCGGAATTCCTCAGGACCCTCGCCGATGTGGTTTCTCAAAAAGACCTCGTGCACTGGCCCACCCTTTAAAATCACCGGCACAGCATGGGAACCGTCGGCGAATCTGGTTTTCGTTCCCATGAAAATGGCGCGCAAATCGGCATTTGTGATTTCCGAAATCCGCACACCCTTGTTCGCCACCAACACGACATCCTGCGCGCTGGCCGCAGACCATGAGCACAGCGACCCTAACAGCAGGATTAAGAAACAAGTTCTGTTCATAGTTCGACTCATGGTGCTGTGTCCCGAAACGCTTCTAGCGAGCTAGAAGCTGAAACCGATCTTGGCCGCCAACATTTTCGAGTCTGGAGCCAGGCCATTTGGATTGGTGCTGGTGTAGTACCCAAGATTAGTTCCGTGAAGGAAATGGCCCTCGAGCTTCGCGTAAAAGTACGGGTTAAAGTCATAACGTCCGCTCAGCACCCAGTCTTTCGAGTAGTTTGCCGGCTGGGTTGTGTCCGCTGCCTTGTTGACGTAGTGGCTGTAGTAGCTTCCTGCCTGAAACTTTTTGGTAAGCCGATAACTTCCCATGGCGAACCAGGATCGCCCATCCGCCACAAATGGAATCACGGTCGGCCCAACCGTGATGGTCGCATTGATCGGTATCCGGTCATATTCCCCCGCCAGGTAGACTTTTCCCCGGCTAAACTTGCCGTACATGGAGGGGACCGTATAGGCCGGCGAATGGAAGCTCCCCGCAGGCGCGGTCCCATCTGCCGCCAGCCAATTTCCGCTGGACCCGAGCACCAATCCTCTCAGAGGTGTTTCCCATTGCAGATCACCACCGTAAGTCTTGCCTCCCAGAGAGTTCGTGAACACGAGTCCGAGTTCGGCGAAGGTTTGGATATATCCGTCATTCAGGTCGATGGTTGCCTGTCCCCCGTACGCGACATAGTGGAGCGTTCCGGCACGCTTTCCCATGAAGAAATTGCCGTAGACGTCTCCTCCGACGTGCGCCAGATAAAAGCTCTTGTGGTCGATGGAGTAGGAGCCCTGGGGCAAGAGTATCCAGAGGAAGACTGCATCGATATCCTGAGAATCATTGAACAAGCCCCAGATGGTTTTGACCTTGCCCGCCCGAATTCCAAAATGGTCATTGACTCGATAGTCCCCAGAGGCCCAATCGACCATAATGTTCGAGCCGCCGAACTGTCCCAGTTGATACATGTGGAACTGCATCCCGACATGCAGGTTGTCGCCCAGTGAGTCGGAGATGTTCACGGCAGCGTCGGTCCACTGCGGGCTGCCATCGCTCGATTTCATGGACAGGTAGTTGTTGTTGGAACTGAACAGGAAGCCCTGGCTGACAAACCCGTGGACCACAATTCCCCCGAGGTCCTGGGCGTACAAGCTTCCCGCGCAGCTACAGACAAAGCAGGTACAGACAGAAAGGAACAGGAGCAGATGTCGTGACAACCGGTGCATGCGTGTTGACAATGAGCCGTCTCCTCGTCCCTGTCTCTATGGATCGGCGGTTCTTGTCGGTAGCTTTAATTCTTCGAAGAGATGGCGATAGAACCCATTGACCTCAGAGGAATTGGTTTTTCGGTCAATGAGATTTGGCGGTTGCGCTTGCCTCGGCCAGTTCCTCTCGCGTGTTCAGGTTGCGGAACAGGTTTGGCGGTAAGCCTGAAGCTCTTAACTCTTCTTCTGCGATCTTCAGCGTGCTCGTGGCTGCGAAGAGCTTATCAATTTTGTAGTGACCCGCGCGCAAAGACTGCTCGGCAGCAACGGCGAAATTCCGGCGGTAGATGGAGCACAAGGGCTGCCAGTTTCCGCCGGAGTGCGCGACGGTCACGGTGGCCGACGCGGACTGGCGCGCCCGGTTGATCAAATATTGCAACAATGCGGAGGACACGAAGGGCACGTCGACGGCGAGAATCAGGTTCAAGTCGGTTGGCGAGGAGCGGAG
>Ga0210395_10002120_pt1 | contig 15443 bp, 9 predicted proteins | sample IncBWH4OmetaG_FD_150861 | JGI IMG/M metagenome (GOLD analysis project Ga0210395, IMG submission 150861) | Forest soil microbial communities from Barre Woods Harvard Forest LTER site, Petersham, Massachusetts, United States - Inc-BW-H-4-O ... | reverse complement strand
TGATGTTGCGCGTGTAGTTGGTTGAGAGTTCTCCGGTCCATGCGGGTGTGTTGGCTGTGGGGGAGGTGTAGTGTTGGATTTCTGTGGCGACGATTTTGCCGGTGGAGATCGTTTCGCTGATCCTGCCTGTTGGGTCGAGTTGGTAGCCGATGGTTTGGCCTGCTTGTGTTTGGCTTGCGAGCTGGTTGTCTTGATAGTAGGTGCTTGTGAGGGCGCTGCCGCCTGCGTCGGTGGCTGGTAGTTCGGTGGTGTTGCCGAACGCTTCGTATTTCGTGCCTGTGTCGGTGAGCCGGTTGGCGCTGTCGTAGGTGTGGTTTTGTGTTTCGCCGCCTTCGGTCGCGCATGCTCCGCCTGTGCCCGGCGAGCGCGTTGTTTGGCTTAGCCTGTTTGTTTCTTCGTCGTAGCCGTAGATTCGTGTTATACAGTTTTTCCCGCCGACGTTGTCTGTTGTTTGTGTGAGTCGTCCCGTTTCGTCGTATGTGTAGGCTTGGGTGGTTTGTTGGCCTGCGAGTTCGCTTTGTTGGGTCTGCCATTGTCCGTGGATTGATGGGACAACGGTGTCTGTGTACCATGTTTCTGGACATGTTTTGGCGCAGTGCGCGGTCTTTACATATGTGACGTTCGTGGGTTGACCGGCCTGGTTGAGCGTGTAGTTGGCGGTCATGGAGTTGGGGTAGCCTTCAGCTATGAGGTTGCCTTCCGTATCGTAGAGGGCTGTGAATCTGCCCGCGGCTGAGTCGACTAGTTCTTTGAGGACTCCAGTGGTGGGGTCATATTCGTAGGTTTGGGTGCCCTTGCCGTCGCTGACTTTCTTTAGCCGGTAGTCCTTTTCTTTTTCGTATTCGTAGGTCGCGATGTTTCCTGAGGCGTCGGTGTAGCTCGTGAGCTGTCCGAGGGTGTTGTATTCGCTCTTCAGCGACTGACTGCTGGTCGCCTGTTCGACGAGCATCCCGGTCGTTTTGTTGTACTTGTCCGTGACCTTGGGCAGGGCGGTCCCGGTGGTGGAGGTCGTTTCGCTGCTTTCGGGGCGGCCCGCAACGTCGTATGCGATTGTGGTTGTACGTGTTTCTGAACCGACCGTGCTTACTGTCTTGACGGGCTCTGCGTACATGTTATAGGTATAGGTATTGACGGGTAGGTTTGGCAGTCCGCTTGTGTTCGGCTGTTCTGTTGGCTGGGTCTGACAGGTCAGGTTTGCCCATTCGGGATGTTCGCCACAACCTGGGTAGGCGGCGTCTCCGCCGGAGGAATAATAGATGGTTTGGGTAGAGTGAGGGTCGCCTTTACCCGTTTCGTACTGCCACTTCTCTACGCGTCCGTTAGCGCTGTCGAGCACGTAAACGTGATGCGAGGAGTCTGTTGTGACGCTTGTCGGTTCGTCCATATTCCCTTCGCCGGAGCCGAGCCCACCAAACTGTTGGATGTATTCTCCGGTGGCGGATAGCTCCTGTACACGGTTGTTGCCGGTGTCTGCGACCCAGACGTGTCCTTCGCTGTCGATTGTTATGCCCTTTGGTTTGGAGAATTGGCCTGGGCCGCTCCCAAGTGTCCCGTATTGCGCGATATATGTTCCTTCGGGGTTGAATACCTCAATGCGGTTGTTGCCGGTGTCGGCCACCCAGATGTTGCCCGTGCTGTCGATAGCTACGCTTTGGGGTTTTGAGAGCTGTCCGTTGCCGCTCCCGAAGGTACCGATTTTACGGACGTATTTCGTGTGTTTTTCGAACTCTTCGACGGTGTCCGTGCCGCGGTCGACGACATACATCGTTTCCCCGGAGTACGCGAGTCCTGCTGGTTCGTTGAAGTCGGCGGGACCCCATCCGCGACTGGAGGAGATCGATTCCAGTATTGGGGAGTCCTTCACGACCAGTCCTTCTATCAGACTGTCTGTGAACCATGCGTTGCCTTCTGGATCGAGCGCTATCCCTTCTGGCCGTCTTGCGTTGGCGAACGCTTGTCTGACGAATAGTCCCGAGGGCGAGACCTCTTGAATGCGTTCATTACCCGTGTCAGCTACCCAAGTGTTGCCCGCGCTGTCAAGGAACATGCTCTGCGGAGCATCCAGCGTGGCCGGCGTGGAAGAGCTCAATGATGGGTAGATCACGCTTTTGCCCGACCCGATGAGCTTTTGTATACGGCTGTTGCCTGCGTCGGCGATCAACAGATTCAGGCTACCTGGAGCAAACGCCAGGCCCTTCGGCGATTCAAACTCCTCTTCACCGTTACCGGGACCGCCCAGATAGGTGGGTTTCCCGCCGGTTTCACCATACTCTTCGATGACGCTTGGGGTGGAAACAAAGATTATTTTGTATTGCATTGCGAGTCCGCTGGGCCATGGTCCTTTGCAGACTAGTTCTTTGCTGACTTCTTTGCAGGGTTCTTCTACGCCTTCCTTGCCGAACCCTCGAAGATATTTTCCTTCCGAGGAAAGCTCTTGGACACGCCCATTACCTGTATCCGCGACCCAGATATCGCCTTCGCTGATCGCGACCGCTGTTGGTTCTTTGAACTGGCCGTGTGCCGTGCCATACGAACCGTATTTGTTCATATAGAGACCTTCAGAGGAGAACTCCTGGATGCGATCGTTGCCGGTGTCTGTTACCCAAAGGTGTCCGGCGGAGTCGATCGTCAGACCGCGTGGTTCTTTGAATTGTCCATTGCCGACCCCTCCCCCTTCCAGGACACGTATCGACCCGCACGTCGGCGAGAGCTCCTGCAGACGCGAGTTTCCCGTATCGGCAACCCACACGTCACCGGCGGAGTTCACGGCGATACCATCGGGTCTGGAGAACTGGCCTTTGCCGGAGCCTTTGGACCCGCAGACACGGATCAGGGTACCGGTTGAGGAGAGCTCAACAACACGACTATTCCAGGTGTCTGCGACCCAAATATGTCCTTCGCTATCGGCCGTGAGCGCTTCGGGTATATCCAGCGGTCGCGGCCCGGTGGTCCCCCACGAAGAGTCATAGTGCACGCTGCTGCCCCCGCCTTTGCTGGCAGGAGGCCGCGATTCGACGACGTTCCCCGTGTTTTCGTTATAGACCATCGTCCGAGTCAATTTCAGCCCGCTGGGCCCGGTCGTGACCGACGTCGGCTTGCGCAGCCTCCAGCCCAACCCTTCCTGGCCAGCATACGAGTTGACCGTGGTGCGCACATCTTGTTCGCCTTCGGTTTCGGTCTTCGCGCCCTGCGTCGTCTTGGTCACGAGCCTGTAAGGGCCCCCTTCACTGGGAGCTTCCTTGTCGTATTCATAGACCGTGTGGTTGCGCGCCAACACTTCTTTGCCGTTTACGAGCTTGACCATATGCCGCGGTCCGAGCGTGGAGAGCAGCTCGGTACCTTCGCTGTTATATTCGCTCTCGGTGTCAAGCAGTTTCGCCGCTTCAGCAGGATGGGCTTCTTTGAGCGCGATCGCGCGATCATCCCCCGTCAACGACCGCGTCAGATCGTTCGCTTCGTTGTATTCGCTCGCTGATATCCCGCCACCCGGTATCGCTACGTCGACGGTCCGCTGCAGACTGTCACGGTAGTAGACGCTCGCGCGTTTATAGCCGCTGGCAGGCCAACCCTGCGGTTCATCGGGCGGGAACACCGCCGTGGCTTCGGTAGGCAGGTCTTTCTGGGCCCACCCTTCTTCGACTTCTTTGGAGCCCAGCGCATACGGAGCACCAGTACCGGAGACCGGGACGCCGTACTCGATCGTCGCGCCCGGTGCCACCGGACGCGCTTCGCCTTCGCCTTCTTTGACCCCGGGTTCAAACGCCGTAACGGACACCGACCCCGAACCGTTGGTCGCGGTCACGAGAACCCCCAGCTTGTGTCCTTCATCGCCAGCGGTGGGAGTGTAGTTCGCGTTCGTGGCGCCCGCTATCGGCGTGCATTCCCCGCCTGAGCTGTTGCAATCCTCCCACTGGAAACCGTATACCACCGGGTTCCCGGACCATTTGCCTTCGGTCACGGCCATCCGAACACCGATTTTGTGCGCACCGCTCACTTTGGGAGCTTCGGTGTTCGCGAGCGCTTCGCCCGCCCACACCGCCGTCGAGGCCGGCGCGCGCATCGCCTTCAAAGCAGTCCCCGGCGACCAACCAGCCCTCGCGGTGCCATAGACGATGCCCCACGTCTCCTGCCCCGCAGGCGTCAGCGCCGTTACATGCCCTTCGCTGTCATAACCATAATAGGTCTTCAATGGTTCGGAGAGACGGGGATCCCACTCCACGCGCAACCGGCCTTTCTTGTCGTATTCATAGCGCGCGACTTCGACCTTCTTCATTTCTTTGCTGGCCGGTTCCATCGCCGTGTAATACACCCGCGAAAGATCGCCTTCGTATTCCCCCCATTCCGAACGCCCTTCGCCCGTCGCGGTGGTCGCGGTCGCGTAGCCGAACGTCAACGCGCGACAACCATTTTTCAGTTCCACAGAACAAGACACGCCAGCGGGTATATCCGCAAGCGCCTCAGTCGGCCGCGTAACCATGACTTTCGAACCGGCCGGCACTTCCACCGACTGAAACGAATACGTCACGGTGTCCGTAGCAGCAGCACCCTTGCTGATGCTCGGCGTCCATATTTCTCCGTTGCCGCCCGTGGGCTCCTTGAAACACGTCGTTGTGTTCGCCGAAGCGTTACGCAACATAAATTCAGTCTGGCCCGCTTCACAAGGCGTGCTGGACAACGACAGGTTCGCGTCCCCCGTCGGCGAGAGAAACCCACCCGACCCATTCGTAGCAAAACTTGTCTGCGCACCAGACGCTTCGGTCAAGACCATACTCCCATCAGGCTGTTTGACCAAACTCGACTCGCCACCAAGACTCAGAACCCACTGCGCCCCCACAGAACCCCCAACCCCGGCAACCAAATGCTCTGAACCATAACTACGCGCCACCGACAACCCACCAGGCATCGAGACGTCCACCGCCGCGAAAGACATCTCGCCCGTGCCCGTGTTAACCGAACCAGGACCAAACGCCACAGGCGCGGCCGGCCGTACGATCATCGCGAACTTTTCAGTCGCGGTATTACCAGCATTATCAGTCGCCGCGACCGTCACCGTATGCCGACCAGCAGCATAACTACGCCCAAGAATCGAAAACGACGAGCTATGACCAGTACACGGCCCAGGCGAACAATACGCACTGGAACTACCCACTTCACGCCCGTCAACCCAAACCGTGACCGAAGCCACACCCGCGCTTGGAGTGCTCCCAGACCCATCCGTCGCTTCCGCTTTGAGCTTATATTCCCCCGCACCGACCTGGCCGCCAGACCCCAAACCCGACAACACAATATTATGCGGCGGAGTATTATCAATCTTGACCACACGTTCACCCGTAGCCGTCAACCCCACCGGATCCTTCACCCAACCCGCCACTTTGTCTTCGCCTTCGGGCAATTCGTACAAGTTATGCGAAAGAGTCACAGACGACTCACATTGATATTTACAGATCGGCGCAGTCCTGGACCACCCAGGATAGCTGAGAGAGGCTTCGCTCACACCCATCCCAGGATCGCTCATCATCATTTCGATATTACAGGGAACACTCGATTTCGACCACGCCTCCCCACACGTCCCGACATTCGTCACAGAAGGACCTTTTTCCTGAATAATATACTCGGCAGCTTCTTCCAACGTGTATTCGAATCCCGTGTTACCTAATTCCGAGCTTCCTTCGGCAACAGCAGCCTGCTGAAAAAACGCGCCGTTTTCCCAATTCTGAGAACCCCCCAATACGGGCGCACAACCTTCGGCAACGCACAAAGTATTCTCTTCTCCTGACCCCACCGCGCTTTCCACACCACCCTTACCAGCTATATACACATCGCTCGACACCGCCGAAACAGGCTTATCATACGACCGGGACACGAACTCGTAGATCCGGGATTCCCCACCCGTTTCATACCCAAACAACCCAAATTCCCCAGCCGCATAAGACTCATTATAAGGATCGTGATCATCCATCCCTCGCAAACCCGTTTTTGGTTCAGCGTTCGTGAACGCTTCTTTGGGACTATTTGCCGCGAATTCCCAATTTTGACCCATCGTGTAGCGGCCCATCCCTTCCGCATCCTCCACCGTCGGATCGACCACTATAGGCATAGCATACTCACCCGAAGCATGTTCCACCGACACCACAAGCACATCGCCATCAGCCAAACTCAACGACACAGGAACAACCGACCCCTCGACATCCCTGGCGGACGTACCGATCGACGCGATCAACTGCCCCGCAGCCACCACCGCCACAACCCCCGAGCCCTCCTGAACCAAACTCGCTCCCACCGGCAAACCCACCCGATAATAAAGCACAGACGGAGCGCGTTCGCTGCGCAAAATCGAATCCTCCCTAAACCCATCCCCGTCAAACTTCACCAAACTATCCAGATCGAAAATTCCCGCCGCCTGATCTTCGCTATCACCATAAAACACACTCGCACCATCAACCACACCTGGAGCTTCAAGCGCAACACCCGCTCCCGTCACAGGCGTCACAGACACACCCAAACCACCCAACGACACACCTTCGCTCAAACGAGCACCCGCACGCGCACCCACCCCAGCAGAAGGCAAAACAGCTTCAAAACCGCCAGCAGTCGCCTCAGGATGCAAATCCAACCCCACACGACCGCCACCAGGAGCTTCCACCGCCACCGGCGAGGAAGACTCAAATACCGCATGCCGACCTTCAGGCAACGCAATATCCGCAGCATAATCAGACGGAAACCCCGTAACACTCTGCCCCCGCGGAAGAACAGGCGGACCACCATCAACCCCATCCACAACAGACCCCAACACACCGTCATCGACATTTTCAGCAGCCGCAGAAGACAACCCCTCAAACTCAGTCTGCGAAACACTACGCAAAGCCTGCGCTTCAGGAGTCATCAATTCCACTTCCTGCTGCGCCCGCGAAAGTTCCCCACCCACCAAAAAATCCACACCACCCACCACCAACGGACTACCAGACAACGAAGTCGGAGCATCCGACGAGCGGATTGCTTCGCCACCCAGCGCAGCGGAGGAGCAACTAGCCAGACAGAGAAAGACACAAATCGAACAGCCTGCCCACCACCGGACCAGCCTCAAGCTCACGCCTTTTCTGTCCCCACACGCCAGCAAACCTGGACGCCCACCCATACCCAACCTCCCATTAGCCCACCTATCCATGATCTACGCACACCGCCCGATTCGAGTCCGATTGCACGGTGCCTGCCAAGACTGTTGTCCAAACGAAAGCGATCATCACTCCGCCCTCTCATCATCCCGCCGATACCCCAGACGCGCAGAGATTTGACCGGCCGTGCTCTGCAAATGCGGCAAAAGCTGGTCCACCAACTGCGACAGCGAGATCATCGACGTGTGGGCCGCCATGTTGACCGCAGCGACCACTTCTCGGTACTCGCTGCGGACAGGCGCCGCGATCGATACCAGGCCGGCCGACAACTCTTCGTCGTTTACCGCCATTCCCTCATCACGCACCCGCTCAAGCTCTGCATACAACGACTTCTTGGCTGTGATCGTGTTCGGACCTCGCGGCAAGAGCTCCATCGGGTTGACCACCTCGCGCTGCTCGACGTCTGCGAGGTCGGCCAACAACACCTTGCCCATCGCGGTGCAGTACGCCGGCAGACGCGACCCCAGACGGATATTCAGATCGATCTGATGCTGGCCGCGGCGAAAGCTGCGCACACGGTCTACGTAGAGAATCTCAGGACCGTCCAGCACCGCGAGGCTGACCGTGTAGGTGCTGCGCTGCCTCAGTTCCTGCAGATAGGAATGGGAATGCTCGCACAGGCCCATCGAATTCAGCGCAGACATACCAATGTCTGTCACCCTGAGGCCTAGCCGATACTTCCGATTGGGACAGTGCTCAACGAAACCCAGCGAGACCAAGGTGATCAGGTAGCGGTGCGTCGTCGCGCTACTCATCCCAAGATCGGTAGCCACTTCCGCGACGCCCTGGACCGGACGCTCAGGCGTGAAGTGGCAAAGGATCGACAGTCCTCGCTTGAGCGACTGTGAGTAGCGCGCCTCCCTCAGACTGGGGACGTTCTCTCCCTCTTCATCGAGCTCAGTCACAGGTAGGCGCCCAGCCCTTCCGGCTCGCTTGAAATACCACCGGTGCTCGAATCGTTCTTGCTTGATGTGCTGTCCGAATGTCTCGCACGAGCCGACTATGACGACCTGCGGATCGCGATATAAGTCGCGCCCCGACTATTCTGATCCCGGACTATTCGAGGTCCGGAATAATCAACGCATCGACTATTCGGAGCTGTGCCCACCGCGGGAGCGGCTATGCGCACGCCTGAGCAGCCGCATCACCGAACGCATCGCCCGTACGAGCACGCCAGCCGACGACATCAGGTCCTCCGTGACCGAGGCCGCGAACCCCTCCTGTACCGAAGGCGAGGAAGGTAGAACGCGACGATTCCGCGGAGGATCGTGAGATGGCGACGACGCTGGTCCTGCCTGCTTATCCCTATGACCCCATCATCGACGATCGCGGCGAGGGCGCTCTGCTGCGTGTGCGCTATCGCGATAGCGGGCCGTGAAGCTTTGGTTGGTCGTGCCTCTGTCCCGTAATGGTCTGCGAGGCTGTCGAGTAGCGCGCTGATGGCGGCACATAACGGAGGAAAGTAGGCCGCATCGAGCAGTTCTGCCTCTCCGGTCATGCCCACGACTCACTGCAAGCGCAACAGCCATGGCTCGTCAGGCAGGAGACCCCAGCAGCAAGCTCCCACCACAAGTGGTCGCTGTCCGGAGCTTGGCCCAGAGATCAAGCGATAAGTCCATGTTGCCGAGCTACACCCGGCTATTCCTGTACCGCCAGACTCGGAGGTACTCGTGACGCTAGATAGACCGGTATCGAAAGCACAATCATGGCAGCTACGATGACGGCGATCGTAGTCTCAAACATTTGCAACGTAGCAGGCGCGAAGGGCACTGGAAAACCGGTTACCGATCTTAGGTAGCTATCGATCAACTCGTGACCATAGACACCCGCGACCGCTCCAAAGCAGCAGCCTGTCCCTAGTACGAGACCGGATTCGAACAGCAGCACGACTCGTAGCTGCGACGGGCGGAAACTCTGTATACGAAGTGAGGCAAGCGACGGGCGCCGCTGCCAAATCGACGCGGCCATCGCAAGCGCCGCTGCAATCATCAACATCAAAGATATCTGCGTCAAACGGTCCAGCCCTTGGCGTGCAAGCGCGTCTGCCTGCTCCGCGCGCCCAAACCTGGTCTGCACACGGAGCCCACTGTTGTGCCCAACCACACCTTCGACCGCATGCTTGACCGCTAGAGAATTTGAGCCAGTTCCAACGTCTATTTCCAGCGCGCTCAAGTCAGTCGTAGCCCAGGCCCGACGATAATCGGCATCGCTGATCACTATGGCTCCTGCCGCCCAACCAAGGTTTGTGGTTGTGGCCGCCACGCGGTAGCCGACCGCGCCTGTCGGCGTGGGTAGCGTCATTATCTGCCCGACCTTTATGTGGGCCGCCTGCGCGATCTGCTGTGAGACAGTGATCCATCCGCCGCCGCGCACGCGTGCAGTCGCCAACTTCGCATTGCCTTCCATGATTTGCCCCGTTGGGAACATCATGCGAGCTGCGGGCGAGCGTGCGATGACCCAGACGCGCCGACTGCCGATATCGAGAAAACCTCCTTGATAAGGTCGGACGGCAACTACTCCAGGTAGGCGTGCTATTTGGGTATTAAGAGTTCCTGCGGGGAAGGTGTCTGTGGCCAGTTCGTCTCCCTGGTTCGTCACCCAAAGGTCAGCAGTTGATACGTACTGACTGTAATCTCCATATAGGCCATTTAGGAGGTCCTGGTGGGCGCCTTCAGCTGCGACGCTCCCAAAGACCGCGATCGCTCCTGTCGCGGCTAGGGCGAGAGACCTCGCGGTAGTCGCTCGCACGGCTCGTGTGGCAACCAACAGCATATTCAGCCTGCGTGTCCGTGCCGCCATCAATTGCGCTCTCTGAACTACGAGCGTAAAACTGAACGGAATCGCGAACAAAGCTCCAAACGTGAGACCAACCACCGCGAAGACAGCGACACTTGGGCCAAAGATGAGCAATGCTCCATTGCTCACGAGGAACAACGCCACCCCAGTGACGAACAACCGTATACGTACGCTCCTAGCCATTGTCTGCCCTGGCTCACAGTCGTCAAGATACACGCCGTCGACTGGGCGGTTTTGACGTAGGTCAAACAGCGGCTGTGCCGAGACCAGACAGGTGGCTACCATTCCGCCAATTAGCGACAACACCACGGACTGCCACCCAATGACGGTTTGTGTACCGAGCGGGAAAGCCTCAGCAAGATAACCAGGTGTCTCCTGAAAGATATTGCGAGACAGAACGTCACCGACTAGTATGCCCACAATCGATGCGACAAAACCCAAACACAACGACTGAAAGAGGAACAGCATAACAAGGTTTTGAGGCCGTGCACCTTGCATGCGCAGATCCGCTATGAGGCGCCTGCGCTCGGGCGCACTCAGCAGCATCGCGTTGAATGCGAGCAGCAGTCCAATTAGCGCACTCACGGAGGCGAAGAAGCTGGTCGCCTGCTCGTTTGGAGAGGTTGCCTGCGTGAGGAGGGCAACTTCGCTGGTCGCAGAGGTAACGTCCAAACGTCCACCGGCAAGCTTTTCAAGCTCGCGGCGCACCCTTTCTCTCGTGCCCGGTCGCGACTGGACGAACAGGTGCGTCACCCGACCGGGAAGATGGGCGACGCCTTGAATCGTCCGCAGTGGGGCAATCACCGCTATCGCGTTCGACAACTCACCAACGGTGCCTGCGCCAAGGACATACTCCACCTTGACTGGGACCGCGCGTCCGCGAACGCGCAACGACACGATCCGCGAGGATGTTGATATGTCCGCCCCGATCGTTGTCGATACACCGAGCGCATGTGCCGTGGCGCTCGGGAGTAGCACGGTGCTTGCCGAGAGGTTTTTGAGCGGGATGTTATGGGCCAACCCACTCAATGCGGCAAAGGTCAAGTTAGCGCTCACCAATTGCACCCCGACAACGCGACGGTTCGGGCCCTTGACGGTCGCGTTCAGGTCGAGTGCGGGGACTACCTGCTTGACGCCCGCGAGTGCCCGCGCTCGATTTACAATGTTTTCGTCAAAGCCGACCGAGCTACGTGAGCGCAGCTGCAGATTTGCACTGCGAATAATGCTGTGAACGATCTGGCTGCTGGCACCCGTAATGCTGCTGTTGGCGACCTGCACGGCGAACACGAGCGCGACGCCGATCGCGATCCCCACCCCGCCCAGCATCTCCTGAACCGGGTGGGTACGTAGACGTCTGGCATAGAAATAGAGAAGCGTCGAGAATCGCATCCTCGCTCATTCGCCTGGCGCAAAGCGTGTGCTTGGAGTCAGAAGCAGAGCCTGCGAGAGCTCCGCATACCCTCCCTTGACAACCTCCTCGAAGCGAAGAACGCTTGCAATCGATACTTGAACGCATAGTTTCATCCGGCGTCATCCGGCGTCAGCGTCAGGCTCAGTAACGAGCCACCGAGGGAAGATGGGCAGCGGAATAACATCGGCCTGCGAGGGCTGCAACTCGCCACGAAGCTCACCCTCGTCCAACGACATGGCACGGTCCACCCCCGACAGGCACATTGCGTCACCCGTGCTCATCAGCACCGCGACGCCTTCGTCGGCGATCGCGCGCAACAGATGCAGAATCGGGTCGCTCTGCAGAAGACCCGCTGTCGCAGTCGGTTCGTCGACGATGAGCAGCGCTGGCGAGGCGACCAGCGCTCGCGCGATGCCCACGCGCATGCGCTCGGCTCCATCCAACTCATATGGCCTCAGATGAGCGCACTCGGCTACACCCATCCGCGAGAGTAGGCGTTCAGCGGCGCGCCTCGCCATCGGGAGCGCGCAACCGTGAGCCAACATGCCCGTCGCGACGTGGTCGAGAACACGTTCCCCCTCCAACTCGGAAAACGATGTATGGCAGTAGGCTATGCGTCGGCCAATCACGTTCTTGGCCGACGCAAGGTCAATATCCTCAATTTGCACCGTCCCGTCGTCGGGACGCTCGAGGCCCGCCGCTATCCGCAGCAGAGTGCTTCGTCCGGATTTGCGCGTCTCGAGCACGCAAACAAGCTCGCCATGCTCGACAGACAGCGATACGTCCCTGAGCGCAACATACTCTCGACGGCCGCGTCGGTAGCGCTTGCAGACGCCATGCATCGAAAGCAAGCTGCTCACGGCTCACCCCCCGGCTCCGCCGTCAGACGAGCCGCCTGATCCTGAAGTATCCGGCGAGCGCGGGTCGCCCAATCGATCCGTGCTCGCACCTCGCGACGCCGTTGATCCACAACCAGCGACTCAACAAGCTCGGCGACACCGCGATGCTCATCGTCGGGATCGGATGCGGGCAAGGCCTTCATCTCCAGCATGCAGTCGCTTTCATAACGGTCTATGACCCCCAGCACTGCATCCACACCCAGAAAACACACCGAAGCGACACGAGCACGCAGTTGTAGCCGCTGAGGATCGTCGCGCATCCACTCAGCCACCCAACCGCGGAAAGCTTGCGCGCCCATCCGCGTCGCCCGATAGCTATTGCGCGACTCATGCTGCCTGCCCGCGGGACAATCCGGCTCGATCACGATCGACTCGATCATCCCTTCGGCCTTCAAACGGGGCAGGACCTCGTAAATGCTCGACCTGCTCTTCGGCAAGAACCCGGCAAAACGCCGCTCGTAGCGCTGATAGATCTCATAGCCGTGGCTTGGGCGCTCGACGATCAGGGCCAATACCAGCCATGCGGCAAGCGAGAGCGTGCCTGTTGCGGCATATGCCGGCGCCTCGGACGCGGCCGTCGAGCCCCTATGTCCACCGCCTCTCGCGCCCATTGCCCTCGTGCCCGTGGTCTGGCCATCGAAATCCCAAATGCTGCGCTTCGGGAATCAAAGATAGGCCATATTCGAACATCTCCACGTATACGGCGCCATAGATGTTTCTCATTTCTGTCAGCCTGGTCTTCCTCGGGCGTGACGCGACGGACGGCTGAAGCCCGCTGCCTGAACCAACGGCACGCGATAATCCGCGAAGCGGCCGTCGGCCGTGACGATCGGCAAGACTGCAGACCCTCACTCGACCAACGACTCGAGTGTTGGCGCTCGGTATGGGCCGATCTATCTTTCGCATCAGCACGTTGGCCTGACCCGTGAGGAACTCCAACGTGCGACCCGCCTTATAAACGTTTCTCCCCCGGAGGCGAGACGTTCATACGTGAACCACAGATACCGAGGAGAATGCCGAGAAATCATCGTCCTGGGTCACGACAACTGTGCCGTATCGTAGAGCGGTGGCGGCGATCCAAGCATCGTGCCGGCGCAGCTTACGGCCGGCCTCCAACTCCTGCGCGGCGATGCGTGTGAAGCATGATGCGATCTTCGAGTCGATCGGGATTAGCGAATAAGCGCTACGTACACGCGAGAGCGTGGCAAGACGAAGAGCGCAGGTCTCGGTGTCCTGAGCACGTAGCACACCCAACTCCAGCTCTGCGGCCACGGGATCGCGATTGACCGTGAGCGTCACCTGCTCGCCGGCCCGCACAGCCGCGACTATCGTAGAGAGATGCAGTGGCCAGCCGATCGACACCAGCGCCCGCGCCATACCGCGCAACACTTCCACCCCATCCGCGTGAGCTCACCTCACTTCAACCGGCAGCTCCACCGCTCCGACCTCGACCTCGCCCAACAGGCGCCGGGCCTCCTTCGGGTCGATCAAGCCCGCTCCCAGCCTGCCCGTTGACTCCGCGCCGCAGGCCACACCGAAGCGCAGACACTGGTCCGGCGCACGGCCCTCGTAGCGGGCCGCCACATAGCCCGCCAGGAAAGCGTCGCCCGAGCCGCGCTTGGCGACCGGCTCGCGCTCGGCCGTCCGGGCACGGCGCAGACACGATTTCCCCTCGACGAGCACGTCCGCCACACAGCCGTCGGCCATCGTCATGATCGCCTCGCGCGGTCCCAGCGCGACGATCTCGCGCACCGCCAGCAGGCGTTCCTCCTCGGATGAGAACTCGTGGCCGACCAGCTCCTCGGCCTCGAGAATGTTCGGAGAGACGACGTCGGGCTCGGCGCGGACGGCATGCAGCAGCGCGTCGCCGTCGGTGTCGATCACCGTCGTGACATCAACTTTCTGCAGATCGCGGATCAGCTCGGCGTAGATCTCCGAGGAGACGCCCCGCGGCAGCGACCCCGCGAGCACCACGATCGCGGCGCCGCGCGCCAGGTAGAGCAGCTTGTCGCGGAACAGCTCGACCTCCCGCTCGGAGACGGCCGGGCCGCGTTCGTTGACCTCCGTCTGCTCGCCGTTTGTGGGGTCGAGCACCGAGGTGTTGGTGCGCGACTCCTCGCGGATGCGTACGAAATCGTTGAGGATCGCCTCCTCTGTGAGCTGCTCGACGATGTGCGTGCCGGTGGCGCCGCCGGCGAGGCCGGTGGCGATCACGGGCTGACCGAGCGCCTTCAGGGCGCGCGCGATGTTGACGCCCTTGCCGCCGGCCATCGTGCGCTGCTCGACGGTGCGGTGGCGCCGCCCGAGGCGGAAATTGGGCACTGACAGCGACTTGTCGATGGCCGCGTTGAGCGTCACCGTAATGATCATCTGGTGCTCTTCATCCGCGTTCTCGCGCTAGGCGAACCGGATGGCCGTCCACACGCTCTCCAGAGGCTAGCGGACGGGCAACCACAAAGTAGAAAACCTGAATAAATTCCTGCGCAGCACGGCCCCGCTCGCCGCCGTGGTTCGCTTCGCTCGGACGATTTAGAACGCTATCGGCTCGAAAGCCCCCAGGCCAGCTCGCGCAAACGCTCGGCCTCGGCGCGAGCCGCGTCGGCCGGGTCGCCCCCGGTGCTGCGATAGGCATCGACGATCGAGCGCGAGGCGCTGACCAAGCCCGCGGCGCGAGCAGGCACGAAGGCCGGGGCCAGATCCTCCACGCGTCCGCCCTGTGCGCCAACGCCCGGCAGCAGGAACACGGAATGAGGCATCAGCTCGCGCGCGCGCGCCAGGTGCTCGGGCACCGTGGCCCCGACGACCGCTCCCACGTCGCTGAGGCCCGCCTCGCCGACGCCGTCGTTTCCCAGCTCCTCGACGAGCATCGCGATCCGCTCCCAGACACGCTCGCCACCGGCGAGCTTTAGATCCTCGATGTCGGCGGCGCCCGGGTTGGAGGTGCGTACCAGCACGAGCACGCCGGCCGCGTTGCCATTGAGGGCGCTTGCCGCTCGTGCCGTGGAGATGAATGGCGTGAGCGCGTCTGAGCCCATTAGCGGGTTGACCGTCACGAGATCGACGCCCAGCCCTTCGACGCTACCGAAAGGCGTGTCGCTCGCTCCCAACAGCGCCCGTGCGTAGGCGTCGGCGCTCACGTCGATGTCGCCACGCTTGCCGTCGGCG
>Ga0210395_10002118_pt1 | contig 15455 bp, 17 predicted proteins | sample IncBWH4OmetaG_FD_150861 | JGI IMG/M metagenome (GOLD analysis project Ga0210395, IMG submission 150861) | Forest soil microbial communities from Barre Woods Harvard Forest LTER site, Petersham, Massachusetts, United States - Inc-BW-H-4-O ... | reverse complement strand
ACGCGGCCGCCAGCCACGCGGCCGCCGCCGCGATGGCGCCGAGCAGCCGCCCGGAGGGCAGGCCCGCCAGGTCGATCCAGGCCAGCCCGCCCAGCACGGCGCCGAGCAGTACCACCAGCGGGATCGCTAGCGAGCAGCGCACAGGACGTCTGCCGCGAGGATCGAGGCGATGACGCAGGGCCTCATGGCGGATCCGCGTCCGGTCCGCTTCGCTGGCGGCCTCGGCGGCCGCAGCGACCGACTGTTCGGCGAGGACCCTGCGATGACGCGCCTCGAAGTACAGGCTGCGTGCCTCAACGTTGCCGGACAGCAGCCAGAAGACCAGGTCCCTGGCCTGGCGCAGGCGGCCGATGTCGATAGCAGGTCCCTCTCTCGTTCCGCTGGTCACACCACATGAGAGAGTTCGCGCGCCGGGACCTGACACGAATGTCAGGTTCCCGCGCCGCCAGGCCTCGTTCGGGTGGAACGTCCGCTCGACCACCGGGCGGCGCAAGACCATCCGGAGGGAACCCCCATGAAGACAAGGACCTGGCTGGCCGTGGCTCTGACCGTGGCTGTCGCGGGATGCGGTCAGAACGTGTTTGGTCCCTCGCGCTCGGTAACCGCCGGGCACGTCACGCTGACCGAGCCCGCAACCTCCTCGGCGCTCGTGGCAGTCGCCGGCCATGGGGCAGCGAACGGGCAGCTCCTGCAGGTTGTCGGCGCCACCGCCCAGCCGCACCCAGGCCCAGCTCGACCAGCTGATCGCTGACGGCCTCGCGGCCCGGCAGCTTACCGAGACGGTGTCTGGGCCGACGCTGTTCGCTAACGACAGCGTGGTGCTGCTCCCGGCCGCCGCGCGTATCCTGACGCCGCTGCTTGCTCAGCTCAGGCGCCCCGGTGCCACCGCGGTGATCAACAGTTACGCCTCGGCGCCTGGAACCCCGGGACACAACCTGGCGCTGTCCCAGGGCCGCGCCGAAGCCGCGGCGCGGTTCCTCGAAGCGCACGGCGTCAGTGCCGCCGCGCTGTCCGTCGTCGGGCATGGCGCCGCCAACCTCGTCGCACCAGGCTCTTCCGGTGACAACCGGCGCGTAGTCGTGGTGATCGAGGAACCCGCCTATGACGGCGGGTAACCGGCGCCCCCCTTCCTCCGCGAGGAAGGGGGGCGCCGGTTGCACAGCCCGCCGGGCGAGTCGGTCGGACCACCACGACGGCGGGACTGGCGGCCGCCGCGAGCCGGGCGCCTCGCCAGCTATGGCGGCACGGCGCGCGGCCGCGAGATACGCGCGGTCGGCGTCACCGGCTCCCTCCCAGTCAGCACGGCACTGGTCCCAAGCGTGGGAGGCCAGCTGAGCCCATTGCCCGCCCGTCAGCCCGGGCGCCAGGCCCGCGGGGCGGCTTTCTGCCCGCAGCGCCGCGTCCGCCCAGCGCAGTGCCCGCCGTATCCGCCGCAGCCGGGTGCCTTGGACCGGTCGGTGCTCGTCGTCTACAGCCTCTAGCCAGTACCTGCCCGGGGCGCTGAGCCCAGCGGGGACGCGGAGGGCAGCCTCCCCGCGCTGCCCTCCCGAGTGGAACCGCGCGCAAGCGAGGACCCGCCTGGCATCGGAATCGATAAGCCGTGCCCGGCACCTGCCGAGCGCCTGCCCGCTGGCCAGGCCGGCGAGCCTGGCCTCGACGATCAGGGCCGCGCCGGAACCACAAAGGATCAAGTCAGACTCCGGGGACAGCCCGTGCTTGAAGACGCCGACCGGGATCAGGGCAGGGTCCAGCCAGCCACTAGGCCACCGGTCGCATCGCTCAGGCTGAGCGTCCGGTTCCAGCCCGGTCAGCGGCGGACCGGCCATGAGGACGTCGGTGACCGGGCGCTCCGCGCCGCCACAGTGCCGCCCAGCGGGTCCTGCCTGGTGCGCCAGCTGCGCGGCCTCCACCGCCCACAGCGGCGAGCACGGCACGGGACTGGTAAGACGCGCGGCACGCATCCGGGCCAGCCGAGACAGCGCGGCCAGCGCGGCTGCCGTGTCTGGCTCCGTCCGCAGCGCCACCTGCCGGACGCCCAGGCGGGGGGCCTTTATCAGGCTGACGGCCGTGGCGTCCCCGAACGTCGCGCGCACATAGGCGATCGCGGCCTGGCTCGGCTCCGCCTGGCCGCCCTGGCCGGCTACATCGACTATGAGCTGCGACAACTGGCCGTCGGCCCGGTCGAAGACCAACTCGACACCGGGAGCCGGTACGAGGCTGGCCCCTCCGCCAGCCCCAGTGGGAAATCCGCGCAGCATGATCTGGGCGGCATGCCAGTCGGCGGACACCGTGAATAGGCAGTCGCCTACCTTGATGTCACACGCGTCGAGTGGGGGCCGCCGAGTCAGCCTCACTGCCGCGAGAAGAGCGCGCGCACGGCACGCTCGAGCGCGGCTACCCACTCGGCCTGGCTCACCCCGGCCGGCGCGGCCGAGATGATGGACCACTCCCGCAGCGTCTGCTGCAACACCGCCCAGTGGCGCTGCATCTTCTCTTCGGCCCGGCGCCGGGCTTCCCAGCAGGCGACCGCGCTGCGGTGGGCGCGCTTCGCGGCGGACAGGGCACGGGCCAGCGGCAGCGGCCGGGTCCTGGCCATGACCACCGATCCGGCGACCACCAGGCCCGCGGAGATCGCGCTGAGTAGCACTGCCTGCAGGATCGCAGCGGCCAGGGACTCGCCCGCGACCGTCACCAAGAACTCGGTGCGCAGCACGCCGAGGGCTACGTACCCGGCCGCCATGAAGGTCAGCAGGAACTCGCGCTGGCGCGGATCTTCGCTGGTCAGCTCGAGGCCCGCCATCGCACCAGCCGACGCCACCAGCATGATCGCCGTAACGAGCCATGTCGCGGCGTCCGGCAGGCCGAAGGCCTGCGCCGCCCAGTTGAGCGGGACGGCGTCGAAGAACAGCAGCACGAGCACGATGAGCGCGCCCAGGGTGAAACCGATGAATCGCCGGTCTGCTAGATCTAGCTTGGCGGTGACGCCGGCCGCGTGCTGTTCGGCCTTGTGCTGCGCCTGCAGCGCGTCGGCCTCGCGCTGCCGTTCCTGCTCCAGATGGGCATAGGCGCGCCCGGCCTCCTCAAGGTTCGCCGCGACGACCGGACGGGCGTCGAACAACGCGCTGAGCGAGGCTGCGGCCGCAGTATCCACGGACGGGTCCGGTGTCCCGCCCCCTGGCCTGCGCGTTATATGCGCAGTCGTCTCCGTCATTTCCGCCTCCCGTAAGTTGGGGCGTCTGTCGACCGAGAAGACTTCCAAGCGGCGAAGACCTGACATCGGGTGCGGGATCCCGGCTGTCCCGGTTACCAGCCGGAGGCGGCGGCGGCTTCGACGTTGTCGAGGAGAGCCTCGAGTATCCGGTCGTGAACCGGCTCGATCCGGTCACGCCAGATCGCTTCGTAATCGCCGGACGCGCGACCCTCGACCGTGTGGCGGAGAACCGTCGCGCCGGCCGCGGGCTCGACTTCGAACCAGTGCTCTGCCTGCAGCTCAGCCGGCTTGACCACGCGGAACGCGCGGGCGGCGCCTGGGCGGTCGAACTCTTCCCAGAGCATCAGGCCCGCGTCGTACATCCGGGGACCTCGCGGCCGGGGAGCGGGGGCGATCTCCGTCGGCCAGACACGCCCGAAGTCCGCGATGAGCGCGGCGACCTGACCAGGGGACGCCGCGACCGTGCGCTCGTGGACGTTGCTGATCCGCACTCGCCGTGGGTTATCAGTAGCGGCGCCGGCCACGCTCCAGGCCGGTGAGGCGGAGCAGGAGCAGCAGCACCCAGGCGCCGATGATCGAGCCGATGAGGCCGACGAAGTGGAAGCTGTGCACGCTCAGCGTGTGGTACTCGAACAGATTCTGCAGGAATCCGCCGACGAGGGAGCCGACGATGCCGAGCAGGGCGGTGCCGAAGAACCCGATCGGGTCACGGCCGGGCATGAGCAGGCGCGCGATCGCGCCCACAAAGAACCCGACGATCAGCAGCACGATGATGAAGAGAACCATGTCGTTAAGACTCCCCTCCCGCAGGCGGTAATGCCCTATCGGCGAGGATACTGGCTCGTTTTTGATGTCAGCCACGCGTTCTAAGCGCACGCGGAATTTTCCATAAACCTGGAATTCATGGCCTTACCCGGGTCGTCTCAGCGGATGCTTGTCATCATGACCCGCGCTCTTCTCGTCATCGATGTTCAGGAATCGTTCCGGCAGTACGCGCTCGCCGGGCGGTTCGCGACCATCGCCACGATCGCGGAGGTCACCGGCCAGGCCACCGCGTCCTAGTTTCGCGGCCCGGACGGCGGGACGGCGTATATCGGTGCGTGATCCAGGTGGGGGAGGACGTAGCGGGCGAACAAGTCGGCCTCGGCCGCGTGCGGATAGCCGGACAGGATGAACGACTCCATGCCCAGGTCCTGATAGGCGCGCAGCTTGGCCAGGACCTGGTCGGGAGCGCCGACGATCGCCGCGCCCGCGCCGGAGCGGGCCCGGCCGATTCCCGTCCACAGGTTCGGCTCGGCGTATCCCTCATCGTCTGAGGTGGCGCGTAGCTCGTTCTGCCGGGACACGCCGGCGGAAGTGGTGTCGAGCGACCGGCGGCGGATCGTCTCGCCGGTGCTCGCGTCGAGCCGGGACAGGAGGCGGCGGGCCGCGGCGCGCGCCTCGGCCGCGGTGGGCCTGACGATGACGTGCGCGCGGTAGCCGAAGCGGAGGTCCCGGCCGTACCGGGCCGCGCGCTTGCGCATGTCGCCGATGACCGCCGCGACTCCGGGCAGGGTGTCCGGCCACATCAGGAAGACGTCCGCCGCCTGCGCGGCGACCTCCCGCGCGGCCTCGGACAGGCCGCCGAAGTAAAACGGCGGGCACCGCCGCCCGGTGGCGATCCGCGGCGGATCGAGCGTGACCGAGACGAACTCGCCGTGGTAATCGACGGGCTTGCCGTCAAGCAGGTCGCGCAGCACCCGCATGATCTCCAGTGTGCGCCGGTACCGCGGTCCGGATTCCATGGCCTGCCCGGGCGGCTCGGACGAAATGACGTTGACCGTCAGGCGGCCGTCGAGCATCTGGTTGATGGTCGCGAGCTGACGGGCGAGCTGCGGCACCCACATCTCTCCCATCCGCACCGCCACCAGCAGGCGCATCCGGCGCAGCAGCGGCGCGATCGCGGCCGCGAACGACACGGAGTCGATGCCCATCGCGTATCCCGACGGCAGCAGCAGGTTGTCGAACCCGGCAGATTCGGCGGTCAGCGCGATGTCCCGGCAGTGCTCCCAGCTCGACAGCAGCCGCGGGTCGTGCACACCGAGGAACTCGTAGTCGTCATCGCAGAGCGCCGCGAACCAGGACACCTCACAGGTCATGCGGTCAACCTTACGAGTTGCCGATCCGGCGGCCCCGGCGACGGCCGGGCGATACCGTGGACGCATGCCACGTGGGACGGGACGTTGATCGCGTCGCTGATCATCGGCGGCCTGCTGCTGACGGGGATGATCGCGGCGGCCGGGTACGCCGCCGTCCGGCTGCCCGGCGACGCACGGGTGCCGCTGCACGCCGGCACCCCCGAATACAGCGTCTGGCTGTCCAAGCGCGCCGGGCTCTCGGTCTGGCTGACGGCCGGGGCGGTCGCGTTCGCTGTGCTCGCCTGGCTGACCCTGAGCCGGGCCGCGGTGAACTGGGCGACGTCGATGCGGGTCACGCTGCTGCCCGCGGTGATGTGCGTGGCGCTGGCCGCCGAGGTGGCCGCGATCATCCTGGCCCGCAGGTCCGCGGCCGGGGCGGCCGGGGAAAACGAGTAGCGCGACGCGCCGGCGGCCTGCGACAGTGCCGTAGTGCGTCACGACTACTTCGGCCCCAGCGTCGCCGCCAGGTACGACGAGGACGACACGGGCATGTTCGCCCCGGAGGTCATCGGCCCGGCCGCGGACTTCCTCGCCGCCCTGGCGAGCGAAGGCGGCCAGAGCGAGCCCAGCGCCCTCGAGCTCGGCATCGGCACCGGCCGGATCGCGCTGCCGCTCAGCGAGCGCGGCGTCTTGGCGCACGGCGTTGACCTGTCCGAGGCGATGGTCGCCCGGCTGCGCGCCAAGCCGGGCGCCGGGCACATCACGACCACGATCGGCGACTTCGCCACCGTCCGGGTCGGGCGGACGTTCCCGCTCGTCTACCTCGTCTACAACACGATCGGGAACCTGACCACGCAGGACGACCAGGTGGACTGCTTCCGCACCGCGGCGGCGCACCTGGAGCCGGGCGGGTGCTTCGTCATCGAGGTCGGGGTACCCGACCTCCGGCGGCTGCCGCCCGGCCAGACGGTAGTGCCGTTCACCGTCGCGCCGGGCAGGCTCGGGTTCGACGAGTACGACCTCGTAAACCAGGGCCTGGTGTCCCACCACTTCTGGGAGAGCGGCGGACGCTGGGAGAACGTGTCGATGCCGTTCCGCTACGTGTGGCCGGCGGAACTCGACCTGATGGCCCGCCTCGCCGGGCTGACGCTGCGCGAGCGGTGGGCCGATTTCACTCGCGCCCCATTCACCGCCGACAGCCCCAAACACGTCTCGGTCTGGCAGAAGCCCGCGTAACTCGCCGCGGGCGCGTTAGTCGCGGGCGGCGGCCGGGGCGGGCGTGCGGGAGCGGCGGACGGCGTCGCCGGCGGTGCGGTCCAGGCGCAGCGCCTCGGCCGCGGTACCCGCCGCGATCAGCGCGAGCAGGCAAAACGCCACCGTGTAGGGCACCAGGCCACCGCCCGCGAGGCCGCCGATCCGCAGGGCCACCGTGGCGATCGCGATCGACAGGCCCGCGCCGAGCTGCGAGGTGGTGGCCATCAGCGTGTTCGCGTCCCGCATCAGCTCGGGAGGCATGTCGGCGAGGCTGACCGTGTTGTACACGGTCAGACCGGCCGAGCGGGTGATCCCGCTGATGAGCGTCAGCAGCGCGATGATCGCGATCGGCGTCGACGCGGTGGTGAACCCGAGCGCCGCGACGACCGCCGCGGTCCCGCACGCCGCGGCGAGCAGTACCGAGCGGAACCCGAACCGGTTGATCAGCGGCGTGGTCGCGGGCTTGATCCCCACGTTGCCGACGAAGACGAACGCGGTGACCGCGCCCGACTTCACCGGCGACCAGCCGAACTGGGTCTGGAACAGCAGCGGCAGCAGGAACGGCATCGCGCCGCAGACGAACCAGTACGCGATGACCCCGGACTGCGCCACGCGGAACGCGGGCACGGCCAGCGTCCGCAGGTTGAGCAGGGGGAAGGGAGTCCGCCGCAGGTGCCAGACCGCGCCGGCGATCAGCGCCAGCGACCCCGCGAGGAAGACAACCGTGAGGAGCACCGGCGGCGCGGGCAGCGACATCAGGTGCGCGCCGTACGTCAGTCCGCCGAGGCCGAGGCACGTCAGCACCACCCCGGCCCAGTCGAGCGGCGGGACCGCCCCGGCCGCGCCCCGGCCGTCCGTCACGAGCCGCCACGCCACGGAGAACGCGATCACCCCGAGCGGCACGTTGATCAGGAACAGCCAGTGCCAGGACGCGTACGTGGTGATCAGGCCGCCGGCCAGCGGCGCGATCACCGGGGCGAGCAGCCCCGGCCACACCACGTACGAGGTGACCCGGAGCAGGTCTTGCTTGGCGGCCCGGGAGAACACCATCGTCCGGCCGACCGGCACCATCATCGCGCCACCCGCGCCCTGCAGCACCCGCATCCCGACGAGCTCGCCGAGGCTCACGCTGGCGGCACAGCCGATCGAGGCGAGGGTGAACACCGTGATCGCGGTGAGGAAGATCACGCGGTTGCCGAGCCGACGGGTCAGCCAGCCGGACAGCGGGATCAGCGCCGCCAGCGTCAGCAGGTAGGCGGTGACGACCAGCCCGATCGCCGTCGGCGGGGCGTGCAGCGACCGGCCGATCTGCGGCGACGCGGTCGTGACGATCATGCCGTCCAGCATCTCCATGAACTGGCAGCCGGCGACGAGCAGGGCGGTGTTCCGGTGCCGCGCGTCGATCATGAGCGGGCCCCCCGGCGCCGCCGCGCCCGCAGCGGGTGCGCGAGGAACCCCAGCGTGATCCAGCCGCCGAGCAGCAGCAGCCAGAAGCTGACCACGCGGTAGGCGACCACGGCCGCCAGCGCCGCCGAGGCGTGCAGCCCTGAGGCGGTCAGCGCGGCGGTCATCGTCAGCTCGACGAGCGCGAACCCGCCTGGCGTCAGCCCGGTCGACGCGACCGTCTGGCCCGCCCCGTAGACGAGCAGCAGGTCGTCCCAGGGCACCGGCTGCCCCATCGCGCGGATCGACAGCGCGAACGCCGCGCAGTCGAACGCCCAGTTCGCGACCGCGAGCCCGAACACCCGCGCGTAGCCGGGCAGCGACAGCCGGGTGCTCGACACCTCGCCGATGAAGCCGTCGACCCCCGCGCCGCCGCCCTCCGGCTTGCCGAACAGCCGCCTGCTCAGCGCCGCCAGCCGCGCCAGCACCGACCGCAGCAGCGCGCGCACCCGGTCGAACCGCAGCGCGAGCAGCACCCCCACGGCGGGCAGCACGTACACCGCCGCGCCGGCGAACCCGGCGGCCGACGCTGCCGACGCGTTGCCCGCGATCGCCCCGGCGAGGAGCAGCAGCGCGAGCCCGGACGTCGAGAAGATCCACGACACCGTCATCGACCAGCTCGTCGTCGCCGCGTCCAGGCCGGCGCGCCGGAACTGCCGGTAGGAGTAGACGACGTCGAGTTCGGCGCCGGCGAACGGGACGGAAAGCCCGAGCGCGTGCGCCGCGTACGTGATCGCCATGACCGAGCGCAACCGGATGCGGTGCCCGTTGGCCCGCAGCAGCAGCGTCCGGCACAGCCCGAAGGCGGTCAGCGACACCGCCTCGGCGGCCAGCGCCAGCAGCAGCCAGCCCGGGCTGGCGGTGGCGAGCACGTGCAGCGACCGCGCCAGCGTGTGCCGGGCGAGCACGACGATGACCGCCGCCGCCCCGATCGCGAGGAACGCGAGGAGGGGGCGGCGGAACCGGACCGTTCGGGAAAGGAGGGAAGAGGAACCGTCGCTGACCTCTGCCTTGTCGCGGACCTCTTCCAGCACATTTCTATTATCGCCCGAGTGGAAATGCTCCTACGGCCCGAGCATCTGGCTGATGTCGAACCGGGTGGATAGCAGGCCGAACTGCAGCATGACGTCGGGGACGCGCTGCAGCCGGATCTCGTCGATGCCGATCGGGTAGTTGTTCAGCGCCATGACCGCCGCGACGATCGGCGGCACCTGGCCGTTCACCGGCCCGTTCAGCGATTCCATCGCCTGCTCGACGGCGGGCCTGCTGGTGTCGGCGATCTCCTGGCCCTGCTCGAGGGCGGTCAGGAACGCCTTCAGCGTGTTGGGGTTGGCCCTGACCCAGGACTTGGTGGCGACGTACCCCTGGATGGGGAAGTTCTCCGTGGCGCCCTGGTTCAGGTCGGCGAGCTTGACCGCGCCGTACTGCTGCTCGGCGGCGGTGGCGAACGGCTCGGGCATTGCCGCCGCGGCGACCTTACCGGCGGCCAGTTCCGCCGCCATTTGCGGGAACGGGATCGGCTGCGCGGGGAATTGCACGTTGCCCAGGGTGACGCCATTTTCGGTGAGCACGGACGCGGCGAGCAGATAGTTGATGTTGCGCGGGGCGTTGATCCCGAGCACGCGGCCTTTCAGTTCCGCCAGGTTCTTGATGTCCGATCTGGGCAGCGTGTAGATCGCCTGGCTGCCCTCTTGCATCACCGAACCCTCGGCGATGATCTCGAGCTGCTGATGGTCTTGCACGTAATGCTGGACGTAGGAAACGTAGTTCCCGCCAGTGATGTCGTACTTGCCCGCGACCTGCTGGTCGATGACCGTGTCGCTACTGGTGGCGGGCGTGTAGTTGATGGTTAGCCCCTGAGCCTTGAACAATCCGTCGTGCAGGGCGACGAAGAATCCCGCGGAGTCGACCGCCGGCACGACGGCGACGTTCAGCGTGGTTTTCTCCAGTCCGCCGGTGGCGGCGGAACTCGTCCCCCCGAGTGCCCCGGCGCATCCGGTGGCGGCGAGCAACGCGATTGCCGTGAGTATTGCCGTGAGAGGCGCCAGTGCTTGCATCCGTACGCGCATCCGTACGTGCATCGGCGTTATTCCTTCCGAAGCCGGGCCCCCGGCTGTTCGGAAGCGTAAAACGGCGCGGAATCGCCTTTTCGGTGTTTGCCGGAAAAGGTGCATTAGGGCGGTAAAGAGATCGCTGTTCATCGATGATGCTGGAGTTAATAACGGTGGCCTAGGAGACGACGGCCAGCACCAGGTCCGCGAGCTCGGCGGGCATGGACAGGAAGGGGGAGTGGGACGCCGCCAGTTCCCGGGCGACCGTCGGGTTGGCCGGGAATGCGGCGTCGGCGTCGGCGATGAACTTGCGCTGGAGGGCCGGCGGGATCGTCGCGTCCCTGGTGCACACCACGTAGGTGCGCGGGATCGAGCCCCAGCCGTCCGCGGTGAGCGTGGTCGTCCCGGCGGCGATGCCCGCCGGTGCGTCGGGCGTCAGCAGCGCGATCGCGGCGTCCGCGATCGCCGGGTCGACGTCGCCGTAGAACGTCTCCCGTGCGCCCTCCGCGAAGGCCGGGGAGGCGACGTCCAGGCGCAGCGCCCCGATCGTTCGCGGGTTCCCCACGCGCAGCGCGCCTACCCGGCTGCCCTCGTTCTCCGGCGTGCCGATGTAGGCGGTCGGGGGAACACCAGACGCGGGCATGAACGCGGTGACGTACACGGCGTGCGCTATGAGCTCGGGGACCAGCTGCCCGGCCCGCGTCAGGACGGCGCCGCCCATGCTGTGCGCGACGACGGTCACCGGGCCGCCGCCGCCGAGCTGCTTGACCTGGGAGACGAGCAGCTCGCCCGCCTGGTCGAGGTCGACGCCCGCCAGCGGCGAGACCTCGGTGGCCAGCAGGTCCTGGTCGACCGGGCGCCGGGCCAGCGCCGCCGGGCGGCGGGCGCGCATGCCGTGCCCGGCCATGTCGACGGCAAGGGCGCGGACGCCCGCGCTCGTGACGTGGGCGGTGACCTCGGTCCAGCACCAGCTGCCGTGCCAGAAACCGTGCAGGAACAGCACCGGCGTGCTGTCGTGCGGCGCGGGCATGTATCAGCCCTCTTCGCGGAGGTCGAGTTCGAGCCAGGCCGCGAGGCCGGCGATCTCCTGGTCGATCTCGGCGGTCATGGCCGCGGTGAACGGCACGTCCTGGTGCACGGCGTTGACCACGAGCGCGCCTGCCTTCCGGTCGGCGAGCGCGTCGACCTTGCCGACCAGCCGGTCGCCGTAGAGCACGGGCAAGGCGTAATAGCCCCAGCGCCGCTTGGCGGCGGGCTTGTACATCTCCAGCTGGTACTCGAAATCGAATAGGTCCAGGGTGCGGGCGCGGTCGTGGACGAGCCGGTCGAACGGCGAGAGCAGCGCCGCCCGGCCGTCGAACGGCCCGCCGAGTGCCGGCTCGAGCAGCCCCGGGTCGACCCGCCACTCGCCGCGGACGCCGTCGACCACCGCCGGCTCGCCCGCCTCGCCGACGACGGCGGGCTCTCCGGGCATCTCCGTGCCCCGGGCACGGGCGATCCCGAGGGCGCGCAGGCGCCGCCGGTCCCGCTCGCGCACGGCCTCGGCCGCGGGCAGGACGGGGACGTCAGGGTAGACGCGTTCGGCGAGGTCCCAGAGCCGCTCGCGGCCTTTCCGGCCGGCGACCGCGACCTCACCGCGGGACACCATGAACTCGAGCAGCCGGGTGACGTTCTTGTTGTTGGTCCAGCCGGTGGAGCTCCACGGCCGCTCGCACAGGTCCGGCAGCTCGCGCGAGGGGAGCGGGCCCTCGGCGCGCAGCCGGGCGAGGATCTCCCGGCGGCAGCGGTCGTTGGCGAGCACCCAGTCGCGGATGAACTCCTGCCAGTCCCGCTGCTCACCGCTCCCCGGCCAGACGGCCATCTGGGCGCGGTACAGCGCGATGTCCTCGGCGGGGCGCAGTAGAGCCCGCAGCTCGATCAGGTGACGCTCGTCCAGCGCCTTGCGCAGGTCGGCGGGCGAGTACGCGGCGCCGAGCCGGCTCCAGGCCACCAGGTCGGCGCTGGGGGCGACCGCGCTGACCGGATCGAGCTGGAGCAGCGTGAGCCGCCGCGCCACTGTCAGCAGGTCGGCGGGCCGGTCCCGGTCAAGCAGCTGCGCTGTGACCGCCACCCGCCGCGCGTCCTGGCGGCTGAGCGCATGCACGTTCGGCATGCCCAGAGCCTAGACCGCGCGACGGGTTCCGCTCAATCTGATAACAGCAAGAAGCGTTCGCGAAAATTCAGGCGCCGCCGCGCGCCACAGTGTAGGCCAAAGGCACGGCGACAATGAGGGCGCAGACGCCGAAGTTCACCACCCGGTAGCTGAGGAACACCGCGGCGAACTCGCGGAGCATCGCGCCCGGCCAGTAGTAGGCGGCCGTCGGCGCCCCGGTGACCTGGCCGTTGATGCCGAGCCTGCGGCCGATGATCGCGGCGCGGAACGCGTGGAAGTTGCTCGTCACGATGACGCACCGGGCGCCGGGCCGGCGCTTGTCGATGATCGCCTTGCTGAAGGTCAGGTTCTCTTCGGTGCTGCGGGACCGGTCCTCAAGGATCAGCCGTCCGGCCGGGAAGCCGCGCTCGGCCAGGTAGGCGGCCATCGCGGCGGCCTCGGGTACGCGCTCGTCGTTACCCTTGCCGCCGGAGACGATCAGCACCGGGTCGGCCGCGCCGTGCGCGGCGAGCGTCTCGTAGACCGAACGGCCCCGCTCTAGCCTGTTCGCGAGCAGCGGCGGGACTTGGCCGCCGTTTTCAAGCCCGGCTCCGAGCACGATCACGACCTCGGCACGGCGGTCGACGGGCAGCCGGCTGTAGAACACCGCGTAGATCACGTACGAGACGCACAGGAACGACAGATAGCCGGACAGCAGCACGGTCACCGTGGTGGCCAGGCTCAGCGGGGCGGAACCAACACGGTCGGCGGCGATGGCGAGGGCTATCACCGCGAAGATCGCCAGGCCGGCCAGCAGGGGAAGCAGGCCGGCCGGGCGGATGCCTTCCCTGACGGTCACCGTGATGCCGTTCAGCACAAGGTAGAGGGCGGCGACGAACGGGCCGGCCGCCACCAGCAGCACCAGTACGAGCAGGAGCAGGTGTGCCGGCCGCCCGGGCACCCTGGCGAGCCGCTCGACGGAGCCGAGCGCGCCCAGGGCTAGCGCGAGGCCGAGGAAGACCGCATTGCCGAAGGCGCGAGGGTCGCGGACCACGCCCGCGACGAAGACGGCGAACGCCGCCGCGGCCAGCTCCAGAGCGAACACGACCCGAGGATACGGTGAGGGGGAGGAGGACCGATGCACGATGACCGTCCGCCGCGCCGGCCGCCGCGGCTGCTGGGGATAGTCCCGCGGGAACGGGTTTACCTCACCCTGATGGGCGTGTGCCTGCTCCTGCTCGTGCTGGCCTGGACCGTGATCTGGCGGTACTCGACGGCCGCGGCCGTGGCGATGTCAGTGGTAGCGCTGATCATCCCGCCGGTCGCGGCGATCATCGGCAACGCGGGCCCCGTCAACCGCCAGTGAGAGCGGGCGGCTAGCGGCCGCGAGCCCGGTCGAGTGCGTCCGCCGCCTGCGCGGCGAGGGTTTCGACGAGGTCGGCCGCCGGCGGCAGGTCGGTGATCAGGCCGATGGCCTGGCTGGCCCAGACCGGCTCCGGGGGCAGCTCGCTTCGCGCCACCCCGTCCTGATATGCCCGCCTAGCCTGGGCGCTGGCGGCCAGTTCGTCTTCCCGGCCCCGCCAGGCATCCAGGAACGGGTGGGCCATCGTCCGCTCGGTGTACTCGCGTGGCCAGCGCGAGCCGCGGGCGATGTCCAGCACGCTGCTGCGCTCGGTGTCCTCCCCGCATCCCTCGACGATCGCCTTCTTGGCCGCCGGGCCGGTCAGGGCTTCGGCCGTGGCCAGGAACCGGGTGCCGACCAGTGCTCCCGCCGCGCCGAGCGCGAGCCCGGCCGCTACGCCCCGCCCGTCAGCGATCCCGCCCGCGGCCAGCACCGGGACCGGCGATGCCAGGTCCACGACGGCTGGCACGAACGGCAGCGTGGACCAGCCGCGCCGGGCACCGTGCCCGCCGGCTTCTGTGCCCTGGGCCACGATGACGTCGGCACCCAGGTCCACCGCCTGCCTGGCCTCGTCCAGATCGGTGACCTGGATGATCAGCAGTGCGTCTGACCGGCGGACGAGCGCTGCGAACGAGCGGGGGTCACCGAAGGACAGCATCACCGCTCGCGGGTGGTACTCGAGTGCTTGCTCGACCGTGCCGGCGTCGACCGCCCAGCTCTGGAAGCCCACTCCCCACGGCCCGCTGGCCCCGCTGGCGACGATGGGCAATTCGCGGGCCAGCCAGTCCCGGTCCCCGTTGCCGCCGCCGAGCAGCCCGAGCCCGCCGGCGTTCGAGACCGCGGCGGCCAGTGCCCCGCCGGCGGCTCCGCCCATCGGGGCCAGGGCGATCGGGTGCTGGATGGAGAACAACTCTGAGAACGCCGTGCGCAACGCCATGACCGCCTCCTCGTCCGCCGCTACGGACGCTGACTATCAGCGCGGGACGAGCTTGACGGCGGCGGACTGGGCCTGCGGGGCGAGGACGGAATTGACGATGTTGGCCGCGTACCGGTGGTACTTCGCCCGGTACGCGGCGTCGAGTTCGTCGCTGGTGTCCGGGTCGGGGTCGGCGAAGGTGATGTCCTTGCTGACCCCGGCGGCCTCGACGTGCCCGACATGGGTGGCCTGCGCGCCGCGGTACCACACTGCCGTCGGCCCGTTCACCGACCGGGCGTAGAGGTCGTCTCCGCGCCGCACGACCCAGACCGGCCGGGTTTTGCTCAGCGTCCCGTCCGGCCGCTGGAACGCCAGCCGTATCTCGTCACTGGTCCCGATCCTGCTCAGCTCGTCGCTGGTCCACGCCGTCATGGTCATCTCTCCTCGCTGTTGACGTTTGATGTCTTCCCCGCGCGCGCCGCCATGGAACGGTGACGTGGCGTCCGGGGAGTCACCGCGGGCCCGTTCGGAAAAATTTATGTCTCAAATTTGAACAGTTCGTTGTCTTGAACACTTCGCGTTTACGGGCATAGGGTGCTGCTGTGAGCTTGTCCCCGGCCCCGCGCACCGCCGATGAGCTGCGCGGTGCCGGCCTGCGGGTGACGGCCGCCCGCGTCGCGCTCCTCGAGACGATCCGGGGTGGTGACCATCTCGGCATCGAGGCGATCACCACCGGAGTGCGCGACCGCGTTGGCCACATCTCCCTGCAGGCCGTGTACGAGGCCCTGCACGCGCTCACCGCGGCGGGGCTCATCCGCCGGATCGAGCCGGCCGGCGGATCGCCACGTTTTGAGGGACGCGTCGCTGACAACCATCACCATGTCGTGTGCCGGTCGTGCGGTCTCGTCGCCGACGTCGACTGCGCGGTCG
>Ga0210395_10002117_pt1 | contig 15458 bp, 10 predicted proteins | sample IncBWH4OmetaG_FD_150861 | JGI IMG/M metagenome (GOLD analysis project Ga0210395, IMG submission 150861) | Forest soil microbial communities from Barre Woods Harvard Forest LTER site, Petersham, Massachusetts, United States - Inc-BW-H-4-O ... | reverse complement strand
GGAAAGGCCTCATTGGCAAGATCGTGCTGCGCGTCGACGAGATTGCGCAGCGTGTCGCGCGACCGCGGCCCGGCGATCGAATACTGCGCCCATTGCTCCGACACCGAGACCATCTGTACGTCGAGCCCGGGCCAAAGCACCTGATGACAGAATTCGAGATGCTGCATGACCTTCGCGGCGTTGGCCGTCGTCGTGGTCATGAAATAGTGGTCGGTGGCGAGCCGCGACGTGGTGCCGTCGTCCATGACGAAGCCGTCCTCGCGCAGCATCAAGCCGTAGCGCGTTTTGCCGACCGGCAACGATGAGAACGCGTTGGTGTAGATGCGATCGAGGAAAAGCCCGGCGTCGCCACCCTGGATGTCGATCCTGCCGAGAGTCGATACGTCGCAGACCCCGACCGCGGAACGCACCGTGCTCACCTCGCGCCTGACCGTCTCGAGCCAGTCGGTCTCCCCGGGCCGCGGATAATATTGGGCGCGCAGCCAGGCGCCGGTTTCTACCATCACGGCGCCCTGCTCCTCCGCCCATTGATGCGACGGCGGCAGCCGCGTGGGGCGAAAATCCTTGCCGCGGTGGTGTCCGGCAAGAGCGCCGAGCGCGACGGGGGTGTACGGCGGGCGATAGGTGGTCGTTCCGACTTGCGGGATCGGCCGGTTCACAAGCTCGGAGAGGATCGCAAGGCCGGTGACGCCGCCGATCCTGCCCTGATCGGTCGCCATTCCGAGCGTGGTGTAGCGCTTGAGATGCTCGACCGATCGAAAGCCCTCGCGCTCGGCAAGCGCGATATCGTCGACGGTGACGTCGTTCTGGAAATCGACAAAGGCCTTGCCGGCTCCCTTGACCCACCACAACGGCGTCATGGCGATCGGCTCGTCGCTGGCGCTTGGCGGCGCGGGCGGTCTCGCGGCGAAGCCACAATCGGCCGCGGCCGTGGCGCCGGCTTCGGCGCCGGTCTTGAGGCAAGCGCTCAGGCTCAAGTCGCCGTTCGCGGCGCCCGCAACTAGCATGCCGGGAGGCGCTGCCTGCGGCACGAAGGCGGCGATGTCCTCGCGCCATTGCGGCTTGCCGCCGAGGTGGCAAGTCAGGTGCAGCGATGGATTCCAGCCGCCGCTGATCGCGAGGCCGTCGCAGGCGATCGTGATCGCCGCGCCCTTCGCATCGATGATGTCGACGGCGCGGAGCGCTTCCGCGCCCTTCGCTGCTGCGACTTTCGCCCCGAAGAACACGCGCGCCGATCCGGATGCCGAGGCGGCAAGACGCTGCTGTGCGTCGGCGCGTGAATCGACGATGGCCTCGACGGTGAGGCCCGCTTCCGCGGCGTCGGCTGCGCCGCACCAGCCATCGTCATTGTTGGTGAACACGACCAGCCGTGACGCCGGCGCGGCGGCAAAGCGGTTGAGGTAAGTGCGCACGGCGCCCGCGAGCATGACGCCCGGGCGATCGTTGCCGGCAAAGGCAATCGGCCGTTCGCTCGCGCCCGCGGCCAGCACCGCGCGCCGGGCGACAATCTTCCAGAAGCGCTGGCGCGGCTGATGCGGCGGCGGCTCGGGAATGTGGTCGCTCACGCGCTCGACTGCGCCGTACTGCCCGTGATCGTAGACGCCGAACACGCTGGTGCGGCGCATGATGCGGACTTCAGGCATGGACGCGAGTTCAGCCTCGATCGCGGCGACCCAGCTTGCGCCATCGCGTTCGCCGACCGTATGACGCTCCGCCAGAAGGCGCCCGCCGAGCCGGAAATCCTCCTCGGCGAGAATGACGCGCGCTCCGGCGCGCGCCGCCGTCACCGCCGCCATCAGGCCCGTCGGGCCCGAGCCGATGACGAGAACGTCGCAGTGCGCGAATGCTTTCTCGTATTCGTCGGGATCGCCGCCCGGCGCTGCGCGCCCGAGACCGGCGGCGCGGCGGATCGTCGGCTCGTAGACCTTCTCCCAGAAACCCGGCGGCCACATGAAGGTCTTGTAGTAGAACCCGGCCGGGAAGAAGGGCGAAAGCCAGCCGGTGACCGCCATCACGTCGAAGGCGAGCGATGGCCAGCGGTTCTGGCTCGCCGCGACGAGGCCGTCGAACAACTCGATGACCGTCGCGCGCGTGTTCGGCTCGCGACGGGGGCCGTCGCGCAATTCGACGAGCGCGTTGGGCTCCTCAGGCCCGGCAGTAAAAATGCCGCGCGGCCGGTGATACTTGAACGAGCGGCCGACGAGGCCGACGTCGTTGGCAACGAGCGCCGAGGCAAGCGTATCTCCGGCGAATCCCAGATAGCCTCGCCCGTCGAAGGTGAACGATAGCGGCGTCGAGCGATCGATCAATCCGCCGTGCGGAAGGCGACGCCGGGGAAGCGAATGCGAGTCATTGACAGGTGCCGAAGCCGCGCGCGTCATCGTCCGCCCCCGGCAGCGAGCGGGCGCGCGCGCGCCACATCGCGGGCGAATTCCACGCGCTTGATCTCGTGGCTCATCGTGTCACGGGTCACGACGAGCCAGCCGTGACAGCCGGCGGCGTGATACCAGAGTTCGCGATGGAGGCCGCGCACATTGTTGCGCAGATAGAGGTAATCGGCGAAGGCTTGCGTCGCGCCGGCGGCGCCGGGATCCGGACGCACGACCGTCGCATCGCCGAGATAGGCGAACTCCTCGTTGCCGCGCTCGCCGCAAAATGGGCAGGCAATCCGCACGTCGTCCTCAATGCAGGTTGGGCTGGGCGCCCTGGCCCTTCTCGTCGATCACTGCGGCGGCGGCGAAGCGGTCGAGGCGGAAGGCCGCGTTCAGGGCGTGCGGTTCTTCGCGAGCGATCAGGTGCGCAAAGCACCAGCCGGAGGCCGGCGTCGCTTTGAAGCCGCCGTAGTTCCAGCCGCCGTTGAGATAGAGCCCGTCGATCGGCGTGCGATCGATGATCGGGCTCCCGTCCATCGTCATGTCAATGAGGCCGCCCCAATGCCGCAGGAGGCGCAGCCGTCCGAGGCCTGGCCAGAGCGCGACCCCGCCCTCGATGATGTCTTCCACCGCCGGAAGGTTTCCGCGCTGCGCATAAGTGTTGTAGCCGTCGAGGTCGCCGCCGAACACCAGCCCGCCCTTGTCCGACTGGCTGATGTAGAAGTGGCCGGCGCCGAACGTCAGCACGCAATCGATAGCGGGCTTGATGCCCTCGGTCACGAACGCCTGGATCACGTGGCTCTCGATCGGCAGGCGCAATCCCGCCATCGCCGCAACTCGCGAGGAGTTGCCAGCGACCGCGAGCCCGACCTTTCCCGCGCGGATCGTCCCGCGCGTCGTCTCGACGGCGGCGACGCGCCCGTTGCGGATGACAAAGCCGGTCACCTCGCAATTCTGGATGATGTCGACGCCGCGCCGGTCGGCGGCCCGGGCATAGCCCCATACGACTGCGTCGTGGCGCGCCGTGCCGCCACGGCCCTGCAGCAAGCCGCCATGGATCGGAAACCGCGCATTGTCGTAGTCGAGAAACGGCAGCATCGCCCGGACTTGACCGCGGTCGAGCAGTTCCGCATCGACGCCATTGAGCCTCATGGCGTTGCCGCGGCGGGCGAAGGCGTCACGCTGCGCGTCGGAGTGATAGAGATTGACCACGCCGCGCTGGCTGACCATCACATTGTAATTGAGGTCGCGCTCCAGTCCCTCCCAGAGCTTCATCGACCATTCGTAGAACTGGATATTCGCCGGCAGAAGGTAGTTCGAGCGGATGATCGTGGTGTTGCGGCCGGCATTGCCCGAGCCGATCCATCCCTTTTCGAGAACGGCGACGTTGGTCAGGCCGTGCTCCTTGGCGAGATAGTAGGCGGCCGCCAAGCCATGACCGCCGCCGCCAACGATGATCACATCGTATTCGCGCTTCGGCGCCGGATCGCGCCACGCCGGCGTCCAGCCGGCGTGGCCGCGTAACGCCTCGTAGACGAGCGAAAAGGCTGAATACTTCATCGGCGATTCCGGCCGGCGACCCGATCGCGCAGCTTTTGCGGGCCTAGCAATCGAGCGTCGTCTCGCGCTCCCATTCGGTGAGATGACGGGAGTACTTGTTCCAGTCGTCGTATCTGAGCTTGAGATAGGCGCTGGAGAATTCGTCGCCGAGGCCCTCGCGCAGCACCGTCGACTGATCGAATGCCCGCAGCGCATCGAGGAGGTTCAGCGGCAGCCGCCGCGCATTCTTTACTGTGTGCCCCTCCGCATACATGTCGATGTCGAGGCGCTTGCCGGGGTCGCGCTTGTTCTTCATGCCGTCGAGGCCGGCGACCAGGAGCGCTGCCTGCAGCAGATAAGGATTGGCGGCGCCGTCGGCGAGCCGCAGTTCGAAGCGGCCGGCGTCCGGAATGCGGATCATGTGGGTACGGTTGTTGCCGGCATAGGTGATGGTGTTGGGCGACCAGGTCGCGCCCGACAGCGTCGGCGGCGCGTTGAGCCGCTTGTACGAGTTCACCGTCGGATTGGTGATCGCGGCGACCGCCTCGGCCGCGTGCATGACGCCGGCGACGAAATGGTAGCCCATGGCGGAGAGGCCGAGTTCCCCCTTGGCGTCCTCGAACAAATTCTTGCCGGTCGTGGACGACCACAGCGACAGGTGCGCGTGGCAACCGTTCCCGGTGAGGTGCGGGAAGGGCTTGGGCATGAACGTTGCGCGCAGCCCATGCTTTTCCGCGATCGATTTTACCATGTACTTGAAGAAGGCGTGCCGGTCCGCGGTCTTGAGCGCCGAGTCGTATTCCCAGTTCATCTCGAATTGACCGTTGGCGTCCTCGTGATCGTTCTGATACGGGCGCCACCCGAGCGCGATCATGTTGTCGCAGATTTCGGCGATGACGTCGTAGCGCCGCATCAGCGCCTGCTGGTCGTAGCAGGGCTTGGCCTGGATGTCGGCGGCGTCGGAGATCGCCTTGCCGTCCGGCTGGATCAGAAAATATTCGCATTCGACGCCGGATTTCAGCTCGTAGCCTTGCGCCGCGGCCTTGGTGATGACGCGCTTGAGCACCTGGCGCGGATTCTGCTCGACGGCCTTGCCGTCCATGATCAGGTCGCCGGTCACCCAGGCGACCTCAGGTTTCCACGGCAGTTGAATGACGCTGTCCGGGTCCGGCATCGCCAGGATATCGGGGTGCGCCGGCGTCATGTCGAACCAGACGGCAAAGCCGGCGAAGCCCGCTCCCGATTTCGAGATCGCGTCGATCGCGGTCGCCGGCACGATCTTGGCGCGCATGGTGCCGAACAGGTCGACGAACGAGACCAAAAAATATTTGATCCCTTTCTGCCTCGCATACTCGCCGAGTGATGCCATGAGCTGCGCCCTTTCGCTTTGTCGCTTCGGCCCGGAGCTGCTGCGTTTCGACTCTTTGGCGCTCAAAATCTGCTGACCCCCGGAATCCAGTCGGTGCCCGCCAGCGGGACGCGCGCCATCGCCGCGGCTTCGACGGTGAGAGCCACGAGGTCTTCCGGCTCCAGATTGTGGACGTGCGACTTGCCGCAGGCCCGGGCGATGGTCTGCGCCTCCAGCGTGAGCACGGCGAGGTAGTTGGCGAGCTTGCGGCCGGCGGCGACCGGATCGAGGCGGCGCGCCAGCGTCGCGTCCTGGGTGGTGATGCCGGCGGGATCGCGGCCTTCGTGCCAGTCGTCATACGCCCCGGCCCTGCTGCCGAGCGCCCGGTATTCGTTCTCATAGTGCGGATCGTTGTCGCCGAGGGCGATCAGCGCCGCGGTGCCGATCGAGACCGCGTCGGCGCCGAGCGCCAGGCACTTGGCCACGTCGGCGCCGTTGCGCACGCCGCCGGAGACGATGAGCTGCACCCTGCGGTGCATGCCGAGATCCTGCAGCGCCCGCACTGCGGGCGGGATAGCGGCGAGGGTGGGAATGCCCACGTGCTCGATGAACACTTCCTGGGTGGCCGCGGTGCCGCCCTGCATGCCGTCGAGCACGATGGCGTCGGCGCCGGCCTTCACCGCAAGCGGGATATCGTATTGTGGGCGCGAGGCGCCGATCTTGACGTAGATCGGCTTCTCCCAATCGGTGATCTCGCGCAGTTCGTGCAGCTTGATCTCCAGGTCGTCCGGACCGGTCCAATCCGGGTGCCGGCACGCCGAGCGCTGGTCGATGCCCTCCGGCAACGTGCGCATGTCGGCCACGCGCCGGGAAATCTTCTGCCCGAGCAGCATGCCGCCGCCGCCGGGCTTGGCACCCTGCCCGATCACGACCTCGATGGCGTCGGCCTTGCGCAGATCGTCCGGGTTCATGCCGTAGCGCGAGGGCAACAGCTGATAGACCAGGATTTTCGAATGCTCGCGCTCTTCCGGCGCCATGCCGCCGTCGCCGGTGGTCGTCGATGTGCCCATGGCGGTCGCGCCGCGGCCGAGCGCCTCCTTGGCCGGCGCCGACAGCGAGCCGAAGCTCATGCCGGCGATCGTCACCGGAATCTTCAGCGTGATCGGCCTTTTGGCGAAGCGCGTGCCGATCGTCACGTCGGTCGCGCATTTCTCCCGGTAGCCTTCGAGCGGATAGCGGCTGACCGAGGCGCCGAGAAACAGCAGGTCGTCAAAATGCGGAAGCTTGCGCTTGGCGCCAAAGCCGCGGATGTCATAGATGCCGGTCGCCGCGGCGCGGCGAATCTCGGCGATGGCGAACTCGTCGAAGGTCGCCGACGGCCGCGGCGGGGTATGGATCCAGCGGTCCAGCGGCTCCATCAGTACGATCCGACGTTGTCGATGTGGAAGTGATAGAGCTTGCGCGCGGAGCCGTAGCAGCGGAACGAGCCCGGATCGACCGCGCCGTTGAGCCCCGCCGCTGCCAGCAAGCGCGCGAGCCCGGCCTTGTGTTGCTCATCGAGAGGCTTCTCGATGCAATCGGCGCCGAGGCTTTCGACCTTGCCGCGGACGAACAGCCGCGCCTCGTAGATGGAATCGCCCAACGCTTCGCCGGCGTCGCCGAGCACCACGAGGTTGCCGGCCTGCCCCATGAAGGCGGACAGATGCCCGACCGACCCCTTCACCACGATGTCGATGCCCTTCATCGAAATGCCGCATCGCGCCGAGGCGTTGCCATCGACAACGAGCAGGCCGCCGCAGCCGGTCGCGCCCGCGGCCTGCGAGGCGTCGCCCTTCACGTGGACGCGCCCGGACATCATGTTTTCGGCAACGCCCTGCCCGGCGGAGCCGTTGACGACGACGGTCGCGTCTTTGTTCATTCCCGCGCAGTAGTAGCCGACATGCCCCTCGATCTCGACTGTGATCGCCGCGTCGATGCCGGCGGCGATCGCGTGCTGCCCGCGCGGATGGAGCACCCGCCAATGCGTCTCGTTGGTGAACGAGCCGAGACCGTGCAGCGCCGCGTTGAGCTCGCGCAGCGAGGTCTGCGAGAGGTCGACGGTGTGCATATCAGTGCAGCTCCCACAGATACGCTTTGGCCGGCGTCGGCTCCCACACCCGGGCAACGTCGATGCCGGGCAGGTCCACCAGCGCGCGATACTCGGTGCCGAACGCGACCCAACGGTCAGTTTCCGCCATGACCGCTGGCTTGCAAGCGATCGGATCGCGCAGCACCCCGAAGCCAGTCTCGGTGCCGACCACGAAGGTGTAGAAGCCGTCAAGCGCGGTGAGCGAGGCGTTGAGCGTCTGCTCAAGCGAGGCGCCCTCACGCATCCGCCAGCTCATGTAGCCCGCCGCCACCTCGGTGTCGTTCTCGGTCTGGAATGAGAGTCCATGCCTGATCAGCTCACGGCGGAGCGCGTTGTGGTTCGAGAGCGAGCCGTTGTGCACCAGGCACTGGTCGGGCCCGGTGGTGAAGGGATGCGCGCCGTCGGTGGTCACCGCGGATTCGGTCGCCATGCGGGTGTGGCCGATCGCATGGCTGCCGGCCATGCCGTCGAGGCCGAAACGCTCCGCGACCTTGTCGGGCCTCCCGACCTCCTTGAAGATGGCCATGCGCCGGCCGCTGCCGATGACAGTCAGTTCCGACATGGCGGCAATCTCCGCCCGTATGGCCGCTTCATCCGCGGACGGAACGGTGAGGACGAGGTGGGTGTCGTGCACGACATGCGGGAGCGGCGTGCGGCCCGCTTCGAGGCGGCGCACGAGGGCGGCGAAATCGCAATCGCGCGGACCGCGGACGGTCAGCTTGATCGCACCGGGCGTTGCGGCGCCGTAGACGGCAAAGCCCGCTGAATCAGGCCCGCGGTCGCGCATGGTGCCGAGCATGCCGGCCAAGAGCGAGCCAAGCTCGGGTTCGAGCGCGTGGTCCTTGAGAAACAGCCCTACAATGCCGCACATCGGCGAAAGCTCGCGCGTCTGGGGGTCGTCGCCGGGCGTGACGGTGTACGCGAATGGTGCGCCTGTCAACTCCCAGGCACCTTTTTTTCTCGCGAGGAAACTCTATAAATAGGCGGTTCAGCGCCGGGCCTGAAAATCCCCGGAGCGGCGGTCCGGCGACTTCCTCGCTCTTGGGGCAAGACCATGGCACTTCGATCAAGACCGAGACCACGTGGCGCGATCGGGCATCGCGTCCCCGGGCGCCCACCGCGCCGGGCGAAAGCGGATGCGGATACCGACCTGCGGACCGGTTCTGCGGCGCCGAGCGAACTCTCGGCCCGGACGCTCGAGGCCAGCATCGGCTTCGAGGTGCGGCGGCTGCGCAAGTCGATCGACTTGACCGTCGCCGACCTCGGCGCCGCGGCCGGTATTTCGGCCGGCATGCTTTCGAAGATCGAGAATGGCAGCATCTCGCCGTCGCTCGGGACGCTGGACGCCCTCGCCAAGGCACTCAACGTGCCCATCACCCGGCTGTTCGCGGAAACCGACGAACGCCGTGACTGCTCGTTCGTGAAGGCCGGCACCGGCGTGCGCATCGAGCGGCGCGGCACCAAGGCCGGACACCGCTACGATCTTCTCGGCCACTCGCTTGGCGGCGTGATCGCGGTCGAACCGTACCTCATCACGCTTGCCGAGGACGCCGCGCCCTACACGCATTTCCGGCATGCGGGCGTCGAGTTCATCTACATGCTGTCCGGAAAGGTCCGCTACCGGCATGGCGACCGCACCTATCTGATGGAGCCGGGCGACGCGTTGTTCTTCGACGCCGCGGCGCGGCATGGACCGGAAGATCTCATCAAGGTGCCGATGCACTACCTCTCCATCATCATCTACCCGCGCGAAGGTTAGCGAGAATCGTGGCGGAATGGACGCAAGCTGCCATGATGCGCGAATCAGTATATCGTGGGCGCTGCTCCCGAACTGATGCACGCAACTCCTCCCTGGACTTGGCGTCAGTCGAGAGGGCAAGAGCAAAACGATGCGCTTGGCCCCGGCGCTTGGCGTCGGGGTCCTTTTTGTTTGCTCCACCATCCGCTCCGACGCGCCTCGCGAGGCCCGGCGACGACGATCCGCTCCCGCGACCGCTGAGGCTGAGCCTTGCCGTTGCACGTCCCTCGCCGGCGTTCCTCGGTTGAATCAGCCGGCGGACCTGTTACACCATCGGCGCAATTGCGGCGACGAGCCGCCGCATCGGCCTAATCACGATGAGCGCGTACAAGTCGGATTTTCTCAACGTCCTCGCCAGCCGGGGCTTTATCCATCAGGTCTCCGAGCCTGAGGCGCTCGACGCGCTCGCGCGCTCCTCAACGATCACCGCCTATATCGGCTTCGACTGCACCGCGCCGTCGCTTCACGTCGGCTCGCTGTTGCCGATCATGATGCTCTATTGGCTGCAGCAGACCGGCCACCGCCCGATCGCGCTGATGGGCGGCGGCACGACGCGGGTCGGCGACCCCTCCGGCAAGGACGAAAGCCGGCGCCTGTTGACCGACGAACTCATCAACGAAAACCTCAGGGGCATCCGCGCCGTCTTCGCCAAGTTCCTCAAGTTCGAGAGCGACGGCGGAAGCGCCATCATGGCCAACAATGCCGATTGGCTGAACACGCTCAATTACATCGACTTCCTGCGCGACGTCGGCCGCCACTTCTCGGTCAACCGCATGCTCGCCTTCGATTCGGTGAAGCTGCGACTCGAGCGCCAGCAGGAATTGTCGTTCCTCGAATTCAACTACATGATCCTGCAGGCCTACGACTTCGTCGAGCTCTACCGCCGCCACGGCTGCGTGCTGCAGATGGGCGGCTCCGACCAGTGGGGCAACATCATCAGCGGCATCGATCTCGGCCGGCGGCTGCACAACGCGCAGCTCTTCGCCCTCACCTCGCCGCTCATCACCACGTCCTCGGGCGCCAAGATGGGCAAGACCGCGGCCGGCGCCGTCTGGCTCGACCCAAGGATGACAAGCCAGTACGATTTTTGGCAGTACTGGCGAAATGTCGAAGACGCTGACGTTTCACGCTTTTTGAAGCTATTTACAACGCTGCCATTGGAGGAAATTCAGCGTCTCTCCCTGCTGCGCGATCGGGAGATTAACGAAGCGAAAAAGATTCTTGCTACGGAGGTCACTACGCGAGTTTACGATGAAGTAATTGCCAAAAGCATTGAGGAGACAGCGCGGGAGACTTTCGAGGAAGGCGGCCTCGGCGCCAACCTGCCGACGGCGGAAATTGCCGGCGGCGACCTTACTCGTGGGTTCCGCCTGATCGATGCTGCCGTTCTTACCGGACTAGTTCCATCGAATGGTGAAGCGCGCCGGGTCATCCGAGGCGGTGGCCTCAAGGTCAACGACGAAACCATATACGATGAGTGGCGGCTGCTTACTCTCGAAAATCTTACTCCAGAACGCGTGATTAAGCTCTCGCTGGGGAAAAAGCGGCACGCGTTGCTGAAAATAAAGGAAGACTAAGGAACGCTCAGCGGTTCTCGTCCTCGCCGCCTTGGCTCGTCGCCGGGAATTCGAAAACCTTGCGCAGCAGTCCCGGCGCCAGCGCCGAGATCGGGTTGATGTGCAGGACCGGATTACCGGGGCGGCCCACGACCTCGTAGGTGATGCCGACGAGCCCCTCCTTCTCGCCGCCGAGGAACAGGCCTACGAGCGGCAGCTGGCCGAGCAGATTGTTGGGGCCGTACAGCGGCACCAGCGTGCCGCGCATGTGCATCTCGTCGCGCGCGTAGTCGACGACCCCGTCGATGGTGCCGCCGAGCAGCGGTCCGCGCACGACACCTTCGCGCAAGCCGACGCGCCCGGGCATGCGGGTGAACTCGACGCGCATGCCGGAGAACATGATCTCGTTGCGGCGGTTCTGCTGCTGCCCGTTGGTGGTGACCGCGCGCTGCAGCTGCGCTTCGTCATGAATGGTGAAATCGTGGACGTTGAGAACGCCCTGTTGCACCGGGTTCTGCGCCGACGGCGGGTCCATGGCAATCGACATCTGCCCGCCGGTCATGCGCGCGTAAACGTCGGTGAAGCGGAAGAAGGCGCCGGCGTCAGTGGCGTCGAGATACACCACCTGGTGGCCGGCGCCGCGTCCGCGCAGATCGCCGAACAGCGTGGCGTCGCGCCCGATCTTGGCGGCGAGGCCGAAGCTGCGGATCTCGCCGGCGCGCCGCGACATCTTGAGGTCGAGGCTGCGCAACGCCTCGCCGTTGAAGCCAACCACGGCGCCAAGCTTCATGTCGAGGTCGACATCCGCGGCGTGGCGCTTGGAGGACGGACCCGGCGCGGCGCCGCCGGCCGTCGACTTGACGAACCCGCGCCCGTCATAGATCTCGCCCCGCATCACCACCCGCAGCGCGCCGTCGGGAACGCGTTCGACCTTGAGGCTCGCGCGGTCGGCGTCGGCGAAGCCGTAGGCCGGGAAATTGGCTGACAGCAGTTCGCCCGAGCCATCGAAATCGATTGTGCCTCTGACGCCGCCGCCGGCGCCCTCGATCAGCAGGTCCTCGATGCGCGTTGACTGCGGCTTGGTCACGAGCGTGAAGGTTGCGCGCGCCGGTTTGCCCGACGGTTTCGTCCAGCCCGGCAACAGTCCGTCGATCTGGGCCGGCGTCAGATCGGCCTCGATCGCAAAGCGGCCCTCGCGGTCGGATGTGGTGGCGAGCCGGCCGGCGAGACGCACGGGAACGGCGCCGCCGACCGCGTTGCTCGGATCGAGGCCGAGGTTGGCGCGCGCCGCCTCGTCGAGCGTGCCTTGCAGGTGGATTTCGGCCTCGGCCTCGCCGCGCGTCTTGCGATAGTCGAAGCTAGCCGGCGTACCGGCGATCTTGACATCGCCCTTGAGCTGGAACCCCTGCGGCGTGGCGCTCGCCCGCAGCAACGCCGCTTCCACCTTGTGTCCCATGATCATGCGGTCGGCGGAAAAATTCGTGGCATCGAGCGTGATCGCGTAATTGGTCGAGCCCGGCGGCAGATCCGCCTTCAGCGGCATTCCCAGCGTCACCTGCGCGCTTATCGTTCCGCGCATCGTCGAGGGCTCGAACGGCGCGTCGGCCACATCGCGCAAGCGGTCCATGCGGAGCAGCTCGACGGCGGCCTGAAGCGGCCCGTCGAGCTTGAAGCGGACGCGCGCCGGCGGCGCGCGCGGCGCTGTATCGGGCACCTCGAAGACGCCGGAGGAGAGCACGAGCTTGCGGCCGGGCGACAGATCGGCCGTCGCCTTGCCCAGCGAGACCACGGCATCGCGCCCCACGATGTGCACGTGGAGGTCGGCGTCGTGGAGCGCCGGCAGGCCTTCGACCGGCCGGATCAGGCAGCCGGTCGCCAGCGCGTCGACCGTAAGCCCGTCGTCGGGGATCGGCGGCCCGCTTTCTTTCAGCGTCTCGTACGGAGCGTTCACTGCGATCACGAGGCGGTCGACGCTACCGCTCATGAGATGCTCGTTGATCCACGTCCGCACCTTCGGTGCGACGAAAACCGGCCATACCCGTTTCAACGTGTCGACCGGCATGCGCGTGGCGGCGAGGCCGGCCGTGAGGCGCAGGTCGGCGCCGGAAAAATCCACATTGCCGGACATGGCGAGGCCGACGTCGGTATTGCCGAGGTCGCCCTCGTCGACGACGAAGCGGCGCCTGTCCGCATCATAGCGCCCGGTCACGGCGATGTGGTTGAGGATCAGCGGCTCGCCCTGCCCGTTGAGGGAGGTGAGGAAGACCGTGCCACCGCCGCCGATCTTGAACGGCCAGATGGTGCCGGCGCCTTCCTCCGGCGCCTCGATCTGGCCCATCAGGGTGATCCGGTTGCCGCCCGATAGGATCTGGAATGGCATGGTCAGTACGCGGCTGGCGGCATTCCAGTTGAGCCTGAATTCGGCGTGGTCGAACGCAAGGCGACCGTCTTCCTCGTTGGCGCCGCCGATCGAGCCGGCCTCGACGACGATGCGGCCTGACAACGAGTCCGGCACGCCGTCGGGCCCGACCAGGGCGGCAATGCTAGCCGAGAGCGGCATGTCGATCTGCGCGTTTCCATCACCGAAGCGCGAGGCCAAAAGGAGATCGCTCGCCGCGACGCGGCGCGCCTCGAGATCGATCTTGCGGTAGCCGTTGGCGGTCGGCACGATCGACGCCGTCAACCCCCACGGCCGCTCGGCATTGTCCGAGCCGATGGTCACCTCGACGCCGCCGCTGCGCGCCCGCTCGACGCTCATGCTGATGTCGCGGAACGTCCAACGCTTGCCGGTGCGCTCGTCGTTGACGGTCAGGTTCCCGTTCTTGAGGCCGAGCTCGCGCAGATCATGGCCGTCGAGCCCGCTTTCGCCGATGGCATCGATGCGCGACAGCAGGCCGGCGAACAGCTCGCTTGCGCGACGCGGCGGCGGCAGCTTTTCCGCGGACGGGACGGTAGCCGGGGCTGCCGCGCGTAGCGCCGCAGCGGCCGCCTGCGCCATCTTTTCCGGCTCGTTCCGGCCGGACCGGGTTGCGGCGGCGGGCACCGCGGCGGTCGCGATCGGATGCTTGTCGGCGCCGGCGAAGATGGTCACGCCGCCGTCTTGTTCGATGCGCACGGCCATTTCCGCCCCGACCAGGTTGAGACTTTCGGCACGGATATGACCGCGCAGCAGGCTCAAGCTGGAGACGCGCACCTCGGCTTTCGGCGCGCTGGCCACTACCGCGCCTTCGGAGTCGCGCACCACGATGTCGCGGATGCGCACCGCGGTGCCGCCGCTCTCGGCATGTTCGATCTGGGTCCCGCCGACCTCGACGTGATGACCGTTGCCGAAATTCTCCTCGATGGCCGCGACAAGCCACGGGGTCACAACGTCGAGCTGGATGGGCCCGCTCGCGAGCCGCCACCACAGGCCGGCGGCCCCAAGTGTCACGAGCGCGGCGAGCGCGGCAATGACGATGCCGCCCCGGCGGATGAGCCGCTGGTGCCGGGCGAAGACACCCCAGTAAATGTGCATGGATGCGCCCTTGCCAGGGCGTAGGCCACGGTCGAAGGAGAAAAGCTTGAGCAGCCGGCGCGGGTCGGCGAACCGCTCCCATAGCGGAGCGACCGCGCTTTGCCGGTGCTGCATCGTCATGGCCCCCTCGGGCGTCCCGTCGTCCGTGGCGCCTTCAGAACGACATCACCGTCAATCGACCCCCGGCGAACCCCAACCTACCTCGGAATGTCGACCTTGCCCGCTCGCACGTATTGTGGCGAGGTATTGTCGCGAACTGAGATGGCCCTGCGAAAGCGTCGAAAGGAAGGCATGTCCGACGAGCTTCAGCCCGGAGCAAAGGCTCCTGCCTTCACCCTGCCGCGCGACGGCGGCGGAACCGTTTCGCTCGCGGACTTCGCCGGCCGCGCGCTCGTGCTTTATTTCTATCCGAAGGCGGACACGTCGGGCTGCACCAAGGAAGCGATCGACTTCTCGCGGCTGAAAAGCGCCTTCGCCAAAGCGGGCGCGGACATTCTCGGCGTCTCCGCCGACCCGGTCCCGGCACAGGACAAGTTCAAGGCCAAGCACAAGCTGGCGATTGCGCTCGGTTCGGATGAAGCCCATCGCATGCTCGAGGCCTATGGCGTTTGGCAGCAGAAGTCGATGTACGGCCGCAAGTTCATGGGGATCGTGCGGGCGACTTTCCTGATCGGCCCCGACCAGCGCATTGCCCGCGTGTGGCCGAAAGTGTCCGTGACCGGCCACGCCGAGGAGGTCCTCACCGCCCTCAAGGCACTCTGAGGGCCCAACGCGGCTGCGGTTTTCGCGGTCGTCGCCCGCGGTTGTGGAAGCATTTACCCAAGGTCGCAAAATGTTGGCGGGAATTTTCTGAAAATTAACCATACTCGGCTCAATTCCCCTGCCGGCCTGGGCCGACGGGCCGGCCTGGGGAGCGTTGATGTCGGGGTCGAGGGCGTCTCAGTCGCGACAGAATATGCCGGTTGCCGAACGCGGCGTGCCGTCACGCGCGCGAAGCAGCACGGCTCCCGCCGCCGGCGCCGGCTACACGATCACCCACGCGGGGCGACAGATCAGGTTCGGCCCGGTGGTGTTCTGGATTGCCGTCGGGTCGGTCGTTGTCATGGCGGGCTGGTCGGCCGCGACCGCGACCTATTTCGCGTTCCGCGACGACGTGCTCAGAGGGCTCATCGCGCGTCAGACCGAGCAGCAATTCGCCTACGA
>Ga0210395_10002116_pt1 | contig 15458 bp, 15 predicted proteins | sample IncBWH4OmetaG_FD_150861 | JGI IMG/M metagenome (GOLD analysis project Ga0210395, IMG submission 150861) | Forest soil microbial communities from Barre Woods Harvard Forest LTER site, Petersham, Massachusetts, United States - Inc-BW-H-4-O ... | reverse complement strand
TTTCCAGGTGGTGAAGCGGTTGCTGCGCGAGCACCGGCCGGCGAGCGTTCCAGGATTGCCTCCGTTTACGGCGGGAGCGGTGGGATATTTCGCGTACGACGTTGTGCGGCAGCTGGAAAAAATCGGCGAACACGCCAAAGATGATTTGTTGCTGCCGGATGCTGAATTGATGTTCTTTGACCGGCTGCTGGCGTTTGATCATCTGCGGCACCAGATTCACATTGTCGCTGCGGTTGATGTAAAACGCGAGAGTCCGCGGCGGGCTTATGACCGGGCACTGCGAGACATTGCGGCGCTGGAGCGGAAACTCGCGGCGGGACTGACTTCGGCGCTGTGGCGCAAGTCGGTCAAGACCAAGGCGGGCAAACTCAAAGTGCATGCCGGCACGCGGCGGGACACCTTCTTAAAAAATGTAAAGCGCTGCAAGGAATACATTGCAGCGGGCGACATTTTCCAGGTGGTGCTGTCGCAACGGCTCGACTTCACGCCGGAGGTCGCGCCGTTTGATTTGTACCGCTCGCTGCGGCAGGTGAATCCGTCACCGTATCTTTATTTTCTGCGGATGGGGGATACGCACATTCTGGGGTCGTCTCCGGAGATGCTGGTGCGCGTATCGGGACGCAAACTGGAGTACCGGCCGATTGCGGGCACGCATCCGCGGGGGCGCGACGAGGCGGAGGATTTGCGTCTGGAGGTGCAGATGCGCACTGACGAAAAAGAGCGCGCCGAGCATGTGATGCTGGTTGACCTTGGCCGCAACGACCTGGGGCGAGTGAGCGAGTATGGGTCTGTGAAGGTAAAGGATCTGATGTATGTAGAGCGGTATTCGCACGTGATGCATCTGGTGTCGGCGCTGGAAGGCACGTTGCGCAAAGACCTGGACGCGCTTGACGCGTTTGCCGCATGTTTTCCAGCGGGCACGCTGAGCGGTGCGCCGAAAGTGCGGGCGATGCAGATTATTGAGGAGCTCGAGCCAACCCGGCGAGGTGTTTATGGGGGATCGGTGTTGTATGCGGACTTTGCCGGGAATCTCGATTCGTGCATTGGCATTCGCACGCTGCTGATGCGGGGCAAGAAGGCGTTTTTGCAGGCGGGTGCGGGGATTGTCGCGGATTCCGATCCGGCTTTGGAGTTTCAGGAATCGATGAATAAGGCGCAGGCTGTGTTGAGAGCGGTGGATTTGGCTAGAGGCAGTGGGCAGTGATCAGTGATTAGTGGTCAGTGCCGAATGAGGAAATCCACAGTGTGGTTGTGATGGATGTCACAGCCTATCTTCGGGCTGATATCGCATAGTTGGTTCATGCAAGCCTCCGTGAGCCCCATTATTCAGTCGTATCGCGATCTCATCGTATGGAAAAAATCGATGAGTCTGGTGTTGGATGTTTATCGAAATACTAACGCGTTTCCCAAAGTTGAGACCTACGGTCTGGTTTCGCAATTACGGCGTGCCGCGGTGTCGATTCCGAGTAACATCGCGGAGGGCCAGGCGCGGATTTCTACGGCGGAATTCAAACAGTCTCTCGGGCATGCCCGGGGATCGCTGATGGAAGTTGAGACCTACATTCTGCTGGCACAGGAACTGGGCTACTTGGAACGGGATCAGAGTGAGAAGTTGCTGGCTGAGACGACCGAGGTTGGCAAGATCCTGAACGGTCTTCTGAACTCCTTGGCGAGAGTCACTAACCACTGACCCCTATTCACTGCTTCAAAAAATTCTCCACCAGTCTTTTCCCGGCATCGGTCAGCACGCTTTCGGGATGGAACTGCACGCCCTCGACGGGATACTTGCGGTGGCGCAGTCCCATGATGGTGCGGGAGCCGTCTTTTTCGGTGGTCCAGGCGCTGACTTCCAGTTCGGCGGGCAGATCTTTTTCCTCGACGATGAGCGAATGATAGCGCGTGGCCGTCATGGGCATGGGCAGGCCCTGAAAGACGGTTCGATTGTCGTGAATGACGGCGCTGGTCTTGCCGTGCATGAGATGAGCGGCGCGAACCACGTGTCCGCCGAAGGCTTCGCCGATGGCCTGGTGTCCGAGGCAAACTCCCAGCACCGGAACTTTTCCGGCGAAGTGGCGGATTAGAGCGATGCTGATGCCGGCCTCCTGCGGCGTGCAGGGGCCGGGAGAGATGACGATCTTTTCCGGGTGCATGTCCTCGACCTGGTTCACGGTGACTTGATCGTTGCGCCGAACTTCAACATTGGCGCCCAGTTCTCCGATGTATTGCACCAGGTTGTAGGTGAAGGAATCGTAGTTGTCGAGTACGAAGATCAAGGTTGCGGTCCTGATATCAGCTGGCTTATTCAGCTTACTTATTCAGATTACACCGGAAGGACCTCTGACTTTGATTTTTCCCACCTGAATGGGCCACCCGCTGACCCAAGGGTGGTATTGACCCTGGCACTGTTGCGGCGCATCCTCTTTATTAGTTAACACGCTACTTCACGCCACTTTGGAGGATGTGTATGGCCGAACCCCAGGAAGAAAAACGGGGTGCACGACGTTTTCCGCTTCGCGTACCAGTCACGGTCGATCACGACAACGTTCCTCAACCGGTGCAGCTGCGTGACGTGAGCGCGCGCGGCGTCTGTTTTTATATGGAGGCCGACGTGACCCAGGGATCGCCGATTGGCTTCACGCTGACGCTGCCGCCGGAGATCACTTTGACCGAGAGCATCCGCGTGCAATGCAAAGGCCGGGTGGTGCGGGTGGAGGACGGACGAGCTGACGGCAAAATGGCGGTGGCCGCAGTGATAGAGGAATACGAATTCTTACCGGAATCGTGAGCGCGGGCGGGGACGCCCGCTGGAAATTGCTGGACATCTCCGGACATAGGCCGGGACTACGGTACTCCTAACCTCTCTAATCTCTTCTCTCCGATCCGCCGCAGTGATATGTTTCCTTCAAGCCTCCAATGAGGGAATTCTTGCCGCGACCTCCGCTCCAATTTGTGTGTGTGATGATCGTGGCTGCACTCGCTGCCGAGGTTTCGGGCCAGACGTTTGGGCCGCCTCCAGTTGTGACGAGTGTGCGCATTGTTCATGAGCGAGGTGTGCCGGTCGTCGAAATTATTTCCAGCAGCCCGGTGATCCCAGAAATTCAGACGCTCGATTCGCCGCCGCGGCTGGTCATTGATCTGCCCAACTCGCGTCTGGGACTGACGCAAAAGCGGATTCCAGTGCAAAAGGAAAATATCCTGGCCATTCGCGTCGATCAATTCCAACAGAAACCTCCGGTCACGCGCATCGTTCTTGACTTGCAGGCGCCGTATGGCTACTCGTGGGATGGCGCAGGCCATCGCCTGATGGTGCGGCTGAAACCGGCGGGCGATGCGTATGCCATGAGGAAGTCGTCGGCCTACCAGCCGCAGGCGGTGCAGGGATTGTCGCTGGAAGGCGATCCGGCGGTGGTGCCCGTGACCAGCGGTTCAGGGGGGGCGATGGTGAAGGCGAGCCGCATCGGGTCAGGATCGGCGATCACGGCGGGCTCGGAGACGGCAGTGCTGCGGGTGACGGGCGGAGGAGAAATTCACGTGTGCCCGGGCACGACGGTTTCGGTTACGCCGTCCAAGACCGGGCGCGATTTGATGCTGGGCATGAGTACGGGCGCGATCGAGACGCACTATATGCTGGGCGCATCGGCGGACAGTGTGCTGACTCCGGATTTCCGCATTCTGTTTGCGGGGCCGGGAGAGTTTCATTTTGCCGTCAGCGCTGACCCGCATGGCACCACCTGCGTGCGCTCGCTGAAGGGCAATACTTCTTCGGCGATTGTGTCGGAGCTGATGGGGGATCGGATTTATCAGGTCCGGCCGGCCGAGCAGGCGGTGTTTCATTCCGGACAGATCGACAAAGTGAACACCGAGGTTCCGCTGGAGTGTGGATGTCCTCCGCCTACGCCGGTGATGCGGGCGGAGGCGGTGTATGCGCCGAATGTGCCGGACGCGGAATTGCCGGAGCGCGCACTGCCGGAGAAAGTGCGGATCGGCGGGAGTGGGAGTCCGGGCGCGCCGGCGGCTCCGGCTACTTCTGCGCCTGCTCCGAACGAAAGTTCCGCCGCGACCGCTTCGGTCGCTTCTTCCGCGTCGGGCATCAGGCTCTCGAACGGGCCGGAGACGGATCCTCTGCCGGCTTCGCAGCCGAACGATATTCATGTGCAGGTGGATGCACCGTTTGTATTCAACGCAAAGGACCGCGCAGCCAAAGCGTTGCCAGCACCCGTACAGGCTGCTAAGAACTTGCCCGTGGAAGAGTCGACGACCCGGCAGGTTCATCTCGACGCTGTGATTCAGTCTCCACCGCCGGAGATGCCCAGCAAGCCGGAGCACCGCGGATTCTTCCGGCGAGTCGGAGGGTTTTTCGCGTCGATCTTCAAGTAGAGGGCGCTCTCGAACAAGATGCGCGGGCGGGACGCCCCCCGCGACAGCCGCCGGGACGGCGACGCTACTTTTTTCTGGAAGGAAATCCTTTTTTGGTGGGGCAGCGTCTTACGAGTCGTTGAGTGGTCGACAACTCGTCGGCTGGAGCGCGCGCCATGACTGCTGCATCTCCTGGACCGGGGCCGAATATTTTCTCGATACTTTCGGCGGACAACGATGGGCTATACCGCGCCCGGCGCGAGACTTTCTTCTTGTCGCTGCTGGGGCAGGCCGCGATTCTTGGACTGCTGATCTACTTCACGAGCTGTGTGATTCAGCACACGCCCGAAATTACCAAGAGGATCCCTAACCTGAATGAGCTTCCGCTTATCTTCTCCGGGCGGAATGGTGGTGGGGGTGGCGGCGGTGACCCGCTTCCCGCTTGGCACGGCAATTTGCCGCGAGCGTCCCTTGATCCGCAACTTGCGACTCCGACAGTGTTTCTGCCGAAAGAAATGCCGAGGCTTGCGGCACCGGAGACGGTGGTGGTGGCGCCTGACATTCAGCTGCCGCAGGGTGGGCAGATTGGCGATCCGACGTCGCAGTTTTCGAAGGTGTTGTCCAACGGTCCGGGTCGGGACGGCATTGGGCCGGGATGTTGCGGCGGGGTCGGGCCCTCAACCGGGCCGGGAGCGGGTGACGGTCCGCCAGGAATTTTTCCGGCGGGGCACGGCGTGACCGTGCCGGAGGTGATTTTTAATCCGGAGCCGAGTTTTTCTGACGAAGCGCGCAAGGCGAAAGCGCAGGGAATTGTTTTGCTGCTGCTGGTGGTGGGGAAAGACGGGCGGCCGTATGACATCCACGTGGGGCAGAGTTTGGGGATGGGATTAGACGAGAAGGCGGTTGAGGCGGTGAACCTGTGGCGCTTCCGGCCGGCGACGCTGAACGGGCAGCCGGTGGCGACGCGGATCGCGGTGCAGGTGGATTTCCATTTGTATTGAAGGGGCAGGGGCAAGGGGCAGGGGCTAGCTTCCCGGTTTCAACCACCGGACCTCTAACCCCTGAACCCTGCTCCCTGGAAGTTCAGCCGCGGTTGATGACGCGGCGCAGGGGCTCGACTTTTTCGCGCAGGTCGTCGGCCAGGTCTACGCCCTTGCTGGCGACATCGCGGACGCGATCGCCGGCTTCGCGAACGCGGTCTTTGGCATCGTCGGCCCAATCGCCGAGAGTGTCTTTGGCATCTTCGAAGCCCCGCTGCAGATCGCGGCGCATCTGTTTGCCGGTTTTGGGGGCGAGCAGTAGTCCGGCCATGGCTCCGGCGCCAAGTCCGATCAGGAGGAAGGTAATGGCGGTGCCGATGTTGTTTTCTGAAGATTCGTACCGTCCGATTCGCATGATGAAGACCTCAATTTTTCCGCCCAGGGAAGCGCGTGGGCTATTGGCAAAGCAGCGCCGAAATCCAGCGCCCTCTGATTCTAGTCCTACTCCAGAGGGCCCGGCCAACCCAATCGTGAAGAGTTTATTTCGCCACTCTTCGATGAGTTCGGCAGCGGGAAGGTTTCCTTTCCGGTGCGCCTGAGTGTAAAATAACGTTTTCGCCCTCGTTGCACAGTAAGCTGGCGGCGGAACTTGTTGGAGTGCCCTGTCTTCCGTCGGCTTTGCAAACCGCAATCGAATAAGGAGAGTTTTTCAAGCGATGTCGATCCCTGCCACCCAGCTTCGTCCCGGCATGATCATCAAGCACAACAATGATCTGCACTCCGTGTTCAGCGTGGAACACCGCACCCCCGGCAACCTGCGGGCTTTTATCCAGGCCAAACTGCGCAACCTGCGCACCGGCGCCATGTTCGAACATCGCTTCCGCTCGCCCGACCCCATCGAGAAGGTCAACGTGGACGAAGTCGAAATGCAGTTTCTCTACGCCGACGGCGATAGCTATTACTTCATGGATACGGCGAACTACGAGCAGACCCACCTGAGCAAGGAAGTTCTGGGCGATGCCGTGGATTACCTGATTGCGAATCTCGAAATCAAAGTGGAATTTTTCGACGGCAAGGCGGTCGGGATTGAACTGCCCCAGACCGTGATCCTGACCGTGGTGGAGACCGAGCCGGGGCTGAAGAGCGCCACCGCTTCCAGCGTGACCAAGGCGGCGAAGACCGAGACCGGGCTGGTGGTGCAGGTGCCGCCGTTCATTAACGAAGGCGAGAAGATTAAAGTGGATACGTCGGAAGGCGCTTACTTGTCGAGGGCGTAACAATTCAGAACGCGTAACAATTCATTTGTCATCCTGAGCGGAGCGAGAACGTCGCGAAGCGACGTTCTTGCGGAGTCGAAGGATCCCTAGCCTGCGTAGGATCAAGGCAGAGCGGCAAGGCATTCTTCTAGAGCATCGATTGGAACTCCTCGCATCGCCCGCAGAAGTTTGAGGTTGCAGGGATCCTTCGACTGCCAATCAGCCTCGCGTTCGCGAGGCTGATTCTTCGCTCAGGATGACATTTTCGGATAATGATTTGCAGAGAATGATTTACAGAGAATGACCGTTTCAGAGAATGGCTCTCACTGAAAAACCCATCGAGGCGCGGCGTTTCTTAGTTCGCGGGCGCGTGCAGGGAGTCGGCTTCCGCTGGTTTGTGGAGCGGGAGGCGCACATCCTGGGCATTGCCGGGTGGGTGCGGAACAATCATGATGGCGGAGTGGAAATTCTCGCCCAGGGGACTCGCGATCAACTCTCTGGCTTGCATGGGCGGTTGCGTGAGGGGCCGCGCGCGGCGCGGGTGGACGCGGTCGAAGTAGCCGACGCCACTCCGGTCGCCGGAATGAGTACATTTCGCATTGAAGGAGCGTGGTAGATGCCGTCGTCGCCGGTCCCGGCCATGAATGCCGATCACTTGAAAAAACTCATTCGTGAAATCCCCGATTTCCCTAAGCCGGGGATTCTGTTTTACGACATCACGACTCTGCTGAAGGACAAGACCGGCTTCGCCACGCTGATCGACAAACTCTCCGAACATTACATTTCGCAGGACATCGACCTGGTGCTGGGCATGGAAGCGCGCGGCTTTATCTTCGCCCCGGCGTTGGCCTATCGATTGAATGCGGGATTCGTTCCGGTACGCAAGCCGGGGAAACTTCCGGCGGCGACCGTGAAATACGATTACGCGCTCGAGTACGGCACCAATTCGCTGGAGATCCACAGGGACGCGATTCAGAAAGGCCAGCGTGTGCTGATCGTCGACGACCTGCTGGCCACCGGCGGGACCGCCGAGGCTACCGCGAAGCTGGCCTCCATGCTGGGGGCCGAGATCGCAGGCCTGGGATTTGTGGTGGAACTCGATTTCCTGAAGGGCCGCGACAAGCTGAAAGATTATGAAGTGATGTCGCTGCTGCGCTACGACAAATAGGCGGCGGTACATCGCGCGGGAGCGCGGCCACACTGGGCGTGCCACATCCATTGATATTGCCTATTTTGCACCCGTGACTGGGCCCATGACGAAGATGGTGTTGCCGGACGGGTCGAGCAAGTCGAACGTTCGCGCTCCCCACTCTTCATCCTTTGGCGGTCGCAAGACGTCCACCTTCGAGCTCCATTCACGGTAGTAGCGATCGGTCTCATCGACCTGGAGCGCGGCACAACCATTTCGACCGTGCCCCTTCATTGGACTATCGAGGGTTAATTCGATCGTTCCGCGGGCTACCCCAAGCAGTCCGGAATGGCCGTCCTCGGACACCTCGAACGTTACGCGGAACCCCAGCCCGTCAACGTAGAACGCTTTCGCCGCTGCGAGGTCGTCAGTTGGAAGAATAGGGATGGCTCTCTCCATAATTTTTCAAAGTATCACTTTTCCAGGCGACGGTTCAAATATCTCGAAATCCCGCACTGGAGTCAGTTTGAGTCCCTTCAACTCTCCGTCAGCGATAAATGCGAATCCTTCGGCAGGTAGTTCTTCCGCCGGAACCAGTCTTCCATTGCATCTTTGAGTTGGTCGAGCGGCACGCTGGAACCGATCTCCATTTGACCGTCGGCGAGCGGGAGTGTGTCGTCGAAGACGGTGGCGTTGGTGAAGTTGCGCATGGAGAAGCTGTCGAGCCACTTCAGCGGGCAGGGAAGCTGGCGGCCGTCGGCTGCATACTCCACGCGAATCTTGCGGGCGAACATAATTGGATGAACCAGTTTGACGAACCAGTTTGATTAAATCACAGTCGATCACACTCGACGGGATCGACCCGATTGACAGACCGCCGGATCGGACATACGCTCATCCCGTTCCGCAAAAGGAGAATCGAAATGATTACCAATTTGATTTATTGGATTGTGGTGGGACTGGTTGCCGGGTGGGCCGCGGGCAAGATTATGAAGGGTGGCGGGTATGGGACCGTCATGGATATTGTGCTCGGCATCGTCGGCGCCGTGGTGGGCGGGTGGCTGTTGGGGATGCTGGGGATTTCTGCGGGAGGGTTGATTGGGACGATCCTGGTGGCGATTGTTGGGGCCGTGTTCCTCATCTGGCTGTCGCGGATGATTAAGAAGGCTTAGGCGCCGCTTACGAAACCCACCGCGCTACGCGCGGGACAGCCGAGGGGGGCTGTCTCCACATAAACCTTTGGAAGACCATCGGATTATCTGGGGACAGCCGCCCCTTCGACTCTGCTCCGTCGAAAATCCCCATTTCTCGCACAAAGGACGCGCGAGAGGTGGGGCACCCGGCTTTCTCCCTGACCATCACAGTCTGACCATTCCTCCCCGATCCATCAGCCATCTCAAAACACCGCCGGCGCATCCACGGTTCCAGACGCCTCCGCTCGGTGTCTAAACCACGCAGGGTCCCGCGACTCACGCAAGAGCTGCGACGCCACTCGTTCCTTGGTCGCGCTCTGCTTAGTCGGCGGAGCCCTCATTGACGGAGGAGCCATGCGTTCTCTGCAAATCGCATTCGTGTGCCTGCTGCTGGTTGTGGTTTCATCTGGCCAGTCTTCTACTTCAACCGGAAATTCCGCCGATCCGGCGGCGCGGCTGCCGGTGACGCGGGTGATTCTCTACAAAAATGGCGTTGGTTATTTCGAACACGCCGGGCATGTTCGCGGGAGTCAGGACGTAAACGTCGACTTCACCACGGCGCAACTGAACGACGTGCTGAAGTCTCTGACCGTGCTCGATCTGGGCAAGGGACGCATCACCGGCGTGAGCTACAACTCGACTGCGCCGCTTGAGCAGCGCTTGGGCTCGCTGCGGCTGCCGGTGGGGGAGAATCCGACGACGGCGCAGTTTCTCGATGCACTGCGCGGGGCGCGCGTGGAAGTGCACAGCGGGTCGATGTCGGCGTCCGGGCGACTGCTGAGCATTGAAGAGCGCGAGGTGGTGACGGGACACGATGCGCCCAAGAACGAAAACGACGAGGAAAAATCCGGCGGCAGGATTGGGCTGACGCAGGTGTCATTGGTCAGCGACAGCGGCGAGGTGCGCATTTTTGATTTGACGCCCGCTACAACGGTTCGGGTGACGGAAAAAGAGGTGGGGGAGGAAGTGGGGAAATATCTGGGCCTGGTCGCTTCGACCCGCGATCAAGATGTGCGGCGGATGACGATTTCGACAGCGGGGGATGGCGAGCGGCATCTGCTGGTCAGCTACATCAGCGAGGTGCCGGTGTGGAAGAGTACGTACAGAATTGTGATTCCGAACGAGGGCAAGCCTCTGCTGCAGGGGTGGGCGATCGTCGATAACACGGTCGGCGAAGACTGGAAGGATGTGGAGTTGTCGCTGGTGGCAGGCGCGCCGCAGTCGTTCGTGCAGGAACTTTCGCAGCCGTATTACACGCGGCGTCCGGTGGTCGCGCTGCCCGAGAATGCGATGCTCACGCCGCAAACGCATGAGGCGACGATGGAGGAAGCGACGCCGCCTCCTCCGCCGCCGCAGCCCCCTGCGTCTCCGAAGAACTCCGCCTTGATGCGTGCGAATGCTGGCGCCACTTTGTACGAGCAGATGGGCATGGCGTCAAAGAGCTCCAGATTCTCAGGGGCGGGCAGCGGCGCGGGCGTTGGCCCCGGCGCTGCGAGCGGTGCCGGTGGGGGAACCTCGAAGAAATGGCTCGACGAGGATGTCGGCTACATCGTCTCCGATAAGGAGCGCGAAGCTTTCGGCGACACCGTCGGCGAGTCCCGCGAACTCGGCGACCTGTTCGAGTACAAGCTCAAGGATCGCGTGACCATTAAGAAGAATCAGTCGGCGATGGTGCCGATTCTGCAGTCGCGCATCGACGCCGAGAAAGTTTCGGTGTGGAATCCCTCTGAGAGTTCTGTGTTGCGCGCGCTTTGGGTGAACAACACCAGCGATCTCACGCTCGACGGCGGCAGCTTCAACGTGCTGGAGGGAGATGCGTTTGCCGGCGAGGGCCTGATGGATGCGATCAAGCCCGGCGAGAAGCGAATCATGTCGTACGCCGCCGATCTTGGCGTGCTGGTCGATGCGAAACAAAAGGCCGACAACCAACGCGTCACTAAAGTCGTGATCGCGCACGGCACCATGACGCAATCGACGCAGGAGCGGCAGGAAAACACTTATACGATTCGCAACCGCGATACGTCGACGCGGACGGTGGTGATCGAGCATCCGGCGCGTCCCGGCTGGAAACTTGCGGACGACGCGAAGCCGGCCGAGAGTTCGGCATCCTTCCACCGCTTTCGTCTCGCGCTGGAACCTAAGAAAACCACGACGCTGGTGGTGAAGGAATACCGGCCGGTCATGAACAGTTATCAACTGACCAATGTGACGGACAGCCAGATCAAATATTTCCTTGAACAGAAGATGATTAATCCTGACGTGGAGAAAGCGCTGCGGCGGATTTCGGCCCAGAAGAACGACATTGCCGTGATCGATGCGGTGATTACCGGGCGGCGTGGTCAGGTGTCGAGCATCTCCGAGGATCAGCAGCGGGTGCGCGAGAACATGAAGGCGCTGAAGGGGAGTGCGGAAGAAAAGGCGCTGGTCGAAAGGTATGTCCGCGAACTGAATGAGCAGGAAGATCGAGTGCAGTCGCTGCGGCGTGAGATCGCCGACTTGCAGCAGAAGCGCGATGCGGGCCAGAGCGCGCTCAATGGGATGATCGAGGCGTTGCAGATGGAGGCGACGCTGTAGGGGCGGGATGGGAGCTGAACCAGTCGAGGACTCGGCGTTCGAACTCTGCGGGCGCGACTCTGTGCGCTCCGGTGTGAACCGCGCCCGGCACCTTCCAGACGACGATGTCCGCGGGATTGCGTGCTTGGATTTCGTTGGAGTGGAACGACGGGATGTTGCGGTCACTCAACCCGTGAATGAGCATCACAGGAATCCGCGTTCTTTCAACCGCTTGTTTCGGCGATGCCTCTTCCATATTCAGACCGTAGCTAAGACGGACGTAAAGGAATCCCACGTCGACGGTTGGCCGAAAGAATGTGCTGCCGAGCCATGGTCCAGTGTGGAATTCGCGGCCGAACCGCGCGTAAGCGACTTCTCGAAAGCTCGCGAATGGAGACTCAGCGACCACCGCGCAGAAGCGGGATTCTTTGGGGAGCGACTCAAGCAGTTGGGCCGCACCCATGGACTCTCCCAGGCCGTACACGCAGCGCGGATGATGCGTGTTCTCTAACCAATCCACCCATTGGTGAATGTCATCGGACTCCTTCAGACCATAAGTTGCCAGGCCGCCACTGAGTCCGTGGGCGCGAGCGTCGGGAAGCAGCACCGCGTAATTATTATTCAATAACCACTTCGCGTAGCCGTACATTCCGACCCGGTTGTCGGAGACTCCGTGCAGGAGGACCACGACGTTGCCGTTTGGTGATTGAGGGCTCAGGAACCAGCCTCTCAAGGTCACGCCGTCTGCTGCTGTGAGAGAAATGCTGCTGAATCCCTCAGATGCGGCTGTTGCGGCGGCTTGCGCGTTGGCCTCCTCCTGTGAAGTTATTGGATTACGGGGCGGATGTAGCGCAATCCAGCCAAGGCCCATGCCACCGAAGATGGTTCCCATGAGATAAAGACCTGCTGCAAGGAAAAGGATTCGGCGCAAGAGAAAGTGTCGCCGACGCAGGCGGTCAGGGCGCGATTGTCCCAAAATTTCTGTTACCTCTGCGCCTTTGGGCCTGCTGCTCTGACTTCTGCGGGTGCGTCGAAGTTCTCGAAGTTTTTGGCGAAGCGGGTGCGGAGGTCTTCGGCGGCTTTGTCGTAGGCGGCTTTATCAGGCCAGGCATTTCTTGGGTTGAGCACTTGCGGCGGGACGCCGTGACAGCGTTTTGGAATGCTGAATCCGAACGTCGGCTCGATCTCGAACTCTTCTTTAATCAATTCACCTTCGACGGCGGCGTCGACCATGGCGCGAGTGTGGGGGATATCCATGCGCTTGCCGACGCCGTACGGGCCGCCTTGCCATCCGGTGTTGACCAGCCAGCATTGGGCATGATGTTCGCGCAGGCGGCGGCCCAGCATTTCGGCGTAAGTTTTCGGAGGCAGCGGCATGAAGGGTGATCCGAAGCAGGTCGAGAAAGTTGCGGAGGGTTCTTTCACGCCGGCTTCGGTTCCGGCGACTTTCGCGGTATAGCCGGACAGGAAGTGATACATGGCCTGCTCGGGCGTGAGCTTTGAAATCGGAGGCAGCACGCCGAAGGCGTCCGCGGTGAGGAATACGACATTTTTCGGATGGCCGCCAATGCCGGGAATCACGGCACTTTCGATGAACTCCACCGGATAGGCAGCGCGGGTATTTTCGGTTTTGCCGTCGTCGTTGTAGTCGGGAATGCGGGTGTGGGGATCGAGTGCGACGTTTTCCAGCACGCATCCGAAACGAAGTGCGTTCCAGATCTGCGGCTCATTCTTTTTCGAGAGCTTGATGCACTTGGCGTAGCATCCGCCTTCGAAGTTGAAGATGCCGTCGGCGCTCCAGCCGTGCTCGTCGTCGCCGATCAGGTCGCGGGAGGGGTCGGCCGACAGCGTGGTCTTGCCAGTGCCCGAGAGCCCGAAAAACAGCGCGCTTACGCCGTTGTGTCCGACGTTGGCCGAGCAGTGCATGGGGAACACGTTGCGCGGCGGGAGAAGGAAATTCATGATGCTGAAGATCGACTTCTTCATTTCGCCGGCGTAGGACGTTCCGCCGATCAGCACGGTGCGGCGGGTGAAGTTCAGCAGGATGAAGACTTCGGAGTTGACGCCGTCGCGGGCGGGATCGGCCTTGAACTCGGGTGCGGCGATGACGGTGAATTCGGGATGATGCCGCTTGAGTTCTTCCGGGGTAGGACGCAGGAATAATTGCCGCACAAAAAGGTTGTGCCAGGCATATTCGTTCACGATGCGGACCGGGAGGCGGTAAGCCGGATCTGCGCCGCAGAAAAGATCCTGCACAAAAAGTTCGCGACCGCGCAGGTGATCCATCACCCGCTCGTAGAGGGCGTCAAACTTCTCCGGTTCGAATGGCTGATTGACTGCGCCCCAGCGGACCGTGTTCGCGGTGGTTTCGTCCTGGACGATGAATTTGTCTTTGGGAGAACGGCCGGTGCGGTTGGTGTATCCGACGAGGGCCCCGTTGGCCGCCAGCTTGGCTTCGTTGCGGCGGATGGAGTGCTCCACCAGCACCGCCGGAGAAAGATTGAAATGCGTCCGGCCTTCGCTCAGCAACTCGGCCACGTCGCTGACGTGCACTGTGGTAGCCATGGGGGTCTCCTAAAAAATGAAGCAGAAAACAGTCAATAAGGCCAAACACACTATTCTCCCTCAAGAGGCCACGGCCTGACAAATAATTGTGTGCACAGATGGCGGGTTAGTCTGTCGGACCTTGCGAAAAGGCCGTCGAGTTGAGCTCGAGCGGACGTCCGACGAGCCTGCCCTGAGCAGAGTCGAACGGGCGGCTGTCCCCACACGGGCATTTGCCAAACTGATTCGCGGCGGGATATTAGGCGCGGAAATAGTTGGCTAGTCCGCGGTCTTGTATTCGCAAGCCGTGCGGCAGGCTTCGCAATAGAAGAGGCCGTCGGTGCAGAGCCGGACGTCCATCACTGCCTGGCAGAGGCAGCAGAATTTTTCGCACTCGCACGAACCTTCAGGTTGTTCGCACTGCGCGCATTTGTATTTGGCGGAGCCGGTTCCGGTGCTCATGAAGCGACTGTAACGCAGGAAAGCGGCGACTGGAACGTGACGGAGGTAATCGTCAGGGGCTAGGTTCAGAGGCTAGGGCCAGGGGTCAGGGGTCAGTGGTCTGATTCGTTGCGCTGCCCCCCTAACCCCTGAGGCTGGTGTCCTATAATCCTCGCAATGACCTTCCAACATCTGCTGGACGGCGCGGAGTTTCTCAGCCAGAGCGGCGACCCCAGCGTCAGCGGCGTGGAATACGACTCGCGCCGGGTCAAGCCGGGATGCCTGTTCGTGGCCATGCGCGGCGAAACCTCTGACGGCAACCGGTTCATCGATCAAGCGATTCAGGCGGGGGCGGTCGCGGTGGTCACTGATTCGCCAACCGAAACTCCGCGCGAGGGAGTGGCCTGGGCGGTGGTGCCGCACGGGCGGCGGGCTCTGGCGCGGGTGAGCGAGAATTTCTACAAGCGTCCGGCCGAGCGCATTGCGATCACTGGAATTACGGGAACGAACGGGAAGAGCACGACGGCGTTTCTGGTCGAATCGATCCTGACCGCGGCGGGGCGCAAGAGCGCGCTGATTGGGACGATTGAATATCACGTGGCCGGAAAAGTCTATCCCGCGCCGCATACCACGCCGGAGCCGCTCGAATTGGCTCGACTGTTCAGCGAGGCTCTGGGGCTGGGCGCGACCGACGCGGTCATGGAAGTTTCTTCGCACGCCCTGGCGCAGGAGCGCGTGTATGGCGTGCCGTTTGACGTGGCTGTGTTCACCAACCTGACGCGCGATCATCTCGACTATCACAAGACGATGGACGAATATTTCGCGGCCAAGCGCGTGTTGTTCGAAGGTTGCGGAACCGATGCGCCGCGCGCGGCTGTGACCAATCTTGATGATGAGTATGGCGCGAAGCTGGCTGGCTTCAGTCGCAAGCGCAGTGCGGTCGTGCTGACCTATGGTTGGGAGCGCGGCGACTTTCATGCGGAGAACGTGGACATTACCCCGCGTG
>Ga0210395_10002113_pt1 | contig 15471 bp, 14 predicted proteins | sample IncBWH4OmetaG_FD_150861 | JGI IMG/M metagenome (GOLD analysis project Ga0210395, IMG submission 150861) | Forest soil microbial communities from Barre Woods Harvard Forest LTER site, Petersham, Massachusetts, United States - Inc-BW-H-4-O ... | reverse complement strand
CTCAAATACAAGACCGGCGAGAAGAAGATCATCGTCACGCCGCAGACCGCGATCGTCACCTATAGTCCGGGCGACAAGGCCGATCTCAAGCCGGGCACGAAAATCTTCGTTGCCGCCGCAAAGAAGCAGCCGGACGGCACCCTGCAGGCGGCGCGCATCAATTACGGCAAGGACGGGTTGACGCCGCCGATGTAAGGGTGCCGTCGCGGCCCGACTTGACCTGGCCATTCCGATTGGCAACGCATTGTGCCAGCCTAAGCCTGATGTCGGGCGTGAGAACCGGGCATCTCGAAGGGAGCGCGAAAAGACAGAATGGCCGCAATGATCGTAACTTCCGATCCGAAACTTCATCACCCACACGTGGCGCGCAACCGCGAGCCGATCCTGGCGGTGCTCAAGCGGTTGTTGCCGGCGCGGGCGCTGGTGCTGGAAATCGCCAGCGGCAGCGGCGAGCACGCGGCATTTTTTGCCAAGGCGTTGCCGTCGGTATCCTGGCTGCCAAGCGATATCGACACCAAGGCGCTGGCCAGCATTGCGGCGTTCCGCGCCGAGGCCGGCGTGCCAAATCTCCTGGCGCCGGTGCGTCTCGACGTCATGGCGGAAGCCTGGCCGGTCAAGCGCGTCAATGCGGTGGTTTGCAATAACATGATTCACATTTCGCCATGGGCGGCGTGCCAAGGCCTTATGGCCGGCGCCGCGCGCGCGCTGCGCCCCGGCGGCGTGCTTTATCTTTACGGCCCGTACAAGATCGACGGCAAGCATACCGCGGCGAGCAATGCGGAGTTCGACGGCTATTTGCGCCAGCAAAATCCCGAATGGGGCATCCGCGATCTCGGCGACGTGCGCGAACTCGGCGCGCGTCACAAGATGACGCTGACCGAGACGGTGCCGATGCCGGCCAACAATCTCAGCATCATTTTGCGGCGCGACGAGTAGACGACAAAAAACCCGCCGGCGAGCCGCCGGCGGGTTGGAAGTTGGTTGTTAGGTTGGCGCGCTTTAGAAGTGCAGGTTCAAACCGGCGCGCACGATGTTGGTTTTGAACTTCACGTTGTCGATCACGATCTGATTTTGCGAGCCGAGATCGACATACAGGTATTCGACCTTGCCGCTCAGATAGTTGGTGAAGGCGTATTCGACGCCGCCACCGGCGGTCCAGCCGAACCGGGTCTGCGTGTCGGAGGCGGTGACGGCCGCGCCGATGCCGCTGGCCGCCGCCGAAGCGTTGGCCGCGGCATTGAGGCCGCCCAGGGCCGCGCCTGCGGTGCCGTAGATCAGCGCGTGATCCCACACAAATCCGGCGCGCACTCGCGTCGTCTCCAGCCACTGCAGCTGCGAGCTCACGGAGAAGCCCGCGGTGCCGCCCGGGATCGGCACGGCGCCGTTGAAAGTGCCGCGGATATTCGACCAGTCCAGATCGGCCTCGGCGCCGACCAGGAACCAGTTGAACTGGTAATTGTACCCAACCGTGCCACCGGCCACGCCGCCGCTGGTGTTGAAGTTGCCTGTCGTCAGAGCCGGAAGTCCGGTGACGCCGGCAGTTACGGTATGGCTGGTCGTGCCCCAGCCACCGCCGCCGTTGACACCGATATACCAGCCGGTCCAGCTGAAGAACGCCGGCGGCGGCGCCTTGTAGATCGGCGGCAACGAAAGGTCGGCCGCGGAAGCCGACTTGGCGAACGCGAGGCTCAAGCCCGCGGCGGCGATCAGAAGTACACAACGCGTGCGCATGGATACGTCCCCCTTTTATGCGTACGCGCACGGTTTAGTGTCCGCCGCTAAAGAACTTCCTAGCGGCGCGAGCAAACAATGCGTGTTTGACTATTTTGTCGGGCGCTGTTGCAAATAAGCATCACCGTTTCACGATTTCTTAATGATTAGGATTTGCGGACCAACAATCCGGTATCGTTGCGCGATCGCTTTCACGCGCACATCTGAAAAACGATCCCTTCGAGTCGCCGCGCGTGCGGTTCGATGAAGCGAGCCCGGTTACATCAAGGGTACTGACGAAAACACATTTCACTATGCCGCGGCGCGAACCTTAAAGCGCGACAGGGCGCGCCGGTTGCGATTGCAGTAACACCAAGGGTACCGACAAAAATAAATTGCAGGCATGCATATCGGTGCGCGCACGACGCTGCCGCGCGAAATAAAGAAAAACATTCTCGCCCTGCTACGCTTGTCGCAGCGATTATTTTGCCAATTGGCAATAGCTGGCATCACGTCGCACACGCCGCGGTGCTCGATCGAATGCCGCGCTTGCGCGCATCGACGTATCCTCCCATGTGCGCTGCATCGCTGCCGGGGAATCAGATCGGAGGATAGTCGATGTCACTATTGTACTCGCCGACGACGTTGGGTCCGCTCACATTGAAGAATCGTCTGGTCATGTCGCCGATGACCCGAAGCCGGTCGCTGGGCAATGTGCCGGGCGAATTGGCCGTCGAATATTATAAACAGCGCGCTGCGTCGGCGGGGCTGATCATCACCGAGGGAACGTCGCCGTCGCCGAACGGCCTCGGCTATCCGCGCATCCCCGGCATCTTCTCTGCCGCCCAGGTCGAAGGCTGGAAGCCGGTGACGGCCGCCGTGCATGCCAAGGGCGCCAAGATTTTCGTGCAGCTGATGCACACCGGGCGCGTCACCCATCCAAACAATCTGCCGGCCGGCGCGGTCGTTCTGGCGCCGTCGGCGATCGCCGCCGCCGGCGAAATGTACACCGACCAGGAAGGCCCGAAGCCGAACGCCACGCCGAAAGCGATGACCGAGGCCGACATCAAGACTGCGATCGGCGAATTTGCGCAGGCGGCGAAGAACGCCGTCGCGGCCGGCTTCGACGGCATCGAGCTGCACGGCGCCAACGGCTATCTGCTCGAGCAATTCTTCCGCCCGACTTCCAACAAGCGCACCGACGCGTATGGCGGCTCGGTCGAGAACCGGGCGCGGTTCGTACTCGACGTCGTCAAGGCGACGACTGCGGCGACCGGCAAGGACAAAGTCGGCATCCGCCTCTCGCCGTTCGGTGTGTTCAATGACATGCCTTCTTATGCCGAGGAGGAGGCGGACTACGCCTATCTGGCGCGCGAGCTCAACGCCACGGGCCTGCTCTACGTCCATCTGGTCGATCATTCGGCCATCGGCGCACCGGTGGTGCCGCAATCGATCAAGGATACCTACCGCAAGGTATTCAAGGGTGCGCTCATTCTGTCCGGCGGTTACGACGCTGCCCGCGCCGAAAGCGATCTCGCCGCCGGCAGGGCCGACCTGATTGCGGTCGGGCGGCCGCTCCTCGCCAATCCGGATCTGGTCGAGCGCTGGAAAGCCGGCGCACCGCTCAACGCCCCCGACATGAACACGTTCTACACGCCTGGCGCCAAGGGCTACACCGATTATCCGGCGCTGGCGCCGCAACCGGAGCCGGCCTGATCCGGCAAGACTTGATCCGTTAAGACTTCGGGGACCGATCGGAGCGGGGCGGCACAAAGGGCCGCCCCGTTTTATTTTGTTGGGCATCCTCCTTAGCCTCCCCGCGCAAGCGGGGAGGGACCGGCGGGGCCGGTCATAATCCAGTCAGCTCCAGCGCCTATGCCGATCAGCGATCGGAGGAACGACCTATGACCAGCTTTGGCGACGACGGAGCAAACGACGATCTTAAGCCCTCGCGCCGCGATGTCGTGACCTACGGCACCGCCGCCGCCATCGCCGCGGCGGTCACGCCATTCGGCCCGACGCTCGCGCCCGCGGCGGCCGGCAGTGTCTCGGGCACCGTTTATGAAAATCGCGCGGGCGGTCAGCGCCGGGCGGCAAGCGATCCCGGCATCGCCGGCGTGCTGGTGTCGAACGGCCGCGAGGTGGTCAAGACCGATGCCGCCGGGCGCTACACGCTGCCGATCGACGACGAGAGCATCATCTTTGTCATCAAGCCGACCGGCTATGCCGCACCGGTCGACGACGACATGCTGCCGCGATTCTATTACATTCATCAGCCCACTGGCTCACCGGCGAGCCTCAATCTGCGCTATCGCGGCATCGCGCCGACCGGGCCGCTGCCGGACGCGGTCGACTTCGCGCTGAAGAAAGTCGACGAGCCACAAAAATTCGACGTTCTCCTGTTCACCGATCCGCAGCCGGAAAGCGCAGTCGAAGTCGATTTCATCCGCGACGACGTGGTCGGCGGACTGATCGGGGCCAAGGCGGCGTTCGGCATGACCTTCGGCGACATCATGTTTGACGATCTGTCGCTCTATCCGCGCTTGAACCGCATCATCGGCAAGATCGGACTGCCCTGGTACAATATCGGCGGCAATCATGATCTCAATTACGAAGCGCCCGGTGCCAAGTATTCGCGTGAGACCTTCAAGCGGGTGTTCGGTCCGAACTATTACGCCTTCGAGTACGGCGGCGCGCTGTTTTTGATGCTCGACAATGTCGACTATCTCGGCCCCGACGCGGCGCGCCCGCGCGGCGCCGGCAAGTTCGAGGGCCGCATCGGCGAGCGCCAGCTCGCGTTCGTTGCCAACGTGCTCAGGGAATTTCCGGCCGACAAGCTGGTCGTCACCGGCATGCACATTCCGCTGCGCAATTATCTCGACGGCAACGACCCCTCGACCAACACCGCCGACCGCGCCGAGTTTTTGAAGCTGCTCGCCGGCCGGCCCAATACCTTCAGCGTATCGGGACACACGCATACCACCGAACACCACTATTTCGGCGCCGACGATGGCTTTGCCGCGCCTGCGCCCCACCACCACCATGTGCTGACGGCCGTCTCTGGCTCGTGGTGGAGCGGTCCATACGACCATCGCGGCATTGCGGTCGCCGACAGTCGCGACGGCAGCCCGAACGGTTTCCATATTCTGTCGATCGACGGGCCGAGCTATTCGACGCGCTTTCAGCCGGCCAACGAGCCGAACGCGCGGCAGATGCGTATCGTGCTCGACTCGCAATTCCATCGCGCCCGCAAGGAAATTTACTCCGAATACCGCATGGGCGAATTGCTCGGCTCACCAATACCGCAGGAGAACGCGTTTGCGACAGACCTGATCGTCAATTTCTTCGACGGCGGTCCGCGCACCGCGGTCGAGTACCGCGTTGGCGAACGCGCGCCGGTGAAAATGGCGCGGGTCACGCGGCCCGATCCGTTCGTCGAAGAGGTGTTCGCGCGCAACGAAGCGACCAAGAAACCTTGGGTCAAGGCCGAGCCGTCGTCGCACATCTGGTCGGCGCGGCTGCCTCCCGACCTCGAAGCCGGCACCCATTGCGTCGCCGTGCGCGTGATCGACGAATATGGCCGCGAACATCGCGACCATCTGATCGTCGAGCTCACCGCGGGTGAGACAATCGGAAAATCGCGCCAGGGCTGAGCTGACGGCTTTGCCGGCTCCCCGATGGGGAGAGGGAACGACAACGAGTGCCGTTGGTTACGCCGCGGTCAGGCCGCATGCCGGCGTCATCGCCCCTGACATTGGGCGACGCGCATGCGCCGGTAATCGCGCTCGGCATTGACGGCTTCGACGCTCGCTGTCAGGCACCAGCTGTAGTGCCGCTGATAATCAAGGTGCCAGCGGCCGTCGTAGCCCTTGAAACAGCCAGGCGTCTCCATGTTGACGCGGGTCTCGTGCAGTGCGAGCCGTGCGTATTGGGCGCAATAGGCCGGGTCGGCGGCGTACGCGGCGCCGGAGATGACGCACAGAGCGCCCGATATCGCGAGCGCGGCCAGCGCCGAAGCGCCGGCCAGCTTGAAGCTGCGTTTCATGATGTGCCCCTCATTTTTGGCACGATCGCGCGCCGGTCGATGTCGTGGTCGGCAATTTCAGCTGGAAATTTTGGCGTGCAACCGGAAACTATGACAGAAAAATGAACCTCACCGCTGACGACACTAGCAGCTATTGCCGAAGCCGGGAACCGAGCTGTAGCAGCGGTGGTCCGCCGCCGATCGCAATTTGCTACGCCGCGATCAGGCCGCCGGCAGCGGCGACAATGCCGAGATGATAATCGGCATCGCCGAACGTCGAGTCGATGGTGGTGACGCGCTTGAAATAATGGCCGACCTTGGTCTCCATCGTCATGCCGATGCCGCCATGGATCTGGATCGCCTGCTGGCCGACGAAGCGGCCGGAGCGGCCGATCTGCACTTTGGCTGCAGAGATTGCGGCGCGCCGCTCGCGCGCGTCGTCCTCGGTCGCCATCATGGTGGCCAGCATCGCCATGCTGCGTGCCTGCTCGACGGCGATCAGCATTTCCGCGGCGCGATGCTGCAAGGCCTGGAAGCTGCCGATGGTGACGCCGAACTGCTTGCGCGTCTTCATATAATCGACGGTGGTTTCGTGCATCGCCGCCATGGCGCCGACCGCTTCGGCGCACAGCGCCGCGATCGCGTTGTCGGCGACGCGCTCGATCAGCGGGAACGCCGCGCCCGGCTCGCCGATGGCGGCCGAGGCATCGGCGCGGACGTGGCTCAGCGTCACTTCGGCAGCGCGCAAGCCATCGACGGTCGGATAGCCGCGCACCGAGACGCCGGATGCCGTGGCGTCGATGACGAACAGCGCCAGACCATTGCGGTCGGTCTGCGCGCCGGAAAGCCGTGCCGAGACCACGAACTTTTCCGCGGTGTCGCCGTGCAAGACCAAAGTCTTGGCGCCGTCGAGCACAAAACCGCCGCCGTCGCGGCGCGCCGTGGTTGCGACATTGGCGAGATCGTAGCGCGCCTGCCGTTCGGCGTGCGCGAGGGCAAGGCTGAGCTCGCCGGCGGCGATTTTCGGCAGTATCTCCGCTTGCGTGGCCTTGCTGCCGCCAAGCCGGATGAAGCCGCCGCCGAGCACCACGGTGGCGAGATAGGGCTCGAGCACCAGTGCGCGGCCGATCTGCTCCATCACGATCATGGTCTCGACCGGCCCGCCGCCTGATCCGCCGTAGTCTTCGGCAAACGGCAGGCCAAGGAGGCCGAGGTCGGCATATTGCTTCCAGATGATCAGGCTCCAGCCGCGCGGCTCAACCGCATAGCGCTTGCGCGACTCAAACTGATAATGGTCGGCCAGATAGCGCTCGACGCTATGGCGCAACAATTGCTGCTCTTCGGTCAGCTCGAAATCCATTTTTGGGTCCTAACTCCTTGCGTCATTGCGAGGAGCGAAGCGACGAAGCAATCCAGAGCTTGCGATGACGTCTGGATTGCTTCGCTTCGCTCGCAATGACGAGCGAACCATCACAACCCCAGAATCGCCTTGGCGATGATCTGCTTCTGAATTTCGTTCGAGCCGCCATAGATCGAGGTCTTGCGGTAGTTGAAATATTGCGGCGCCAGCGTGCCGGCCCAGTCGGGCCCGACCGGCGGCTCGTTCCAGCGCTCGCTGTCGTCGTGCGGCACCTGATCGGGCAGGGCATACGGGCCGACCACCTCGAGCAGCAATTCGGTGATGGCCTGCTGAATCTCCGAGCCTTTGATCTTCAGTATCGAAGAAGCCGGATCGGGCTTGTCGCTGGCGCCGCGCGTGCGCTCGGCGGCGACGACGCGAAGCTGGGTCATTTCCAGCGCCTTGAGCTCGATCTCGACGGCAGCGATCTTGGCGCGAAAGCGCTCGTCGGCAATCAGCGGCTTGCCGCCGGATTGCTCGAGCGCGGCCAGTTCCTTCAGCCGGCGGATGCGCGACTTGGAGATGCCAATGCGGGCGATGCCGGATCGCTCGTTGCCGAGCAGGAACTTGGCGTAGTTCCAGCCCTTGTTCTCCTCGCCGACCAGATTCTCCGCCGGCACCCTGACGTCGTCAAAGAACACCTCGTTGACCTCGTGGCCGCCGTCGATGGTCTGGATCGGGCGCACGGTGATGCCTGGCGTTTTCATGTCGATCAACAGGAACGAAATGCCTTCCTGCTTTTTCGCCGCCGAATCGGTGCGCACCAGGGCGAATATCCAGTCGGCGAATTGCGCCAGCGTCGTCCAGGTTTTCTGGCCGTTGACGACATAATGGTCGCCGTCGCGCTTGGCCGCGGTTTTCAGCGACGCCAGATCGGAGCCGGCGCCGGGCTCGGAAAAGCCCTGGCACCACCAATCGTCGAGATTGGCGATGCGCGGCAGGAAGCGCTGCTTCTGTGTTTCATTGCCGAACGCGATCAGCACCGGCCCGAGCATGTTGACGCCGAACGGCAGCGGCTCCGGCGCCGGCGCCTGCTGCATCTCGTCGCGGAACAGATAAATCTCGACCGGTCCCCAGCCGGTGCCGCCCCATTGCTTCGGCCAGTGCGGCACCGCCCAGCCTTTGGCATTGAGGATGCGCTGCCACGTGACGAGGTCCTCTTTGCCGAGGCGTTCGCCTTCGATCATCTTCCTGCGGACCGATGACGGCAGGTTCTCTCTCATAAAGCCGCGCACTTCGGTGCGGAACGCGTTCTCTTCCGGCGTGAAGCGAAGGTCCATTATTTCCTCCTCGTCCGCTCGTCATTGCGAGGAGCGTAGCGACGAAGCAATCCAGGACGTGCTGTCAGAGACTGGATTGCTTCGCTCCGCTCGCAATGACGATGTAGGTTACCTTGTTTCCCATTTGCCTGGGAATCACGGCGCAGAATCAATTGATCTCGAACAGCCCGGCGGCGCCCATGCCGCCGCCGATGCACATGGTGACGATCGCGAACTTGGCGCCGCGCCGGCGGCCTTCGATCAGCGCGTGGCCGGTCATGCGCGCGCCGCTCATGCCGTAGGGATGGCCGATCGAGATGGCGCCGCCGTCGACATTGAGCCGCTCCTGCGGAATGCCGAGCCGGTCGCGGCAATAGAGTACCTGGCTGGCGAACGCCTCGTTCAATTCCCACAAATCGATGTCGTCGATCTTCAGTCCGGCGCGCGCCAACAGCTTCGGCACCGCGAACACCGGGCCGATGCCCATTTCGTCGGGCTCGCAGCCCGCCACAGCGAAGCCGCGGAACGTGCCGAGCGGTTTGAGCCCTTTGCGCTCGGCGGTTTTGGCATCCATCACCAGGCAGGCCGACGCGCCGTCGGACAACTGGCTGGCATTGCCGGCGGTGATCCACTTGCCTTCGCGCACCGGCTTGAGCGCGGCGAGCCCTTCGAGCGTGGTGTCGGGGCGATTGCCCTCATCGCTGGTCAGCGTTACCTGCTCGAAGCTCTCGGCTTTGGTCTCCTTGTCGACGAGCTTTTTGGTGGTCGGCAGCGGCACGATCTCGTCGTTGAAGCGCTTGGCTTGCTGTGCAGTCGCAGTGCGGCGCTGGCTTTCCAGCGCGTAGCCGTCTTGCGCCTCGCGGCTGACTTTATAACGTTCCGCCACGGTGTCGGCGGTGTCGATCATCGGCATGTAGATCGCGGGCTTGTGCTCGACGATCCATTCGTCGTTGACCGGCATGCTCTTGCCGTCCTGGACCAGGCTGATGCATTCGAGCCCGCCGGCGGCGATGACCGACGCTTCGCCGGCGATAATGCGCTGCGCCGCGAGCGCGATCGCCTGCAGGCCGGAGCTGCAGAAGCGGTTCACCGTCATGCCGGCCACGGTGACCGGCAGGCCGGCGCGGATTGCCGCCTGGCGGGCGATGTTCTGACCGGTGGCGCGCTCCGGCAGCGCGCAGCCGAGGATGACGTCCTCGACTTCGGCCGGCTCGACGCCGGCCCGCTTCACCGCATGCTGCACCACATGGCCGCCGAGATCGGCGCCGTGCGTCATGTTGAAAGCGCCGCGGTAGGCTTTGCCGATTGGGGTGCGGGCGGTGGAAACAATGACGGCGTCGGGCATCGGCGATCTCCCTTTTTGAGTGGAGCATGATCTTATCGGAAAACCGGCCTCCACTTTTCCGGATCATGCTGTTTAGCGGCGCATGATCTTGTCGGAAAACGGGCCTCCACTTTTCCGGATCATGCTCTGTTCTTGTTGCGGACCGGCAAGGCCCTGTCCGGCCTCATCTTTGCCGGAGGATTGATTGGCCGGTCAAGCCCGGCGGAAATCACAAGTGAAGCATAAGGCCACGCGATGTAATCACCACGCCATCTGATCACCTTAATCAGGTGGCCGAGATGCGTCCCTATCGGAGCCGTCGGGACAGGCAGTACAATCCTACTTACTTGGCGTGAGCCGGCTATCGTTCGAAACAAAATCACTGTCGGGAGGATAAGCCATGAAGAATATCGCGACGCTGGGCATACTGATTATCGCGGCTATGTTTGCCACCGGCTCAGGCAGCGCGCTCGAAAATACCCGTGAGATTCCTGCTCATGCCGTCCCGGTGCCGGACACGGCCAGCCCGGCGTTGCAGACGATGATCGCGGCGCCGCTGCCGCCATGGTGGAACCGGCATCCGAAGTCGGCGCAGGACTGGAAGGACTTTATCGCCGAGCGCACCGCCATGAGCCTGAAGGTGGTCGCCGCGCTGCGCGAAAAGTTGGATCTCAAGGTCGAGCCGACCGTGATCGGCGGCGTCAAGGCGTTCATCGTCACGCCCGGCGACATACCGGAAGCCAACCGTAGTCGCCTCCTGATCCACGTCCATGGCGGCGGCTATGTGTTCGGCCCCGGCGAGGCCGGTTTGCCGGAAGCACTGCTGATGGCCGGTCACGGCCGCTTCAAAGTGATCTCGGTGGACTATCGCATGCCGCCGGATTTTCCCTATCCGGCCGCGATGGATGACGCGATGGCGGTCTACAAGGATGTCGTGAAAACCACCGACGCCAAGAAGATCGGCATCTTCGGCACCTCGACTGGCGGCGGCATGACACTGGCCATGGTGTTGCGCGCCAAAGCAGAAGGCTTGCCGCTGCCGGGCGCGATCGCTCCGGGCACGCCGTGGTCCGACATGACCAAGACCGGCGACACTTACTTCACCAACGAGATGGTCGATGACGTTCTGGTCAGCAATGACGGCTGGCTCGGCGATGCAGCCACGCTCTATGCCAACGGCCATGACCTCAAGGACCCGATGCTGTCGCCGGTCTACGGCGACCTGAAAGGCTTTCCGCCGACGATCCTGACCACCGGCACGCGCGATCTGTTTCTCAGCAACACCGTGCGGGTGCATCGCAAGCTCCGCGAGGCGGGTGTTGTCGCCGACCTGCTCATGTTCGAAGGGCTGTCGCACGCTCAGTATTTGTTCGATGCCAATGCACCGGAGAGCAAGGAGCACTTTGTCGAAACCGCCGCGTTCTTCGACAAGTATCTACAGAAATAACTTAAGGAGATTGCCAATGACCAATGGGACGATTGCGGCGCATCGCGCCGCGCGTGCGTTGCTGCCGCCCGGCGTCCTGTTGGCCGCCACTGTTTTTGCCGCGTCCTCCTGCGCACAAGCGCAGGAGGCAAAACCCGCGCCGGAGGCGCGCATCATCGTGGCCGGCGATGGCAGCGTCAGCGTGGCGCCGGATCATGCCCGGATCAGAAGCGGCGTGACCAGCCGCGCCAAGACCGCCAAGGAAGCGGCTGACGCGAACGCCAAAGCGATGGCGGCGATCATGGCGGCGCTGACCGGCGCCGGCATTGAGTCAAAAGATATCCAGACGTCGCGGTTTTCGGTGCAGCCGGTCTATGTCTACGCGCCGAATACCGAGCCGAAGCTGACGAGCTTCAGCGCCTCCAATCAGGTTAGCGTCACCATCCGGCCGATCGACAAGGTCAGCGACGTCCTCGACAAACTGATCGCGGCCGGAGCGACCGACGCCGGCAGCGTGGAATTCCTGCATTCCGATACCACCAAGACGCTCGACCGGGCGCGCGAGGCGGCGATGGCCGATGCGCGGCGCAAGGCAGAAGTCTATGCGCGCGCCGGGGGCTTAAACCTCGGCGGCGTCGCCTGGGTGACCGAGGATGCGTCGTTTGCGCCAATGCCAAAGGTGGCAATGCCGCGCGCCGCCCTTGCACCGGGCGGGCCGCCGCCGATCTCGGCCGGCGAGGACACACTCAGCGTGCACATCACCGTCGGCTACGACGTCGCGCGTTAGAATAAGCTCTGCGTTCAGTGCGCGCCGCGGGGTTTTATTGCTTTGACGAAACGCCAGCGATGAAAGAAGACCACGCGGCCGTCTTTGACCGATAAGCCAATCCCCGCGGTGCGGCCCGCCTGCGCGAGCGTGTGGACAACGGTTCGGATCGGTTCGACGCGGGCCGGATCATCGACGATGGCGAGCCATTCTTCGAGCTCGCGGTCCATGTCCCAGGTCGCGTGCTCGGCGATGCCGAAACCGGCTCGGCTGATGCCGTCGTCCAGTTGCGACGCCGGCAGCATGCGCACATGCGACGGATCGCGCAGGCGCTCAATCGCGTTGTGTAATTTCGATTCGCTTTCGTTTTCCGACGAAACTACGTCGACGATGACGGCGGTGCCGCCCGGACGCAGTACCCGGAACATTTGGTCGAGCGCGCGCTGCGGATTGGCGAAATGATGAATCGCCAGCCGCGTGACCACGCCGTCGAACGATGCGTCATCGAACGGCAGGTGCTCCGCGTCGCCGGACCGGAACGCGACGTTGCTGAGGCCCGCTTTGGCGCAGCGCGCTTTCGCCCTTTCCAGCATTGGCTCGGTGGCGTCGAACGCCACGACCGCGCCGGCGTCTGGCGCCAGCTCGGCGGTGACCACGCCCGGCCCGCAAGCGACGTCGAGCAACTTGCCGCGCCGCGCGTCGCCGAGTGCCGCGCTGAAACGGCCGGGATCGTCGGCCTTTGCCGCCCAATTGTCGAAGTTTTGCGCCCGCCGCGTGAACTCATCCGCGACGCGTTTGAGATGATCCATACGCTTCCTTCCGCTGCACCTTGGCGGCTTTTTAGCCGGCAAAGCCGCGGTCGACCAGAAGGCTGATGCCGACGCCGGCCAACGCTGCGGCGATGCCGATGGCGACGGTCTCGATCACGGTGCGCAGCGTGTCGCGCTTGGCAATGCGCGCGCGGCCGACGCCGAGACCGATCAGGAGGAGCAGCGTGACGATGCCGGAAACGACGCGCGCCTGCGCCACCGAAAACAAGACGAACGGCACGATCGGCACGGCCGCCGCGGCAAAGTCGGCCAGCAGCATCCACAGCGCCTGCTCCCACGGGCCCGGCGGATCCTCGGGTGCTGCTTCGAGCGCCAGATAGAGCCCGGATAGCGCCGTGGGATCGTGCGCCACCGCGCCCGTGAGCGCGGCCGATTGTTCCTCGGTCAGGCCGGCGGCAGCGAGCCGGGTCGGCAGCGAAGCGACAATCGCGCCGGACTGCGCCGTCAGATCGGATTGCACCAGCGCCCGCCTCGCCGCCATGGCGTCGCGCGTGGTCTCGACCTCGAGATAGGCGCCGGCCATCATCGATACCGCCGCAGCCACGGCTCCCGAGGCGCCGGCGATCACCACCGTCGCGGTGTTTGAGGTCGTCGCGGCAACGCCGAAGATCAGCCCGAAGATGGAGACGGTGCCGTCTTCCATGCCGAATACGACGGTGCCGGCGGATTTGAACAGCGAGCTGCGCAGCCGCTGTAACATCGAAGCAAAGGTCATCGCATTTACTTCTTGAGCAGAAAATCCTGGCTCAACAGTTTCCGCTCGCCATCCCAGATTTCCAGCGTCCAGACACCCGACACAATTTCCCAGCGATCGATCAGACGATACAGTCGGTACAGCTCCTCGCCGACCTTGTGCTCCTGATAGAACACGTTGGTCAGCGTCACGTTGCCGGTTTCGGGATTGCGCATGCCGGGCTTCGGAATGTGGGTGACGTATTTCAGGTTCACCGCAGCCGCCGGCGGCGGTGCGGGCGGCGACCCGATCTGCATGCCAAGGATCGTTGTGCCGGACTGCAGTGGCGGCGCCGCAGCGCCTTGCCCGATGATCTTGTAGCGAAACCCGAATTCGACTCCTTGGCGCGCCGGGATCGTGGTGGTCGATTGCACGAGCTTGATGTTCGACACCTGGTCGATCTTGCCGGTCGCGGTCCCCGGCGCGGCGCTGGTCGCCGCGGTATCCGTCGTGTAGATGCCATACTCGGTGATTTCGATGCGCTCGACGGTTTGCGCGTGCGCGGCGCCGAGCGACAGACCAAGCATCCCGGTGGCCAAGATGGCGCGCATGGACCTTCCTCTGGAACCATCATATTTCTAACGGCGCCGGCCCGATCCGTCACGTTCTCTCATTCAGCCAGCCGTCCCCACACCATCGCGAGGTCTTGCCATATGCCGAGTCGGTTTGCGATCGCCGCGCTGCTCATCGTCGCCGTCGTCGCGTTGCTTTTCGCCACCGCTGCGGCGCAGGCGCAGAGCCATGCCTGTTCGGCCGATGCGATTGCCAAGGCGGCGCTGCTCCTTCGCTTCCACGGCAATGTCGAGGCTGGCGAGCCGGTCGACGTCGAGCAGAATGTCAAAGTATTGCCACCGATCAAGGCGCTCAGGGGCAATGGCCGCTTCGACATGCTTGAAGTCACCGGCCATATCTACAAGGCGACCTACCGGATGCGGCTGATCTACGCACAGATCAAAGGCTCCTGTCTGCTGATGGGCCAGGAGATTTTGGAAGCGAGCGATCCGTATTGATGTGACGGATATTCGGTCGTCCGCTCGCCTGACGCCCTGGGCTGACAGTCGTCGTTACGTATTGCGAAGCGCAGTTGCGCCAACCAAGTTTCCGGCATGGAACGCTCTATCACCCGGCGCGACCTTCTCGACGGCGTCGCCATCGCTGTTGGCGGCGCCGCGGCCGGCGCGTTGCTGCCCGAATTGGCCGCGGCTGCGGTCGCGGAGGAGGCGGCGCAGGATGCGGCCGGATATTATCCGCCGGCGCTGACCGGGCTGCGCGGCAATCATCCAGGCAGTTTCGAGACCGCCCATGCGCTGCGCGACGCCGACTTCTGGCCGAAGGCCGGCGCAATCACCGCGACCGGCGAGACTTATGATCTGCTGGTCGTCGGTGGCGGCATCTGCGGGCTCGCGGCGGCGCATTTTTATCGCGCCAGAAATCCAGCCGCCCGCATTCTCATTCTCGACAATCACGACGATCTTGGCGGTCACGCCAAGCGCAACGAATTCTCGCCCGGCGGCCGGCTGGAGCTGATGAATGGCGGCACCTTGTCGATCGACAGCCCGCGGCCCTACAGCGCCGTTGCCGACGGCCTTCTGAGAACGCTCGGCGTCGATCCGGTGGCGCTGACCAAAAAGTGCACCGACCCGAATTTCTATTCCGCGCTGGGCTTGGCACGCGGCGTCTTCTTCGACCGCGAGACGTTCGGTGCCGACAAGCTTGTGGTCGCAACCCCGGGCGCCAAGTGGAAAGAGCTCTTGGCCTCGTCGCCGCTGCCGCCCAAGGCGCAGAGCGACATTGCGCGCATCCAGGAAGAGACGATCGACTATCTTGCCGGCCTGTCGTCCGCCGAAAAAAAATCGCGCCTGTCGCGGATGAGCTATCGCGACTATTTGCTCAATGTCGTCAAGGCCGATCCGGCGGTGATCCCGTTCTATCAGGCGCGCACCCACGGCGAATGGGGCGTCGGCATCGATGCGGTCTCAGCGCTCGACGTCTGGGCCTTC
>Ga0210395_10002112_pt1 | contig 15477 bp, 15 predicted proteins | sample IncBWH4OmetaG_FD_150861 | JGI IMG/M metagenome (GOLD analysis project Ga0210395, IMG submission 150861) | Forest soil microbial communities from Barre Woods Harvard Forest LTER site, Petersham, Massachusetts, United States - Inc-BW-H-4-O ... | reverse complement strand
GCGTGATGCCCATGTCGAGGGCTTCCTGCAAATCCGCCATCACGTCCGGGAACATCGCCAGCATGCCGGAGACGTGGAAGCCGCCGATGATCACCGCGATGCCGGCCTCGCGTAAGGGCTTGGCGATATGCAGCGAGCGTGGAAATTGGTTCGACTGCACGCCGACCAGGCCGACGAAACCGAAATTACCGTTGGCCCGCATCTCGGCAATGATGCGCTCGACGCGCACCCGCGTATTGGTCTCGTCGATGGCGACGATGTCGATGTCGATATCGGGCCCGAGCACTTTGCGCTGCGCGCCATCGTCGACCAGGCCGTACACCGTCGCCAGCGAATTCGCCGGCATCGGCGAGCGGAACCAGCGGATGACATAGCCGTCGTCGTCGTAATGCGACGGTTTCACCAGGATCACGCGGAACCGCTTGCGCGCGCTGGCCTCGGTCGGCGATTGACTCGACTGCATGCTGGCCCCGTTCCCGATCCAACGAGTTTTAGCGGATACACGGGGGTAACGCTAGTTTGTTTTCGATTGGGAACTTGCTGGAAAACTGAGCAAAACTGCGCTATTTTAGCGCCATGCGATCGCACGACGTCATTGACCGATTGAGGAAGGCGGAGCCCGCGCTGCGCGCGACGGGCGTGGGAGCATTGTACCTTTTCGGGTCGCATGCACGCGACGACGCGGCGAGCGATTCTGACGTTGATGTTTTTGTCGACCCGCAGACGGACGAGGCGTTCGGTTTCCTCGATTTCATGAAGGCCTACGCAACCATCGTGGATGCCGTCGGCCCGAACGTCGAGGTCGGCTATTCGACGCGCGAAGGGCTATCGCGCTACATTCGGGACAGCGTCGAACGGGAAGCCAGACGGATTTTTTGATGGCGGCGAGCAAGAGCCCTCAGCTGCGGTTGCTCCATATTCGCGACGAAATCGACGGCATGGCATCTGCGCTGCAGAACGTGACCTTTGCCGATTATCAAGAAAGCTACACGCTGCGCCGCGCGGCTGAGCGGGCGGTACAAATTGTGTCCGAAGCGGCGAAGTCTCTGCCGCCGGACGTATTGGCGAGACATTCTGAGGCGCCCTGGAATGCGATCATCGGTATCGGCAATATTCTTCGGCATGAATATCAGCGCGTCGACGATCGTCGGCTCTGGGAAATTGTCACCGTGCACTTGCCGGCATTGCGGCCGGTGATCGTGGCAATGATCGATGAACTAAAAAATTGAACGAAAGCCGCTTGGCCGTCGTCAGAGAGTCCCCGCCGCCTCGACCACGTCCTCGAAATTCCGCAAGCCTGGGCGCGGCGCGTTGACCAGCACCGCCATGTTGCCGGGCTTGTGGCGGTTGGTGCGCATCAGTTCGTGGGCGTAGGGGATCTTCTCCCAGGGGAACACGTCGCTCATGCACGGATCGATGCGGCGGTCGATGACGAACTGGTTGGCGGCACTGGCTTGCTTCAAGTGCGCGAAGTGCGAGCCCTGAATGCGCTTCTGCCGCATCCAGACATAGCGCGCGTCGAAGGTGATGTTGTAGCCGGAGGTGCCGGCGCAGAACACCACCATGCCGCCGCGCTTGACCACCAGGCAGGACACCGGGAACGTCGCTTCGCCGGGATGCTCGAACACGATATCGACGTCGTGCTTGCCGGTGATGTCCCAGATCGCCTTGCCGAAGCGCCGTGCCTCTTTCACCCAAGTGTCGTATTCGGGCGTGCCGACTTTCGGCATCGCGCCCCAGCATTTGAAATCGTTGCGGTTGATGACGCCTTTGGCGCCGAGATCCATGACATATTGGACCTTCGACTGATCGGACACGATGCCGATGGCGTTGGCGCCGGACGCCGCGACGAGCTGCACGCCGAACACGCCAAGCCCGCCCGACGCGCCCCAGACCAGAACATTGTCGCCGGGCTTGAGGATGTGCGGCGCGTGGCCGAACAGCATGCGATAGGCCGTCGCCAATGTGAGCGTGTAGCAGGCGGATTCTTCCCAGCTCAGATGCGGCGGCTTATGCATCAGCTGGCGCGACTGCACGCGGCAGAATTGCGCGAACGAGCCGTCCGGCGTCTCGTAGCCCCAGATACGCTGCGACGGCGACAACAGCGGATCGCCGCCATTGCATTCCTCGTCGTCGCCGTCGTCCTGATTACAGTGAATGATGACTTCATCGCCGACGCTCCAGCGCTTCACCTTGGAGCCGACCGCCCAGACGATGCCGGACGCGTCGGAGCCGGCGATATGGAATGGATGCTTGTGGCCGTCGAGCGGCGAAACCGGAACGCCGAGGCCTGCCCACACGCCGTTGTAGTTGACGCCGCCGGCCATGACATAGACCAGCACCTCGTCCTCGGCGATCGGCCAGGTCGGAACGACCTCGCTCTGCATCGCCTGCTCCGGCGGACCGTGGCGCTCCTTGCGGATCGCCCAGGCGTGCATGGTCGCCGGCACATGGCCGAGCGGCGGAATTTCGCCGATGTCGTAAAGGTCCTTGAGCGGGGCGGCGGACGGTTTCTTCTGCGCGACGGCCATGCTGGGCTCCGTCTCAACCGGTTCTCGCGACGCACACGCCGCGACGGTGATCCGACCCAGTCTGCCGCAGTTTATGCTGCAGTGCAATAATTACCTCATGGGCATAACAACGACAAATGGCACGGCGGGCGCTGACAGTTTTGCCGGGAAGCCTTATGGTCATGGGGACGCAGCACAGACTGCGTAGGGTGCGTGACGCACATAAAAGCCTGGCCCTTGCCGGGACAGGGAATGGGGAGATGCCATGGACGTTCAGAGCATTATCATCTGGCTCATCGTCGGCGCAATTGCCGGCTGGCTTGCAGGCATGGTCGTCAAGGGCGGCGGCTTCGGGCTCATCGGCGACATCATCGTCGGTATCGTCGGCGCCGTGATCGCCGGCTGGTTGCTGCCGCAGCTCGGCATTGTGATCGGCAGCGGTATCATCGCCGCGATCATCGACGCCTTCATCGGCGCGGTGATCCTGTTGATCATCCTCAGGCTGATCAAACGAGCCTGACGCGGCGATAAACCGGGAGAACGACAAGATCGCGCCGAGCGCCGCGCCGCAGCTCACGCCACAGCGGACGATCAAGCTGATCGGACTGACGTTGGCGCTCGGCTATCTGATCGTCCTCGGCGGGTCTTATCTGCAAGGCCATTTTTTGACCGACCCGCAGGGCCGGCCGATCGCCAATGATTTCGTCAATGTCTGGGCGGCCGGGCGGCTCGCGCTCGACGGCGCGGCTCCGGCTGCCTACGACTGGACGCTGCACCGCGCCGCCGAAGTGCGCGCGGTCGGCTACGATTTCGACGGCTATTACGGCTGGCATTATCCGCCGCCGGCGTTTTTCTTTGCAGCTGTGCTGGCGACGCTGCCGTTTCTGGCCGCGGCGGTGGTTTGGCTTTTGACAACGCTCGCTGCTTATGCCGCGGCGATCGCCGGCATTCTCGGGCTTCGCACCGGCGTTCTGTTCGCGCTCGGATTTCCCGCCGCGATCTGGAATGTCACCGCCGGGCAAAACGGCTTCCTCACCGCGGCGCTGATCGGCGGCACGCTCGGTTTGCTGGAGCGGCATCCGGCGCTGGCCGGGATCTGTCTCGGGCTTCTCACCTACAAACCGCAATTCGGTTTGTTGTTTCCGATCGTGCTGATCGCCGACCGGCGCTGGCTGACTATTGTTGTGGCGACGCTCACGGCAGCCTTGCTCGCGGCGCTGTCGTGGTTCGCCTTCGGCAGCGCGAGCTGGCAAGCCTTCGTGCACTGGGCGCCGCTTTCGAGCCACGCTTTGATCGACGAAGGCGCGCTGGACTGGTACCGGCTGCAAAGCGTGTTTGCGCTGGTACGGGCCCATGGCGGCGGCGAAGCGCTGGCCTGGACCGTTCAGGGCGTATTGTCCTTATCGCTCGCCGTCGGACTGGTTTGGCTGTGGAAGAGCCGCGTTGCCTTCGAGCTCAAGGCCGCGGCGCTTGCCGCCGGTGCGCTGCTCGCGACGCCTTATCTCTTCATGTACGACCTGGTGGTGCTCGCCGTCGCGGTGGCGTTTTTGCTGCGGCTCGCCTTAGCGCGCGAATTTTTGAGCCGGATCGAGATCGCCGCACTCGCCGCCGCCGGCGCGTTGATCCTGATCTACCCTTACGTGAAGACCAATGTGGGATTGGCCGCGGTCGTGATCGTTATGGCTTTGGTGGTGCATCGCGCCTTCGCAGAAGCGAGGCTCGCGTCGGCGGCAATGCGTTAAGTTTACTCGGCCGGCACCGCGACAGGAACCAACGCGCCGTCCGCGATGCGAACTTGCCACTTGGCAACGACCCGTCCGGCGCGCCGCGCCGCGACGATCGCCAGCACGGCGATCGCGGTGCCTGCGATAATGTCGATGAAATAATGGCCGCCGTTGATCGGCGTCGCCGCCAGCATCGCGGTGAAGGCCAAGACCGCGATCGGCCGCATCCAGCGCACCGGCCACAGCGCCCAGGCATACAGCACGCCGGAGGCGGCGTGGAAGCTCGGAAAGGTGACGATGCCGCCGAGCCCGAACAGATCGAGATGGCGCAAGGCGCCGTCGCGGGTCGGCGGCAGGTCGCGCAGCTGGTCCAGATAGGGTTGCAGGTTGAGGTTCTTGATGCTGATCGGATCGAGCCCGATCTGTTGAAACACGCCGATCGCCGGCACCAGGCCGGAAATGATCGTGGTCACGATCAAAGCCAAGCCGAAGGCAAAGGTGAATTCCTCGATGCGGTGATAGCGGTGTGTCGCCGCCAGCACGACCGGAATGGCGAAAATCGGCCAGCGGATCATGGTGTAGCCGTAGTTCAGCCAGGCCGCGAGCGCCGGATGATCGTCGACGTAACGCACATAGGCGCCCCAGTCGAAACCGAGCGCCCGGTCGATGGCGAGCAGATTGGCATCCTGCATCGGCAAATTGGCGGACGCCGCCACATAGGTCAGCGGCGTCATGACCGCGGTGATCAGCACGATCTGCGCCGTGCCGCCGAGCACGAACATCACCTGCGGATCGCGCCGTTTCGCCGAGCAGGCGTTGGCGTGGGCAAAACCGGCGTAAAGGCCGACATAGCCGACAGCGATGGCGAGGCCGGTCAGCTCGAGCGAGAAGTTCGTCAACGCCAGGCAAAGCGCGAGCACGACCCCCATGGCGCCGACGAAAATCCAATTGACCAGGAGGAACCGCCACGCGGTCTCCACGTCCGGCGTCGGCATTGGCTGCTGCGCTTGCATGGCCGCGACTGTGGCGCGGTGGCGGTTAAAGCCGTGCGAATCGCTACGGTTAAAACCAAGTGTGAAGCGCGCTCATCGTTAATATTGCATTGCAGCAAAATCCGCGTCACAGTGGCGCCGCCGGACGACGTGCAAGGCCAAATGCGCGACCAACCGACTCGCGACAAAGCACTACGCGACAAACCTTGGATCTTCCGCACCTATGCGGGGCATTCAACGGCTGCGGCGTCGAATGCGCTTTACCGCAAGAATTTAGGCAAGGGGCAGACCGGCCTGTCGGTCGCCTTCGATCTGCCGACCCAGACCGGCTACGACAGCGATCATCCTTTGGCCAAGGGCGAGGTCGGCAAGGTCGGCGTGCCGGTCTCGCACATCGGCGACATGCGCATGCTGTTCGACGGCATCCCGCTTGGCGAGATGAACACGTCGATGACCATCAACGCCACTGCCGCCTGGCTGTTGGCGCTCTATGTCGCGCTCGCCGACGAGCAGGGCGTCGCGCGCAAGAGTCTGCAAGGCACGACGCAGAACGACATCATCAAGGAGTATCTGTCGCGCGGCACCTACGTGTTTCCCCCGGCGCCGTCGATGCGGCTGACCAAGGACGTGATTCTGTTCACGACCAAGGAAATGCCGAAGTGGAATCCGATGAACGTGTGCTCCTATCACCTGCAAGAGGCCGGCGCGACGCCGGTGCAGGAGCTCGCCTTCGCGCTCGCCACCGCCATCGGCGTGCTCGATGCGGTCAAGGCGTCGGGCCAATGCGCGCCGGAGGAATTCGGCGAAGTGGTCGGGCGCATCTCGTTCTTCGTCAATGCCGGCCTGCGCTTCGTCACCGAAGTCTGCAAGCTGCGCGCCTTCACCGAGCTGTGGGACGAAATCACCCGCGAGCGCTACGGCGTCACCGACGCCAAGCAGCGGCTGTTCCGCTACGGTGTGCAGGTCAACTCGCTCGGACTGACCGAGCAGCAACCGGAAAATAACGTCGCGCGCATTCTCATCGAGATGCTCGCCGTCACTTTGTCGAAAGGCGCGCGCGCCCGCGCCGTGCAACTGCCGGCGTGGAACGAGGCGCTCGGCCTGCCGCGGCCGTGGGACCAGCAATGGTCGCTGCGCATGCAGCAGATCCTCGCTTATGAGACCGACCTTCTGGAATACGGCGACGTGTTCGAAGGCTCGCCGGCCATCGCCGCCAAGGTCGCGGAGTTGAAGCAGGCGGCGAAGGAGGAACTGGCCCAGATCGAAAAGATGGGCGGCACCGTGGCCGCGGTCGAGCAGGGCTACCTCAAGCAGCAGCTGGTCGAATCCAATTCGCGCCGGGTCGAGGCGATCGAGCGCGGCGAGCAGATCGTGGTCGGCGTCAACCGCTTCGTCGAAACCGAAGCGTCGCCGCTGGCGGATGCCGCCGAAGCGGTCGTCACCGTATCCCCGGAGGCGGAGTCCGGGCAGATCGAGCGGCTCGCCGCCTGGCGCGACGCGCGCGACGCCAAGGCGGTTGCCGCGGCGCTCGACGGATTACGCAAGGCGGCGAAAACCGGCGGCAACATCATGCCGCCGTCGATCGCCTGCGCCAAAGCCGGCGTCACCACCGGCGAATGGGGATTCGCGCTGCGCGCGGCCTTCGGCGAATACCGCGCGCCGACCGGCGTCGGCACCGCCATGCGCAACGACGCCGAAGGCCTTGACGACATCCGCGCCGAAGTCGACCGCGTATCGAAGAAGCTCGGGCGGCGATTGAAATTTTTGGTCGGCAAGCCCGGCCTCGACGGCCATTCCAACGGCGCCGAGCAGATCGCGGCCCGCGCCCGCGACGCCGGCATGGAGGTGGTCTATGACGGCATCCGTCTCACCGCCGAAGCCATCGTCGCGGCGGCAGCAGAAAAACGCGTGCACGTCGTCGGCCTGTCGATCCTGTCCGGCTCGCACCTGTCGCTGGCGCAGGATGTCGTCGCCCGCATGAAAGAGGCCGGCCTCGACGACGTGCCGGTCGTGGTCGGCGGCATCATCCCGCCGCAGGATGCCAGCGTACTGAAAAACGCCGGCGTGGCCGAGGTCTATACGCCGAAGGATTTCGAGCTCAATCGCATCATGAGCGATCTGGTGCGGATCGTGGAAGGCGCGGCGGAACCCGCTAAATAGTCGCCGGCAGCACCGCCGCGATCGCCTCGCTCAGCGCGCTCGGGCTTATGGGTTTGCGCAAATAAGAATCCATCCCCGCTGCTCGCGCGGCCTCTTCGTCGCCGATCTCCGTGCGCCCGGAAATACCGACGATCGGCGTGCGGCCCGCGGCACTGGCCAGCGCGCGAATGCGGCGGGTCGCCTCGAGGCCGTCGATGCCCGGCAGCGTCACGTCCATCAGCACCACGTCGTAGCCGCGCTTGACCGCGTCGACCGCTTCCTCGCCTGAGGCGACGAAGTCGGCGCGATGGCCGAGCTCGGTGAGAATGGTGTTGAGGATGACGCGGCCGTAGGGGTTGTCCTCCGTGCATAGAACCGTGAGGCGGCGCGCCGGCGTCTTGGTCTGTTGCGCGTGCTGACTGTCCGACGTGCCGGCGGCCGCGATCGGCAGCACGATGGCGAGACGGAACGAGGCGCCGCGGCCGGGTGTGCTGGTGACGGTGAGGTCGCCGCCCATCAGCCTGGCGAGCGATTTGACCACGGCAAGGCCGAGGCCTGAGCCGCCATAGCGCCGCGCGATCTCCGCGTTGGCCTGGGTGAACGGACGAAACAGCCGCTTGATCTCGGCGCGCGTCAGCCCGATGCCGCTGTCGGTGACGGTGAAGATAATTTTCAAGCGGCCGCGCCCGGCGCGCGCCGCGCGTGCTTCAAGCCGCACCGCACCGCGCTCGGTGAATTTCACCGCGTTGTCGATCAGATTTTCGATCGCCGCGCGCAATCGCGCCGCGTCGCCCACCAGCATTTCGGGCAAATCGGCGGCGACCTTCACTTCGGCGGTGAGGCCCTTGGTCTCCGCCCGCGCCGCAAGCGTGTCCGACAGCGCCTCGATCAGTCGCCGCGGCCGGAAGGCCTGTTGCTGCAGCGTCAACCCGCCGGCATCGGCCTTGGCGGCGTCGATGGCGAGCGTCGTCAGCGCGGCGAGATGCTCGGCGCTGGTCTTGATGCCTGCCGCCCAGCGCCGCTCGCGCTCGCCGAGATTGGAGCTCGCCAGCAATTCGCCGAGTGCCAGGATGCCGGTGAGCGAAGTGCGGATGTCGTGCGCGAACGCGGCGAGCGCGGCTTCGGTCGTACGCGTCGCCGGGACGCGTCGCGAGCGGCGTCGCGAGCGCTTTGCAGCGGACTTTTTCTTGGGCTTCGTTCGCACCATGGCGGCCCCCAGGCGCCGCACTCACAATGGCACGGCGGCGGAACAAACAAAACAAGCGTAGACCGGCTTATCCAAGATCATGCGCTAGCGGCCGAGCCCGACCAAGCGCCGGATGTCCTGCGCGGTGGCGCCGTCGGCGCGCAAATCGCGCAGGCTCTTGGCTAAAGTCGACTTCGACAGCTTGCGGCCTTCGGCATCGAGAATGAGCCGGTGATGGTGATAGATCGGCTCCGGCAGGCCGAGCAACGCCTGCAGCAGGCGATGGATACTGGTCGACCAGAACAAATCCTGGCCGCGCACCACGTCGCTGACGCCTTGGAATGCGTCGTCGAGCGTGACGGCGAGGTGATAGCTGGTCGGGATTTCCTTGCGCGCGACGACGACGTCACCCCACATCAGCGGCGCCGCGGTGACGGTACCGGTCTGGCCATGCGGCCCGGAACCGGCCTCGGTCCAGGTGAGAACGCCGGCCTGCGCCACCGCCGCATCGATGGCGAGGCGTAAGGCATAAGCCTCGCCGGCGTCGACGCGGCGCTTGCGCTCGGCCACGGGCAGCTTGCGGGCACGGCCCGGATAAAGCGGCACGCCGTCGGGATCGCGCGGCCAGCGGCCGTAGCGGTCGCGCTCGGCGACCAGGGCTGCAATCTCGCTGCGGCTCTCGAAACTCGGATAGAGCAGCGCCTGGGCGTTGAGCTTGACGAGGGCTGATTCGTAATCGGCGAAATGCTCGCTCTGCCGCCGCACTGGCTGCTGCCAGGAAATGCCGAGCCACTCCAGATCCTCGTAGATCGCCGCTTCGAATTCCGGCCGCGACCGCGGCGTGTCGATATCCTCGATGCGCAGCAAGAGCCGGCCGCCGGTCTCGCGCGCCATGTCGTAATTGAGCAATGCCGAATAGGCATGGCCGAGGTGCAGATAGCCGTTCGGGCTCGGCGCGAAGCGGAAGACATGGGTGTAGGTGTTCACGGTCACCATGCTCCGCCGGATGACACTGCCCGGTCAACGGCGCCTTGGACCAGGAATCAGCGATCGGGTATCAGGTATCAAGATTTGCCGATTCTGTTGCCTAATCCTTGATCCCTGATCCCTGATCCCCTGATGTCTGACCATCGCATCCACACCGAGGCCGATCTCGATCGCGGCATCGACGCCTTGCTCGCCGCCGATCCGCGCTTTGCCGCGCTGATCGCGACGGCCGGGCGGCCGCCGCTGCGGCGGCGATCCGACGGTTTTGCCGGCCTTGCCTCGACGGTGGTCTCGCAACAGCTTTCGACCGCCAGTGCCGGCGCGATCTGGGGCCGGCTGTCGGCGGCGTTCGATCCGTTCGAGCCCGAGGCGATCATCCGCGCGCGCAAGGAGCGGCTGGCGCGGATCGGCCTGTCGGGACCAAAGATCCGCGCATTGAAGGAAATCGCCCGCGCCATCGTCCGCGGCGATCTGGCGCTGGCGACGCTCGGTGATATCGACGCCGAAGCCGCGCACGCGGCGCTGACCGCGGTTCACGGCATCGGCCCATGGACCGCCGACATTTATCTTCTGGCCAGCCTCGGCCATGCCGACGCCTGGCCGGCGGGCGACTTGGCGCTGCAGGAAGCCGCGCGACTGGCGTTCGGGCTCAAGGCGCGGCCGACGACGAAAGAGATGATGCCGCTCGCCGAACCCTGGCGGCCGTGGCGGGCCGTGGCGGCGCGCGTGCTATGGACCTATTATCGCGCCGTCAAAGGGCGTGAAGGCGCGCCGGTCCTGCCGAAAAAACCCATCAAGCCGAAAGGAAAGAAGCATGGCCGCTGAGCTCGACGGTCCGCGGCTGGCGCCGAAATCCGGAGCCGCGCAACAGCTCGTCGTGTTCCTGCACGGCTACGGCGCCGACGGCAACGACCTCATCGAGATCGGCCGCGCCTGGCAGCAATATTTGCCGCACGCCACCTTCGTCTCGCCGCACGCACCGGAGCGGTGCGGAGAGGCGCCGGTCGGCCGGCAATGGTTTCCTTTGACGTTTCGCGATCCGAACGAGCGCTGGATTGGCGTCAACAAGGCGGCGCCGCTGCTCGAGCGCTTTCTCGACGCCGAGCTTGCGCGCCACAAGCTGCCGGCCTCGGCGCTGGCTTTGGTCGGCTTCAGCCAGGGCACCATGATGGCGCTGCATGTGGGCTTGCGCCGCGCCACGGCGCCGGCGGCAATGGTCGGCTATTCCGGTCTCCTGGTGCTGCCGCCCGACGTCGATGCCGAGGCCTTCGCCGCCGAGATCAAATCGCGGCCGCCAGTGCTCCTGGTGCACGGCGACCGCGACGACCTGATCCCACCGCAAGCGCTGTTCCAGGCCACCCAAGGCCTGGCCGCCCTTGGCGTGCCGGTCGAGTGGCATTTGTCGCCCGGCATCGGCCACGGCATCGACGGCGAAGGGTTGCGCCATGGCGGCGAATTTTTGGCCCGCCGCTTCAAGATAAAGCATTGAAAAAACTAGATGATTTAACTCGATGTCATGGAATCCGGTAACGATTTCCTAGCAAATGCATCTTAGAAAGTACCTGTTGGAGCAGGTGCGCAATGTTCAAGACCATGATGAAGCGGCTCGCCCAGCGCGCTCGATCCGCGCGTCTGCGGTCCTTGATCGTCCAATTCCGATCGAATAAGCGCGGCAATGTCGCGGTGATCACGGCGCTGTGCTGCCTGCCGCTCATCGCCGCTGTCGGTTGTGTCATCGATTATACGACGGCGAGCCTGGTCAAGACCAAGCTGCAGGCCGCGGCGGACGCCGCAGCGCTCGCCACCGTTTCGGTCAACTCTTCGGTCATCACCACCGCCAAGGGCATGTCCGGCAATGGCAACGTCTCGGGCGGCTCGACATTTGCCACCAATTTCTTCAATGCCAACCTGAACGCGTCCCCGGCAAACGTCGGCTACACCAATCTTACGCCATCGGCGACGGTGTCCGTGAGCGGCACGAAGATGACCGCCACGGTGTCGTTCACGGCCAAGGTTCCGACTTATTTCATGGGGGTCATGGGTTTCAGCAACACCAACATCAGCGGCTCGTCGACGGCAAGCTACACGATGCCGACCTACATCAATTTCTACCTGATGCTCGACGTTTCCGGCTCGATGAGCTTCCCGTCTACTCAAGCCGAGCAGGCCCGATTGATGGCCGTCAATCCCGACAACCTGCAGGGCAGCCCCGGCTATCCCCAGGGCTGTCAATTCGCTTGCCATTTCAGCGCGCAGGGGGCCTGCGGGCAAAACCCGCCGTCCAATCCCTATCAAGGACCGATCCCGTCCACGACAAGTGCGACCAATAACGGAGGCGGTTACTGCCAGGGCTTCATCATTTCGCGCCTGGGAACGACTCCGGCAACCATCCCGACCCCGACCAGCCCCAATCCGAACAACAACTTCACCAACGGCAACTACGTCAATTGGACCAACTCGCAGGTGGCATCGTGCCCCACGGCCGGCACCACGTCGTGCATCCAGTTGCGCGCCGACGCCGTCGGCTACGCGGTCACGACGCTACTGTCCACCGCGGCCTCCGCAGAACAGGTGACCAATCAATATCAGGTCGGGCTCTTCCCGTTCATTCAGTATCTGTACGGCTGCACATCGGTCACGCCGTGTTCGGCGTCAAACGCCTACGTTCCGCTCACCACCAATCTGACCGGCAGTACGATCACCAATGCGGCCGCCAACCTGGCCAGCCTGTTGGACACCGGCGCCAACTCGAACCTCGGTTCCGGCGGCACGCATTTCGAGAACGCGCTCGCCAGCATGAACAGCGCAATACCGACATCGGCGATCGGCACCGGCGCCGGCTCATCCAACGCGGTGCCTTACATCTTCATCGTTACCGATGGCTCGCAGGATTACCAGACGCAATGGACCGGCAATTGGGGATCACAAAACTGGTCTTACTCCAGCGCGGTTCCCTATCAAAACTCGGCGACGACCATTCCGCCGAACAGCGTCACGACCACCGATTACTGCACCAACATCAAGAATCGCGGCATCACCATCGCGATCCTCTACATTCCTTACCAGCCCATCGCGGATCCGAGCACGATCTTTAATGACGAAGACGGCTACGCCAACAGCAACATCCCCCCCATCTCCAACAACATTCCGACGGCGCTGCAAAAGTGCGCCTCGCCGAATTTCTACTACACGGCGAACACGCCGGCCGACATCAATTCCGCGCTGCTTTCGATGTTCCAGCAGGCCGTGAACACCGCTCACATCACCAACTGATCCGACACCCGGGCGGTGCCTCAGTTCCAATTTCGGCTTCGTTGAAAAAAGCCGTCGCGCCTATTGCGAGCACCTGGAGTAAGCTCACCCAGGCAGTCCTAACGGACCTGACCCGGAGCGCTACAAGGGAAGCTGCGCTGGGGGCGGCCGTTTCAAAAGCACCGACGCGTCCACGGGCGATCATCTGCCCATATGCCAACTGTTACCGTCGTGGCGGCGGCGGCCGTGTGTGATTGCGGGCCTCTGAGGTGATCGTTGGAAAGCGCACGACACGCCACGCTCGGCTGAGCCGCGTGGCTGAGCCGACGCCTATATCAGATCAGCACGTGCTGCTTTGCGGGACATAAATGACGCACGACACGCTGCGCGGCGTAACGTACAAACTATCCGAAAAGGTGATCCCGCTGCTGGAGCCGAAAAAGCCAAACACCGGCACGTAGGTATAGCTCACTTCGGCGAAGATCAGATAAGAGCTATTAACGACCATCGCCGACGGCGGCGATATCGACGATCCAACCGAACGCGCGGTGGTGCCTTGGGCGGCGCTCCACTCGATGGTCGCGACGCCCGACTTGTTGATCGTCACTTGCGAGATTTTGACGGCCGGGGTTGCGCTGCTATACGGCGCCATCACCACCGAAGTCGCGCCGAGGATCGACGTCATGTCGACCGACTGAATGGTCGCATACTGATTTGTGATCGAAGCCAGCGTGTAGGTCGCCGCTCGCATCTTCATGTAGGCCGCTATCGCTCGCCCGCCATCGAACGTCGCCAGCAGCATGACGACCAGAATCGGCAAGACCAGCGCGAATTCGACCGCGGCGACGCCCTGCTTCGCCGCAGCGAAACGCCGGTAAGTCGGGTTTACCCGCCGCATCATCAATAGGGCTCCACCCGAAAGGCAGTGATGCCCATGATCTCGCTATAGCCGTTGCTGAAATTGGGCAGTAAGGCGCCGAGAGGGCCGGTGATGATCTTCCACGGATAAACCAGTTGCAGCACTATGACGTCACCCGGACCGCCGAGGCTGTACGCCCCGGTACTGCTGATCGTACCGCTTGAACTGATGGTCAGCGACGGAATGGTGGTGCTGGCGGCGGCGAAGTCGGTATAGGTCTGCACGTTCACATACAGATTGGTGCAGGTGAACAGCGCCGGAAGCAGCGGACAAACGTCGTCGGTCTGGAAATCCGACTGCGACAAGTTGGCGTTCTGAACCTGGCCGGTCAAGATCAAGCGGCCGGCTGCGACCACCGCCGTTTGCAAAGCCTGCTGGGCGAATAGATAGGAGGTCGTTTGCAAAATAGCGATGAGCAACGCCAAGAAGGGCGGAGCAATCAAGGCGAATTCAACCGCCGTCGTTCCACCACGGGAGAGGCAGAAGCGAGCGACAGCTCTCGCACGGCGCCGCAAGTGTCTCGATAAATTTCGGAACATGCCTGGCGGGTCCCGTTTCATGGCCGGGTCGGCCCGTAACAAGGTCGAACCTGCAGCCTCGTTCATAGTTGCAACACATTGATTTTCCGTTGCCGCGTAAGCATAAACCCACGCTCTTCATCGTGATCGAAACAGCGCCGTTAACCACGACGGTGGCGCCGTCGCGAAGGATGCATCGTCGAGCCCGTGGCGGCCCCGCCGCTTGCCGATCGTTGATTAAGATTTTCAAGAATCGAGTGACGATGACTTGACCAAACAACGCGCCTTAGCGGGCGCCGGCGATAATGGCGGCAAGCGCGGCGAGGCCGTCGGTCAGGGCGGCCGGCCCGGGCTGCAGGATCAGCGGCGATTTGATCTCGTGGAGCGCGCCGCGCTGCACCGCGGGAATGCGTTCAAAGCCCGGCCGCTTGACCATCTTTTCCGGCCGAAATTTTTTGCCGCACCACGAGCCGACGATGATGTCGGGGGCGCGCGCGATGACGTCGTCCGCGGTGACGATGCGCTCCTTGGCCGACTTACCGGCGGCGCGGTCGGCGAAGACATCGCTGCCGCCGGCGGCCTCGATCAACTCCGAGACCCAGGCGATGCCGGAAATCATCGGCTCGTCCCACTCCTCGAAATACACCTTTGGCCGCCGCGGCATCAGCGCCGCGCGATCTTTGGCCCGCTTGACGCCGTCAGCCAAGTCCTGCGCCAGCCGCTCGGCGCGCGCGGCGGCGCCGACCAGGGCGCCGAGCGTGCGGATCATGTCGAGGATCTCGGCGACGCTGCGCTGATTGAAGGCATGGACGTCGATGCCGCGCCTGATCAGCTCGGCAGCGATGTCGGCCTGCAGATCGGAGAAGGTCAGAACCAGATCGGGCCCAAGCGCGATGATCTTTGGAATATCGGCAGAGGTGAACGCCGAGACCCGTGGCTTCTCACGCCGCGCCCGCGGCGGCCGCACCGTATAGCCCGAAATGCCGACGATGCGCCGCTCCTCGCCGATGAGATAAAGCGTCTCGACGGTTTCCTCGGTCAGGCAAACGATCCGCTCGGGCGGAAACATCGCGGCCGTCTCCGTTTTGTCTTATTAGCGATGCTTCGCCGAGCCGAAGCAAGCTGGAATAAGATCACATCGTCGGCCGAGGAATTACCACTTGGCCGAGGCGGAAAGTTCGTAGGTGCGCGGATCGCCGAGGTAGACCTGGTCCGGATAGCCCGGATCGGAAAACGAGGCGTAGATGGCG
>Ga0210395_10002111_pt1 | contig 15487 bp, 11 predicted proteins | sample IncBWH4OmetaG_FD_150861 | JGI IMG/M metagenome (GOLD analysis project Ga0210395, IMG submission 150861) | Forest soil microbial communities from Barre Woods Harvard Forest LTER site, Petersham, Massachusetts, United States - Inc-BW-H-4-O ... | reverse complement strand
AGGTTAGCTGGCTCACGTGCCCGCTGGTCAGCAGCCACGGCCATGCCCCGGAGCCGGTGAAACTCAGATCGGCCCGCCCGATAAGTTCCCAGTCGCGCCCCGCCCAGCCTTCCGACTCCGGCTGCAGCCGTCCCGTGAACTGCCACACCAACTGGAGCTCGGGGACCTCCGCGGACGGATCGAGGTACCGGACCTCGATCCGTGTCACCGCCGGGCCCGGTGCGATCCGCTGCTTCGGCTCGTACAGGGAGAGCAGCCAGATCAGGTCGCGGGCGGCTTCGGGCTCGGCTATCGCCGTAAGGCCCGCCTCGTCGCCGTTCACCGCGCGGCCCCACGCGGCTACCGTCAGCCGGGCCGCCTCGGTCACGCGCGCGGATCCCAGCCAGCCGTCGCCGCCTTCGGCGAGCACCGCGGCAAGCCACGGACGGATGTCGACGGGGACGGCCTCGATGAGCGGGTCCGGCTCTAGAACGGCCATGACGACTCCGGCGGGGAGGGGAAGCGGTGGGTGGGCGCGAAGCAACAGTTCGTTAGGACGAATTCAATCGATTATCACCGCGGTCTTCGGGTAGTTAACCAACTCTGACCGCCCGGGGGGAGATCGGACGATTTCGGAACTTCTGCTTCGAGTTCGGACGGTCGCGTTTTACGCGGCCACTTTCGCGATCGTGGCCGCGGGGGCCATCTGGCTCGCGCTGCGCGTCGCCCCGCTGCAGACGGTGTCGGCCGCCGGGCAAACCGCGCAGGTCGGCGCGACGCTGCCCAACGCCACCCTGCGCGGCCCGGGGGAGCTGGACCTGTTCGGCCAGGTGATGGCCACGAAGCCGCAGTTCTCCGGCCCGATCAGGCCCAAGCTCGCGCTCGAGCACATCACGATCGACTCGCAGGTGGTGCAGGTGCTGCGCGCCGAGGGATCGGCGAAGGTCGAGCTGACGCTCAGCCAGCAACTCGCGGCGGGCTGGGAGCATTACTTCCTCTGGGAGACGCTGATCGCGCTCGGCTTCGCGGTGATCCCCCTGGTCGCCGTCGCGGCGGTGCGCAAGCGGCCGGCCATCTGGAAGATGCTCGCCGGGGGGCTCGCTGTCGTCTGCGCGGTGAACCTGGGCGGGATCGCGGCGACCGCGTCCGGCACCCCCTCGGTGCTGCGCAGCGTCAAGACGCTCGATGACCTGGTGGGCGTGGACCAGGTGGACGAGCCGGCCCCGATCGGCGCGGCGCAGCCGGGCGTGCAGGCCGTGGTGATCGGCGACTCGACGGCCGCGGGCTGGGGCCTGCCCTGGGGACCGAACCCGAGCCCGGAGGACAAGGCCTGCGGCCGGTCCACCGAGTCCTACGCGGCGGACCTCGAGGCGGCCAACCAGTGGAACGTGGTGAACCTGGCGTGCGGCAGCGCGACGATCGAGAACGGCTTGCTCGGGCCCGAGGTGCTCTACAACGGCGACATCGCGCCGCCGCAGCTCCCGCAGGCCGAGACGGCCACGCACGCCAAGGTGATCATCGTCAGCGTGGGAGCCGACGACCTGTCATGGTCGGTGATGACCCAGCTGTGCGCGGCGTCCGCTGCTTGCGACGACAAGATCTCCTCGGCCTACTTCGCTCAGCTCCTCAACACCTTCACCAGGAACTACTACGAAATGCTGAGCGACCTGGACCGGCTGCCCAGCCATCCGGCGGTGCTGGTGAATGAGTACTACTCGCCGTTCGGCGCGAACATCCGCTGTCTGCGGGGCTACGGCATGACCCAGGCGAAGGTGAACGTGCTGCTTGGCCGCCTCAATCAGCTCAACACGGTGCTCGCGCAGGGCGCGGGACTGTTCGGCTTCGGGGTGGCGCAGCCGCGATTCGCCGGGCACGAGCTCTGCACGGCCGACCCGTGGGTACAGGGGGCGTCGGACCCGGCGCCGCTGCACCCGAACGCGGCCGGGGAACTGGCGATCGCGCTGGCCGATGAGCAGTCCTTCCCCGCGCTGTCGCCGTCGCCCGTACAGTTGCCGTCTCCGTCGCCCTCTCCGTCCCCGACCGGCACGCCGGCTCTCGGCTAAACGCCCCAGGTGGGGAAAGGAATCTAACGCTTTAGCGCTTTCGGCCCGCCGCGGCGTCGCGAAACGCCCGCTGTGCTCTACCATCAGCCCCACGGCAATTTCTCTGGCAGGTGTAAGTCTGCGGAGGTTACGCGATGAATTGTCCTCAGTGCCAGGTCGAAAGTGCACCGGATGCGGCCTACTGCCGCAACTGCGGAGCGCGGGTGTCGCCCGCCGCGGGCACGTCGCCGCAGGCCGGCACCGGATTCTCCCAAGCGCCGTTCCCGCCGGCCCGTGAGCCGGCGTACCCGCCGCCCGGCGGCCCGGCGAATTCACAGCCCGGTGGCCCGGTGTATTCACAGCCCGGTGGTGCCGGCTATCCGCGGTCGGCTAGCGGCATCCCGCCGGTCAGCCTGGACCTCAGCCGGCTGAGCACGGTGGACAAGGTAGTAGCGGGTGCGACGCTGGTCACGATGATCTCCATCTGGCTGCCCTGGTTCACCGGGTCCGTGTCCCTGCTCGGGGTGACCGACAGCGCGTCCGTCAGCGGCACCGGCTACCACGGCTGGCTCTGGCTTGAGTTCTTCGTCGCGCTGCTGCTGATCGCCTACCTGGTGGCCCGTGCGCTGTGGGAGACGCTCCCGGTCAGCCTGCCGGTCGGGCATGAACGGCTGCTGATCGCCGGGACCGGCCTGCAGTTCCTCCTCATCCTGATCGGCTTCTTCACCTGGCCGTCCAACACCGTCGTCGACGGGATCGTGGTCACGTTCTCGCTGTCGGCAGGCGCCTTCCTTGGCCTGATCTTCTCGATCGTGGCGGCCGCCCCGGTCATCGTCCCCGCGGTCCGCTCTTACCTGGAGAGCCGGAACGCCGCGGGCGGTTCCCGGTCCTACTAGGCCTACGCGGCCGGGGCACCGTAAACTCCGCCGGCCGTGGCAGCCACCGGCGCGCTTGACGGTGCATCGGCGAGCAGCGCGGCGAGGCTGGTGAGCATCTCGCGGAGCAGGCTCGCCTGATCGGATGGCACGGCGATGTCACCGTCGCGGGCGATCCGGTCCGACAATTCCGTGACCGCCGCGAGGACGCGGGCGGCGAGCACCGTCGGCGGCGGTGCGAGCAGCCGCGCGACCTCTGCCTGGGCGGCATCCCAGGCACCCGCCCGCATCGCCTCGCTGTCCCCGACGACGGCTCGCACCACGCCGTCCGCGAGTGCGGGGAGCCGGTCCGCGACGCCAGCGGCCGGTGGCTCGAAGCCCTGCTGCGCGTGTGCCGCGGCGAGCACCGCCATGTCTTCGCGCACGCAGGCCGGTGCGGCGGCCGACCGGTAGGTGGCGAGCAGGCGGTCGTCGCCAGCCCATGCGGCGAGCGCGCGCAGGTACGTCTCAGCCCACTCAGCAGGCGACATGTCGAACTCGTCGGCGACCTTGATCACATCATCGCGGTACGGCCAGAACCCGACGATCTTCGCCTCGGCGAGAAACGCCGCTGTCGGCTTGGTAGCGGGATCGGCGCCAGCCCAGCGGGTGATCTGCTGACCGCGCTGACTGCTCCGGTACCGCCGGTACACCGGCTCGGCGCCCGCGTAATGCGCGCGCTCCGCCACGAGTATCAGCAGCCGGGGTAGCTCCACGGCCGGCTGGCATCGCGGGCCCGAGGTAGCCGGGGCCTGTGCGGCCTGGTCGGCGAGGACCGTCCTGACGGCGGCGTAGTCCCGCAACCGGTCCGCCCACTCACGGTTTCGCTGCGCGCCGTGCGCATACCACCGCGCGGTCGGCGTGTTCTCAAGCTCTCGCCTGATTGAAGGCATGCCCTCCCCCTGGCTGCCGTCTGAATGCGTTTCAGATCGCAGTATTCGCAGCCGGGCGCGGGTAACTCAGCACTTTGGAAATGTCCGGACAGGTTCGGACGCCCCGGGAACCCGCGGAGCGCGCCGAGAGTGCCGAGACAGGCGATAGCGAGCAGGGTGTACGGGACGAGGTCCGAGGTGGCCTGGGCGATCGCACCGCTCGCGGACGCGGCGACGGACTGGCCGGCGGCCCAGGTGAGGTTGGACATGGCGAAGGCGATGCCCTGGTTGAGTCCCAGTCCCTCGGCACCGGACGCGACCAGCGCCGAGGCCGGGGTGAAGAGCGTGCCGTAGAACGGCTGGAGCGCGATCAGCAGCCCGATCAGCCATCCCGCCGAGCTGGCCTGCGGGATCGCCACGGCGCACGCGGCTCCGATGGTCAGCGAGACCGCGAGCGGCCGGGCGGGGCCGAACCGGTCGGACAGCCGGCCGACGAGCGGTGACATGCCCGATTCGACCAGCGCCGCGCACAGGAACGTCACCGCGATCACCGTGCCGGAAGCGCCGAGCCGGGACAGCCGGAGCGGGGCGAGCACGTCCAGCATGCCGAAGGCGATGCCGGCGAGCGCCATCAGCCACATGCCGGTGACCACCCGGCGGTCGCGCAGGGCCGGCAGTGCCGCCCGCAGCGGTTGCGGTGCCGCCGGGCGCGGCGACGGGATCGTGAACGCGAACGCCAGCAGGAAGATCGCTGCCACCGCCGCCGCCGAGAACGCGGGTCCGGTGCCGACTGTGTTCGCCACGAGCCCCACCACCGGCCCGAACAGCGCGCCGAACACCGCCGCCGCCATCGCGGTGCCAAGCAGTTCGCCGCGCCGCTCCTCCGGCGCCGCCGTCGACAGCCAGGCGAGCGCCGCCGTCCAGGTGCACGCCCCGCCGAGCCCCTGCACGAACCTGGCGGAGTCGAGCACGAGCGCGGCCGAAGACCAGCCGAACGCCAGCGTCGATACGGCCATCAGCCCCAGCCCGAGCACCATGACGAACCGGTCGCCGAACCGGGCGACGAGCGCCCCGCTCGGCAGCGAGCCGATCAGCGTGCCCGCCGGGTAGGCGGCGATCAGCACCCCGGCGCCCGCCTTCGACAGCCCGGCCGCGGCGGCGTAATGCGGCAGCAGCGGCGTCAGGGCCGAGAAGAAGACGGTATCGACCCCGACCACCGCGCACACCGGCACGAGCAGCCGCAACAGCGACGGCTCGCGCCTTACCGGGTTGCTTCGCATCCCCGTCCGCATGGCCGCTCCGGGCTGGGCGTCAGCCGGCCTCGCCTTCCAGGGCGCGCCTGGTGAGCACGCGAGCCAGGTGCTTGCGGTAGTCCACGTCGGCGTGGAAGTCGTACCCGGGGGAGGTGCCCTCGGCGGCGAGTCGCGCGGCCTCCTGTGCCGACGCCCCGGACGCGAGCGCCTGCTCGGTCGCGAGCGCGCGCAGCGGCGTCCCGCCCATCGAAGCGAGCGCGACGCGGCCGTCGTAAGCGGCGACGCCCACGATCGCCCAGTCGTTGGCGCGCCTGACGAATTTCTGGTAGCCCCACGGGACCAACCCGCCGCGCGGCACGCGGACCGCCGATAGTAGTTCGTCGGTTGCCAGCACTGACTCGAACGGCCCGGTGAAGAAGTCGTCCGCGCCGACCACGCGCACCCCGGACGGTCCGGTGATCTCCACCGAGCCGCCGAGCGCGAGCAGCGTCATCGGCAGGTCCGCCGCCGGGTCGGCGTGCGCGAGCGACCCGCCGATCGTGCCGCGGTGCCGGATCTGCGGGTCGCCGACCTGCCCCGCGGCGTGGGCGAGGATCGGCGTCTCCGTCTTGACCAGGTCGGACCCCGCGACATCGGCGTGCCTGGTGGTGGCGCCGATGACAAGCTCGGCCCCTTCGACCCGGATCCCGGAAAGCTCGGTCACCCGTGCGATGTCGATCAGCACCGCCGGCTGTGCCAGCCTTACCTTCATCATCGGCAGCAGCGAGTGCCCGCCGGCCAGCAGCTTCGCGTCCTCGCCGTGCTCGGCGAGCAGCGCGAGCGCGTGCGCGGTGGTCTCGGCGACCTCGTAGTCGAACGACGCGGGGATCATGCGCTCACCTCGGCGGCCGGAGCGGCGTCCGAGAGTTTCTCAGCCGCGCCGAGCACCGCACGGACGATGTTGTGGTAGCCGGTGCAGCGGCAGAAGTTGCCCTCCAGGCCCTCCCGCACTTGCTGCTCGGTGGGGTGCGGGTTCTCCGCGAGGAGGCTGGTCGCGGCCATCACCATGCCGGGCGTGCAGAAACCGCACTGCAGGCCGTGGTTCTCGCGGAAGGCCTGCTGCACCGCGCCGAGCGTGCCGTCCGGGTTGACGACCCCCTCGGCGGTGGTCACGGTGCGGCCGTTCGCCTGCACGGCGAGCACCGTGCAGGACTTGACCGACTCGCCGTCGAGCAGCACCGTGCAGGCACCGCACGACGTGGTGTCGCAGCCGACGTTCGCGGCCCGCAGGCCGAGGGTCTCCCGCAGGTAGTGGACGAGCAGCAGCCGCGGCTCGACCTCGTCGCTGTGCGCGGTCCCGTTGACCGTGAGCTTGATCTCTGTCACGCCGGTCAGGCCTCCTTCGTGCCGTTAGCCGCAATGATGGCCCGCCAGACCCGCTGCGGGGACGTGGGCATGTCGATGTGCCGGACGCCTAGGTGGGACACGGCATCGACGACCGCGTTCTGCACGGCGGGCGTCGCGCCGATCGAGCCGGCCTCGCCGATGCCCTTGGCGCCGAGCGGGTTGTAGGAGGTGGGGGTCTCCATGTCCACCAGTTCGAAGCTGGGCACCTCGGTGGCGGACAGGAACGGGTAGTCGGCGAACGTCGCGGTCAGCGGGTTACCGTCCTCGTCGTAGACGACCTCCTCGAGGAACGCCTGCGCGGCGCCCTGCGCGATGCCGCCGTGCCGCTGGCCCTCAGCCAGCAGCGGGTTGATCACGGTGCCGGCGTCGTCCACGGTCACGACCCGGCGCAAGTGCACCTTGCCGGTCTCGGTATCCACCTCGACGACCGCGACATGCGTGCCGAACGGGAACGTCGGGCCGGGGGCGGTGAACACCGTGTACACGAACAGCCGCTCGGTCTCGGCAAGCGACGACAGCGGCACCGAGACGTCCGGGTCGCCCTTCACGCTGAACGCACTCGTGTCCACGTCGAACACGAGGTCGGCGGGCGAAGCCTCCAGCGTCTCCGCCGCCCGCTCACGGGCGACGTCGAGCAGCTCCCGCGAGGCCTGCTGTACGGCGGCACCGCCGAGCTGCAGGGACCGCGAGCCGCCCGTGCCGCCGCCACGCGGCACCAGGTCGGTGTCGCCCCACTTGACGGTGATCTTCTCGATCGGGATGCCGAGTTCCTCGCTGGCGAGCATCGCCCACACGGTCTGGTGGCCCTGGCCGTGCGGTGAGGTGCCGGTGAGAATGGTCGCGCTGCCGTCCGGGTGAACCTCGACGGTGGAGTTCTCGTTCGGCCCGCCGGCCTCGCCGCCTGGCCCGGTGATCTCCACATAGGAGGACAGCCCGATACCGAGCTGCAGCGTGTCGCCGGCCGCCCGCCGCCGGGCTTGCTCGGCGAGCAGGCTCGGGTAGCCGGCCGCCGCCAGCGCCTTCTCCAGCGCGACCACGTAGTCGCCTGAGTCGTAGACCGCGCCGAACGCGGTCTTGTGCGGCTCGGTGAACTTGGGCAGCAGGTTCTTGCGCCGCACCTCGGCGGGGTCCACCCCGGCGGCGTCGGCGAACAGGTCGATCGCCCGGTCGATGGCCGCCGCGGCCTCGGGCCGCCCGGCGCCCCGGTAGGCGCCGACCGGCGTGGTGTTCGTGACCACGGACGTGGACCAGGCCTCGGCGCGCGGGATGTTGTACGGCCCCGGTGCCATCAGGATCGTCAGCGACGGCAGGAACGCGCCGGCCTTCGGGTAGGCGCCGCAGTCCTGGAGGATCTCGATCCGGTAGGCGAGGACGGTGCCGTCCTTCGTCCCGCCGATGGTGATGTTCTGCTGCTGCGCGCGGCCGTGCGTCATCGCGAGCAGGTTCTCCATCCGGGTCTCCGACCAGCGGGCCGGGCGGCCGAGCTCCCGCGCGACCCAGCAGGTCACCAGCTGCTCGGGGTCGATGCCGAACTTGGCGCCGAACGCACCGCCGACGTCCGGCGTGATGATCCGGACATCGTCCCGGCTGATCCCGAGCCCGCCAGCCGCGCCCATCTTGGTGCCCTGCGCGCCCTGGTTGGGTATCCAGGCGGTCAGCCGCCCGTTCTCCCACACCGCGGCGGCGGCCCGGGACTCCATCGGGGCCGGCGCGACGCGCGTGTTCTGTATGACCTCGCTGACCACGACCTCGCAGCCGTCGAACAGATCCGGGCTTGATCCGTCCTCGTCGCCGAACGTGCAGACCACGTTCGTCTCGGCGTCAGCGAACAGATAGCCCTTCACGCCGGACAGCGCGTCGTTCATGTCCACCACGGCGGGCATCACGTCGTAGTCGACGTCCACCAGCTCGATGGCGTCCTCGCCCTGGTAGTACTCCTCGGTTACCACGGCGGCGACCGGCTCGCCCACGAACCGCACGGTGCCGGTCGCGAGCAGCGGCGCGAGCATGGCCTGGTTCATGTTCGGCATCATCGGCTTGGCCGGGTTGATCCCGGCGGCGGCGAGGTCCGCACCGGTGTAGACGGCGACGACCCCCGCGGCCTCGAGCGCCGCGCTGGTGTCGATGCTGTTGATCGTGGCGTGCGCCACCGTCGACCGGACGAAGTGCACGTGGACGGCACCCGCCAGCCGCTCATCCTGGACGTCTTCGGTGTAGACGGCTCCTGTCGACAGGAAGCCTGGATCTTCGGTCCGCAGGACCCGGGTACCGAGAATGCTCACGCCGTCATGACTCCTCTTGCTGGCATCGCAACCTGTTACGTGATCGTGTAGGACGATCCAACTCGCCCTCCGTCACCCAGGTCAAACCGGAGTGTCGACTCCAGGCTATCCCGAGCGGAGGCATGCTCCGCTTTTGTGTCCTGACACAATCGACCCTAGTTACATTGTGACTACCTGGGTCTTCTTCAAAAACGTGGATGAGCGAGGTCGCCTCGAGCTACCCGGTCGGCGCCGAGCGGTGGCGTCCCGGGCCGCCATAGATCCTGGTGATTTTAGTCCACAAGAGTGCTGTGCAGTTTCTGCGCGATATATTCAAATTTGTGCTAATTGTTGTTTCTGAGTTGACAGAAGAGTTCTTCTGCCATGCATCTGCCCTAAAAAAAGTGGGTCTTTGTGTGAACCATTTCGTTTGCTCGAGCGTCTTTTTCTTCGGGGGCTCTTTACGACCGTGGGGGACGGGCGTTGAGCCGTCGCGGGGGCGATGGGAATGGGATTGGCAGCCGTTGGGGATCGGCTGGATGTCAGCACGCCGACCGTGGTGCTGAAATTCGATCAGAATGTCATGCATCACGGCGGACTTGGCGTTATCCGGTCCCTTGGACATATTGGCGTCTCTGCGTGCGGAACGCACGGTGGTCTGCGCAGCAGGCGGGTGGTCACGGACCAGCGTGAATCCGGCCGGATCGACGACGCCTGCGAACGCGCGAGCGCTGCTATCACCCGCTTGACTTCAATCATCGGCTCGGGGCCTGGTCTCGGCTGTTCCGCGACGGTGCGGGCACGCGCGGTAACCCGCCGGCCCGGCCGCGCCGCCGACCGTCCCGCACCGGGCCCGGCATCCCCTCTGGCCAGGGCGACCACACCGCTGTGATCGCAACGAAAAGAGAGGAGCGGATCATGACTGATTCCGTGGACGTGGCCGTTGTCGGGGCGGGTCCTTATGGACTGTCTGTGGCTGCGCACCTGAATGCGGCCGGGGTCAACTACCGCCAGTTCGGCAGTCCGATGAAGCTGTGGCGGGAGATGATGCCGGCCGGTATGTACCTCAAGTCGCAGGGGTTCGCGTCGAACCTGTCCGATCCCCGCGGGGAGAAGACACTGGAGGCGTTCTGCGCGGCGACCGGCCGGGCCTATAAGTACTACGGGCTGCCGGTGTCACTGGAGAACTTCGTCGCCTACGGGGCGTGGTTCCAGGAGCAGCTGAAGCTGGCGGTGGAGGAGACCCAGGTAACCGCGTTCGCCCGGGACGGCGGCGGGTTCCTGCTGTCCGTTGGGGGGACCGAACAGCTGCACGCCCGCAGGGTGGTGCTCGCGGTCGGCGTGGAGCACTTCGCCTACACCCCGGCGCCGTTCGACACCCTGCCGAAGGAGCTGTGCCGTCACGCCTCCGAGTACACCGATCTGGGCGCCTTCAAGGACCGGAAGGTGGTCGTGGTCGGGGCCGGGAACTCCGCGCTGGAGACCGGCGCGCTGCTGCACGAGGGCGGCGCCGACGTGCAGATCCTCGTGCGGGGCACGGCGGTCAAGTGGAACGGGCTGCCGCTGGCACCGGACCGGCCGTTCCTGCAGCGGCTGAAGGAGCCGGAGGCCGGGCTGGGGTCGGGGTGGAGCACCTGGTTCTACTCCAACCACCCGGAGCTGTTCCGCCGCCTGCCCGCGGGCACCCGCATCTACCAGTCCCGGACCGCGCTCGGCCCGGCCGGCGCGTCCTGGCTGCGGGAGCGGGTCGAAGGACAGTTCCCCGTCCAGATCGGCCAGCGGGTGGCCGCGGCGGAGGCAGTCGGGGACCAGGTAAACCTGACCGTCGAGGCCGATGGCGGCCGCAGGGAAATTGCGGCGGACCACATCATCTGCGGCACCGGCTACCGGTGGAACGTGGCGAAGCTCAGCTTCCTCGACACGGACCTGAAGCAGGCGATGCGCACCGTCGGCGGCGGCGCGCTGGTCGGCGGCGACTACCAGTCCTCCGTACCCGGCCTGTACGTCATCGGCCCGGTCGTCGCACCCAGCATGGGCCCGGTCATGCGCTTCGTCTTCGGCTCCGAACACGCCGCCACCACAGTCGGACGGCAGCTGGCTGTCGTCACCCGCCGGACACCGCGCGCCATGGCGGCCAGTCGATGAGGGAGGCATCGCGGCGGCGTCCGGCGACGCCCGGCAAAGCCGTGGACCGGACAGGGAACGGCGAGGCTGGCGCGATCCCCCGGAACGGTGCCCTTTTCCGGCCTGCGGTGCTGGTCCGCAAGGCTGTGCTCCCAGCTGCGGACGCGATCGCGCTGGCGGTCGCTGTCGCCGTCAGCGGCGCGGGACGGACATTGGCGCCCGCCGCGTGCTACGCGGCGGCAGTTCTCGCGGTCCTCGCGGTCGGCCGGCTGCACCGGCTGCGGGTGTGCCTCCGCGCGTCGGACCAGACTGGCCGCATCCTCGCCGCGGCGGCGCTGCCGCTGCCGGTCTTCCTGATCTGGACGTCTGCCCCGGCCGGACAGCATGCGCTGGTCACCGGCCCGACGCTGGCCTGGCTCGTGCTCGCGGCCGCGACGCTGATCGTGGCCGCCCGGGTAGCTGTGTGCGCCGGGCTGCGGGCGGTGCACCGGCGGGGTCTGCTCACCGAACGGACCGTGGTGGTTGGAGCCGGGACCTTCGGCGGCTACCTCGCCGCCCTGCTGCAGGAGCATCCGGAGCTTGGCCTGCGCCCGGTCGGGTTCGTCGATGACGGTTTGCCGCGCCGCGACCTGCCGGTGCCCGTGCTTGGCGGGACGCGGCAGCTTGCCGACATCGTCAGCAGCGGAGGGATCGAGCGGATCATCGTCTGCTTCTCAAGCGATTGCCGCGACGAGGACCTCGTGGGCGTGCTCCGGGCCTGCCGGCCGCTGCATTCCGACATTTGCGTGACGCCCCGGCTGTACGAGCTCGGCATGGCGGTGCCGATGGGCTGCCTGGACGAGATCTGGGGGGTGCCGCTCATGCCGCTCCGCGGGTCGCCGCGGGTCGGCCTGGTACTGAAGCGCGGGATAGATCTCGCTGTCGCGCTCGTCCTTGGCCTGGTGGGCGCGCCACTCGCGCTGGCGCTCGGCGCCGCGATCCGGATGAGGCTGGGATCGCCCGTGCTGTTCAGGCAGGTGCGGTTGACCGGTGCCGAACGGGTGGCCACGATCGTCAAGCTGCGCACGCTGCCGGTTCCGCGCGGCTGTGCCACTCCCGACCCGAATCCGGGCCAGGAAGCGGACACGGAACGGGACGCGCACTGGGATCCAGACACCGCGTGGACGGTGGCCGAGGCGCGGTACGGCTGGTTCTGCCGCTGGCTGCGCGCTACGCACCTGGATGAGCTGCCGCAACTGCTCAACGTGCTGCGCGGCGAGATGTCACTGGTCGGGCCGCGGCCCGAGCGCCCGTATTTCGCCCGGCAATTCGCCGTCGGCATTCCCAGGTACGCCGACCGGACCCGGATGCCCTGCGGGCTGACCGGCTGGGCGCAGGTGAACGGGCTCAACGGGGACACTTCGGTGTTCGACCGGGCGCGCTTCGACAACTACTACGCCGAGTACTGGTCGCCGTGGCTCGACGCGGTCATCCTCGCGCGGACCGCGGTACTTGTCGGCCGTGCGGCCCTAGGGCGGTCATGAGCTGCGGCCACGCAGTCGCTCAGCCAACCCGAACGAAAGGAAGCGTCCGATGAAAGTGCTGCACGTTATTACCGGGCTGGACGCGGGAGGCGCGGAAACCCAGCTCGCGATGGTGGTCCGCCACACCAGGCACGAGTGCGACGTGGTCGCGCTGTACAACCCGGGCCCGATCGCCGAACAGATCATGGCCGATGGAACATCCGTCCGCGACCTCCGGATGCGCAGCAACCGCGACCTGCGGGCGCTGCCGCGGCTCCGCGCCCTGATCGTGGCCGGGCGCTACGACGTCGTGCACGCTCACTTGTACCGGTCGCAGGTCTATGCCCGTCCGGCGGCCAGGCTGGCGGGCACGCCCGTGGTCGTGACGACCGAGCACTCGATCGGCGAGACGCACATCGAGCGCCGCCCGATGAGCGCCGGGGTGCGCGGCCTGTACCTGGCCTCGGAACTGTTCTCCGACCAGACCATCGCTGTCTCCGAAATCGTGAAGGACCGGCTGGTCCGGTGGGGTGTCCCGGCGCGGAAGATAACGGTGATCCCGAACGGCATCGACACCGCCGCGCTGGCGTTCGACGGTGAGGCAAGGGCACGGAGCAGGGCGCGGTTCGGCATCGCGGCCGACACCTTCGTGATCGGGACGCTCGGCCGCCTCGATTCGAACAAGCGGGTCGACATGATCATCGAGGCGGCGGCTCCGCTGCTCGGCGAACGGTGCGCGCTGCTCGTCGTCGGCCGGGGCGAGGAGATGGACGGCCTGCGGGCCGTCGCGGCGCGGGTCGGCGTCGCCGATCGGGTGATCCTCGCCGGATTCCAGGCCGACACCGTCGCCATGCTTTCCGCCTTCGACCTGTACGTGCAGGCGTCGGCCGAGGAGACGTTCGGCCTGGCCGCCCTGGAGGCGATGGCGAACGGCTTGCCCGCGCTCTACACAACCTGCCCGGCCCTCGACGGGGTAGTCACCACGCAGGCACGGCAGGTCACCGGCACGGTGCCGGCGCTGCGCGCCGCTCTCGCCGAGGCGGTCCAGGTGGGACAGCGACCGCGCAAGCCGGACGACGCCGTGTTCGACAGGTACGGCATCGGCGCCACCACCCAGCGCATCGACGAGCTGTACGAATGCCTATGGCTAAACCGGCAAAAGCCGACAAGGCCGACGCCGCGCAGCCGGGCATGAAGGTCACGATCACGGCCGAGGGCACCTACCCGCACCAGTTCGGCGGGGTGAGCGTGTGGTGCGACCAGCTCATCCGGGCGCTGCCCGGCTACGAGTTCGAGGTCGTCGCGCTCGTTGCCACTGGAACCGAGGCAGTGCAGTGGCAACTGCCGCCGCAGGTGAGGCGGCTCGTGACGGTGCCGCTGTGGGGCCCACCGCCCAAGCCGCCAGCCGTCCGGCGGCTGCGGCCGTGCCGACGGGGAGTGCCGCTTGTGGTGCGGGATCTGATGGACGTTCTCCTTGACGACGACGCGACTGCCAACCGGTTCGGGGCCGTGTTGCGCGACCTGCACGAGTTCGCGCAAGCGCGGAGCCTGACCGGTGCACTCGCCGGGGAGCAAACGGCCCGGCTGCTGGCCGGAATGTGGCGGGAACGGTGGCCGCTGACCGCCGAGCGGCGCGGCGTCCGTCCAGCCGACATCCGGCCGACGCTGTACGACGCCGTCACCGGCTTGCGGCTGGTCGAGCACGCGCTACGCCCGCTGTCGCATCCCGCCGTGCCCGCCGACGTGGTGCACGCGGTGACCAACGGGCTAGGCGCGCTGCCCGCCCTTGCCGCGAAGTGGCAGTACCAGGTGCCCATGCTCGTCAGCGAGCACGGTGTCTGCATGCGCGAGCACTATCTTCATCTGCGCAACCCGCAGTTCAACTGGACGGTTAAGGACCTGTACTTGCGGTTTCTCGCCCAGGTGTGCGCACTCGGTTACCGGGAGGCCGAGGTGATCACGCCGGGGAACGTCTACAACAAGCGCTGGGAGGAGCAACTTGGGGCGGACGGCGACCGGGTGCGAACCGTCTACAACGGCGTAAACCCGGACGACTTCCCAGCGCTGACCGAGGAACCTGAGGTGCCGACAATCTCCTGGGTCGGCCGGATCGATCCGATCAAGGACCTGGAGACGCTGCTACGTGCGTTCGCGCTGGTCGTGGCTGAGATGCCAGAGGCACGACTGCGAATATTCGGGGCGCCGCCGCGCGGCCGGGAAGCCTACCTGGAGCGCTGCAAGACGCTGGCGGGGGACCTGGGGATCGAGGCAAGCGCCAGGTTCGAAGGCCGCATACCGGAGATCCGGGACGCCTACGCGGCGGGCCACATCGTGGTGCTCTGCAGTATCAGCGAGGGCTTTCCGTACTCCCTGATCGAGGCGATGACCTGCGGGCGGCCTTGCGTGGCATCTGACGTCGGCGGGGTCAGCGAGGCGCTGACCCACGACGCGGGCATCGTGGTCCCGCCACGCGATCCCGCCGCGCTCGCAGCCGCCTGCCTGACCTTGCTGCGCGACGCGGACCTGCGTAAGTCCCTGGGAGTCACGGCAAGACGGCGTGCCCTCGAGCACTTCACCGTGGACCGTGCGGTGCGTGCCTTCGACGAGATCTACACGCTCATGCGGGCCGGCTGTCCCGTCCGGCCGGCCGGGACGGATCAGCGGCTGCCCGCCGCGATCGGCGCGGTCCGTTCTGGATCTCCGCAATGAGCCACCTGTCCACGGCAAGTCACGAGCAGCTCGAGCAACTCGCCGAGCGGTTCCGCACCGTCTGTGAATCAGCGGTAGATCCGCTCGAGATCGCGAGCGCGCTGGAATTCGACGGAGTAAGCGACCGGGCAGCGCGCGTCGACTATGCCGTCGCCGACGTGTTCACCCTGGCCCGGATGCTTTACGAGCGGGTGCCGCGCAGGCCCGCCCCGCCCGCGCCGGAGCCCGATCCGTGGTCGGCGACCCGGCCACTGCTGCACGGCCTGATTTACGCTCTGCCAGCGGTCTGCTTTCCCGCGGCTGGCGCGCTGCTGGCCGGCCCTGGCGTGGTCACCGCCCTGGTCATCGCGCTGCTCACCGGCTGGGGCCTGAGTCAGGGGCTCGCGGCCATCGGTTACCTGCGGCTCGGCGCGTCTGGTCAAGATGACGCCAGGCGAGTGCTGCG
>Ga0210395_10002107_pt1 | contig 15507 bp, 14 predicted proteins | sample IncBWH4OmetaG_FD_150861 | JGI IMG/M metagenome (GOLD analysis project Ga0210395, IMG submission 150861) | Forest soil microbial communities from Barre Woods Harvard Forest LTER site, Petersham, Massachusetts, United States - Inc-BW-H-4-O ... | reverse complement strand
TGTGCAGCGGTACTAGGGCGAACAGCGCTACTCCAAGAGTGACCCAGACCAGCAGCGCATCGCCGTACGACAATGCGGCAAGCGACCAGCACAGCAGCATTATGATCGGCGGGTAGGTCAGCGACTGGTCCAATGTGTGATGCGGTCCGGCCACGTATGCGGCTTCCGCACGGCCGGCAATGGCCAATACGGTGTTTGACCCAAACTCGAAAAAATCCCTGCCATTGGTGACGCTCGTTGCGGGATGTACGGCAGCGTCATAGGCTAGCAAAACAATCGAAACCAGTGCGCAGACTTTCCCCAGCGCAACAGGCGCTCGCGGGTGAGCCAGCGCGCGTATCTGACGGCATCTATTGCGTTTTGAACGAGTCGCCGCATTACCTTCTTGCAGCCGAGATTTCCGAAGCAACCGCCGGACGATTGGAAGCAGGTTGGCGGGGTTGGTTGAATTTTCGGTTAACTTGACGTGCGCAGCCATTGGCTCGCCAACTCGGTGTTCGCGGCTTGACCAAGATCGCGGTCGCCTACCAAAGCGTGAGAAGCCGCCGAGCGGCCACGTGTCAAAAGTGTTCTTTGCGGCGGCCGGAGGGCTCGCTCGGAACAATCCCGCCGCTGGCCGCGTTCGCCGACATGACCCACACGCAAGGAGGCGACGGTCATGTTGCTTAAAAGTATGACGAGTTTGGCGTTTGCAGCGGCCTGCGTCACCGCAGTTGCAGCCATCCCGGCCGCTCACGCTCAGTATGCGCCGGGCGAACAAGTGGTGACGAACGGCCCGCAGAGCAGCGGCGTCGAGCGGTCGGGGACGTGGTCTCCTCGGCGGAACGTCGTTGAGAGCGAGCATTACAGCCGTTTGGTGCAGAGCAACCCCCGCTTCCGCGCGCAGCGGATGCGGATCGAATGCGGACCGATCACCGATCCGCAGCTCCATCAGCAATGCGTCGGCAGCTTTAATCAGGGCGATGGGGAATCGTCGAACGGCTCGTCGATGCCGCCGCAGAATTATTCGACCGGCAACGGGCGGTAAACCTGCAACCTGCGGCCCTTGCGGAGGCCGCCCAACCGGGCGGCTTCCCTCAGCCCAGGATGTAGCGGTCGATAGCCGCGGCAAAACCGTCTTCGTCGTTGGACAGGGTAATCGCCTGCGCCAGCGCCTTCACTTCCGGAGTGGCGTTGGCCATCGCGATGGCCAAGCCGGCGCGGCGAAACATTTCGACGTCGTTACCCATATCGCCGAGGACGGCGATCTCCTCGCGCGGCACCGCCAAGCGCTCGGCCAGGAGGTCGACGAGCCGTCCCTTGTCGATGCCGGGCGGGGTCACGTCGCAGTAATAAGCCTGTGAGCGCAGGACCGTAGCGCGGCCCTGGAGTGCCGCTTGTCCGGCGGTGACTGCGGTCGCTATACGGTTATGGCCATTGCTCGCGCCGACGATCTTGGACACCGCAGCGAGCCGGCCGTCGAAGGACGGGACAACAGTTGGCGGCGTCTGGATCGTGTGGATTTCGAGATCGACGTAGTCGCCGGCACGGTCGCGGATCAGCCATTCGCCGCCGGTAAACACCCAGATGCTGGTGATGCCGTGGTCTTCGAGCATCGCGACCGTGTCGCGCGCGGCGTCGGGGTCCAGCAATTTCTGCTCGACCGGCGACAGATCGGGGTTGACGATCGCGCCGCCATTGTATCCGCCGAACGGCAGCGCCAGCCGCAACGGGTCGATCAGCATGCGCTGGCCGAAGGGCGGGCGGCTGCTGCAAATCGAAAACGCGATCCCGGCGTCGTGCAGCCGGCCGGCAGCGGCGATCGCGCCCGGCGTTAGTGTCTTTTGGGTGGTGACGAGCGTGCCGTCGACATCGGAAACGACGAGCGAGATCTTTCTCATGCCTTATTCCTTGGGGGGTGGGATCAACACCTCGATCCCCGTGGTCAAGGCCACGACGACCATCGAACTGCGCCCGACAAACAATCCGTTTTCGACGGAGCCGACCGTCATCGCGATACGTTCTTCGAGTGCGCCGGGATTGGCGATCGCGCCGAACCGGCAGTCGAGGATGAAGTTGCCCCCGTCGGTGACAAAAGGTTGCTCGTCGGAGGTGTATCGCCGCTCGGGAAGGCAGCCCAGCGCCGACAGGGCGGCAGCGGTGGTCTGCCAGCCGAATTGGGTGACCTCGACCGGCACCGGGGTGTGCTCGCCCAACCGCTCCACCAGCTTTTCCTGATCGACGACGATGACGAGCCGCCGGCTCGCCGCGGCGACGATCTTTTCGCGCAGCAATGCCCCGCCCAGCCCTTTGATCAAATGGAGGGTGCCGAGTTCGACCTCGTCGGCGCCGTCGATCGTCAGGTCGAGCTGTTGGTACTCGGCAAAGGTCGCGATCGGGATGCCGAGCCGGCGCGCCTGCGCCGCGGTCCGCTCGGAGCTCGGGATGCCGACGATGTGGAGTCCCGCCTTGACGCGCGCCGCCAATCCTTCGACGACAAAGGCGGCAGTCGAGCCGGTGCCGAGACCGAGGACCATGCCGTCCTCGACCTCCTCGATCGCACGCAAGGCCGCCGCGCGCTTCAGCCGGTCGCGATCGGCGATCATCGGTCGGGATACGCCTCTTCATCGACCAGCCACACGAGCTCGCCCACCGGCTGCACCCGTGCTGCCGGCAATTCCCGGTCGTGGGCCAGGACGCGAGCGAGCGGCTCGCGCTTGTCGCCGCCGGCGACCAGGAATGCGGTGTGCCGGCTGCTCTCGAGCACGGGATAGGTCAGGGTAATTCGCGCTTCGGGTTTGGCGCCGACGATCTCAGCGACCCACCGCCGGCGCTCATCGAGCACCTTTGTACCGGGGAACAGCGAGGCGGTGTGACCGTCGGGGCCGAGGCCGAGCAATTCGACATCGAACAGCGGGCGCGCCGGATCGAGTGTCTCGGCCCCGTAGTAGGTTTTGAGGGTTTGTTCATAGGCGCGAGCGGCCGCCGCCGGAACACCCCCGGTCTCGACCGGATGGATGTTCGCCGCCGGCACCGGTGCGCGCGACAGCAGCGCCTCGCGCACCATTCGGTAATTGCTGTCGGGATGATCCGGCGGCACAAAACGCTCGTCGCCCCAAAACCAGTGAATGCGGTCCCAGGGCATCGCCTCGCGAAACGGCGGCTCGGCCAGTAGCTGATAAAGCCGCCGCGGCGTCGAACCGCCCGACAGCGACACCGCGAAACGACCCTGGCTGCGGCCGGCGAGGCCGGCGATCCAGCGCGCCGCCCGGTGTGCCAGATCCGCGGGGTCCTCTGCGACTTCGATGCGGGTTTGCGTCGGCATCGGCACCTCTTCAGGATCGGCCGGTTTGGGATTCGCTATCCGCCGACTCGCGGATCGCGGCGATGGCACGGGCGTAGTCGGGGGCGTGGAATACCGCCGAGCCGGCGACGATCGCGTTGGCGCCGGCGTCGATGACACGCCAGGCATTTTCGCCGGAGAGCCCGCCATCGACTTCGATGACCGGGTCAAAACCGCGCTTGTCGCAAAGCCGCCGCAGTTCGGCGATTTTGGGCAGCATCTCGGGCAGGAATTTCTGTCCGCCAAAGCCGGGGTTGACCGTCATGATCAAGACGACGCCGCACAGATGCAGCACATATTCGATCTGCGACAATGGCGTCGCGGGGTTGAGCACGACACCCGCGACTTTGCCCAGATCGCGAATATGCGACAAGGTGCGGTGCAGATGGATCGTGGCGCCAGGCTCGCAATGTACCAGCAAATGATCGGCGCCGGCCTTGACGAAATCGTCGAGGTAATGCTCCGGCTCGACGATCATCAGATGGACGTCGACCGGCTTCGCTGTCGCCCGGCGCACCGCTTCGACGACGACCGGCCCGATCGTGATGTTCGGCACAAAGCGGCCGTCCATCACATCGACATGGATCCAATCTCCGCCGGCATGGTCGGCGGCGCGCACCTCGTCGGCGAGCCGGCCGAAATCAGCCGACAGGATCGACGGCGCGACGATGACAGGGCGGGGCATCGCGACGGAGTGGGGCTAAGGGGCCAGGGGCCGCCATTGCCGGCCGCTGCGCCACAGCAGATTGTCGGCCCCGTCGGGACCGGCGCTGCCGGCCGGGTAGAGTTCAAGCGGCACGGTCTTGTCTTGCGCCCAGAGATCGAGAATAGGCTGGACCACGGCCCAGCCGGCCTCGACGCCGTCGGCTCTGTTGAACAGGATCGCCTCGCCGATCATGCAGTCATAGACCAGCGTCTCATAGCCGGTGCTGGGCTCGGTGTGGAAATAATCCTTGTAGCGGAAATCCATTCTGACCTTGCCGAGCTCGATCCGCGGACCCGGCATTTTCGCCCCAAATTGTAGGGAAATGCCCTCGTCGGGCTGGATCTGCAGGATCAGCACATTGGGGGCCAGAATATCGACCGGCGTCTCGCGGAACAGCGCAAACGGCGCCTGTTTGAAATGAATCGCGATCTCGGTCGTGCGCCGCGTCAACCGTTTGCCGGTGCGCAGGTAGAACGGCACCCCGGCCCAGCGCCAATTCTCGATGCCGAGACGCAGCGCGACATAGGTTTCGGTCGTGCTGTCGGGCTTGACCCCCGGCTCCTGCCGATAGGCTTGAACCGCTGAGCCATTCATGGACCCGGCGGCGTATTGCCCGCGTACGACGTTGCGGCGGACGGCTTCGTCGTCGAGCGGCTGCACCGCTTCGAGGACCTTGGTTTTTTCGTTGCGCACGGCATCGGCGGCAAACGAGTTCGGCGACTCCATCGCCGTCAGGCTCAGCAACTGGAAGACATGGTTCGGCACCATGTCGCGCAACGCGCCGGTGACCTCGTAAAAATTGGCGCGGCGCTCGACGCCGACGGTTTCGGCCGCGGTGATCTGTACGTGATCGATATGGTCGCGGTTCCACAATGGCTCGAAAATCGCATTCGAGAAGCGCAGCGCCATGATGTTCTGGACCGTCTCCTTGCCGAGGAAATGATCCATGCGGAAGATCTGCGGCTCGTCCAACACCTTGAGGATGCGGGCGTTGAGAGCCTTGGCGGTGGCAAGGTCGCGGCCAAACGGCTTTTCAATGATGACGCGCCGCCAGCTGCCGTTCTTTTCCTCAGCCAACCCGGCCGCGCCGAGGCGCTCCGCGATCGTGCCGAACAATTGCTCGGCGACGGCAAGGTAGAACAGGACATTGCCGCCGGTCTTGTACTGCGCCTCGATCTTTTTGAGCAGATCGGCGAGCTTGCTGTAGGTGTCGGGGCTGGTGAAATCGCCAGCGAAATGAGTGATGCGGCTGGCGATCAAATCCCATGTCTTGGCGTCGAACGGCTCGCTCTCGCCGCCGGACCCGGTGTCCGAGACAAAGCTCTTGACGCCCTCGGCCAAATAGTCGCGAAAGGCGTCGGCCGGCTTGGGCGTGCGGTCGCCGGCGACGATCGCAAAATTGTCCGACAGCAGCTTGTCCTTGGCCAGATTGTAGAGGGCCGGCATCAAGAGCCGTTTGGTCAGATCGCCGCCGGCGCCAAAAATCACCATCGTGCAGGGCGGCGCCTTGGGCGCGCGCTGCGCTGTGCCAGCTTCCTTGGCGGCGGTCCGGGCGTCGTCCATCGGTTCAGTCCTTCACCATCGTACCCGGCTCCTGATGGCCGCCAAATTCATGGCGCATCGCCGACAGGATGCGCTCGGCAAAGGTATGCTCCTGGCGCGAGCGGAAACGGGTGTAGAGCGCCGACGACAAGACCTCGGCCGGCACCGCCTCCTCGATCGCCGCCTGAATGGTCCAGCGGCCTTCGCCCGAATCGGCGACCTGGCCGGTGAATTGCGACAGCTGGGGGTCAGAAGCGAGCGCGATCGCGGTCAAGTCGAGCAGCCAGGAGGAGATGACGCTGCCGCGCCGCCACACTTCGGCGACGTCGGGAAGTTCGAGGTTGTAGCGCCGGTTCTCCGGCACCGCCGGGGAGTTGACGTTGCGGAGAATGTCAAAGCCCTCGGCATAGGCTTGCATCACCCCGTACTCGATGCCGTTGTGCACCATCTTAACGAAATGACCGGCGCCGACCGGACCGCAATGGAGATAGCCTTCCTCGGCGCGCGGATTGCGGCCGTCCCGGCCAGGGGTCGGATCAATATTGCCTCGGCCGGGCGCCAGGGTTTTTAGAAGCGGGTCGAGGTGGTCGACGACTTTTTTGTCGCCGCCGATCATCATGCAATAGCCGCGCTCGAAGCCCCAAATGCCGCCGCTGGTGCCGACATCGACAAAATGGATGCCCTTTGGCTTCAGCATGTCGGCGTGGCGGATGTCGTCCTGGTAGAACGAATTGCCGCCGTCGATGACGATATCGTCGGCGGCCAGCAGATCGCGCAGTTCGACGATCGTCTCGTCGGTGATGGCGCCTGCGGGCAGCATCACCCACACCGCGCGCGGCGCCTCAAGCTGCTTGACGAAATCCGCGAGATTTTGACTGGGCTTGGCGCCTTCGCCAGCAAACTCGCGCACCGTATCCGCGCTCTTGTCGTAGACGACGCAGCTATGGCCGTTTTTCATCAGGCGGCGGACGATGTTGCCGCCCATCCGGCCGAGACCGATCATACCGAGTTGCATGCGAACCTCCGCTATCCCGCCTGATCTGACGATTATGACAGGGCTTGGTCGATGGCGCGGCCGAGTTCGACGAGACCGGCCTCGAGGTCGCCCGAAATATGCACGCGCAGAGCCCGTCTGCCGCGTTCGGCCAAGACCTCGAAATCGCCGCGCGCCTGCGCCGCCTTTACCACGCCAAAGGTATATTTCTGGCCGGGGACCGGCAGATCCTCGGCGTCGTCGCAGGTAATCTGCAAAATGACGCCGCTGTTCGGCCCACCCTTGTAAGCCTGCCCGGTCGAATGCAGAAAGCGCGGGCCAAAGCCGACGCAGGTCGCCGCCCGAGTCCGGTCGCGGATCATCCGGCGCCAACTTTGTATCGTTTCGATATGGGCGGGATTGCGCTCGATGTAAGCGAGCAGTGCGGCATAATCGCCGGCGCCGATACGCGCGAAATGCGCCTTTAGCGCGGCCGTCAAGTTCGTCGCCTTCGGCGCCAGCTCGGCTTCGTTGCGCGGGTCGGCGAACAGCTTGAAGCCGGCGTTGGAGAAAAACGGCTTTTCCTCCGGCAACGAGCCGGTCTTTTCATAGGCGGCGGTCAGGTCGCGGGTCTTGACCTTGCTCGCCTCGACATCGGGCTGGTCGAAGGGGTTGATGCCAATCACCGAGCCGGCGACCGCGGTCGCCATTTCCCAGCGGAAAAATTCCTGACCGAGCTGCATCGTGTCGGAGACGGTGATCCGCACCACGGGATGACCGGCCGCTTCGAGGGCGGCAATCGCGCGCTCCTGCTCGCTGTCTTCGTCGGCGGAGAGCCGCAGATAGGCGAAGACCCGGTCGCTGCCATAGACCGCAGGCGGGCCGACCGGTTCGCTATCGACAGGCACGACCCCCTTGCCGAGCTTTCCGGTCGATTCGGCGAGCAATTGTTCGAGCCAGGCGCCGAAATCGGCGATTCCCTTCGACGCGAGAATCGTCGCCTTGTCGCGGCCGTGGCGCTGGCAGACGCCGAGGATCGCCCCCAGGATCACGCCCGGGTTCTCGACCGGCGGTGCGCTCGGCGCACAGGAACGCGCCATCTCCGCGGTGCTTTCGAGAAAGGCGCGCGGCGGGATGCCGCTCACCGCCGCCGGCACCATACCGAAATTCGACAGCACCGAGTAGCGCCCGCCGATGCTCGGCAGACCGTGAAACACGGCGCGGAAGCCTTCGTCGCGCGCCGTCTTTTCGAGGGACGAGCCCGGATCGGTGATCGCAACGAAGCGCTTTGGCGCCTCTTCCGCGCCGACCGCAGTCTTGGCGCGTTCGAAGAAATATTGCTTGAAAATGTTGGGTTCGAGGGTGCTGCCGGACTTGCTCGACACGATGAACAAGGCACGGGCAAGATCAACCCGGCTCTCGAAATGGCGGATCTGCGCCGGATCGGTCGAGTCGAGGACATGCAAGGTCGGCAAGCCGGGCTCGGCGCCAAAGGTTACCGCGAACACCTCGGGGCCGAGGCTCGACCCGCCCATTCCGAGCAGAGCCACGTCGCGGAACCCGGCGCGCTTCACGTCGGCCGCGAAGTCTTCGAGGTGCGCCACCGCCGCCAATTGCTGGTCGACCACGCCGAGCCAGCCGGTCCATTTCGATTCGTCGGTCTCGGTCCACAACGAGGCGTCGCCGGCCCACAACCGCCGCACCTTGCCGTCGCGTCGCCAATCCTCGAGCGTCTCCTGCACCTCCTTATCGATCGGCGCCGGCAGCTTGCAGCTCATCGCATTGAGCTTGGCGCCGAGAACCGTGCGGCGCTTTTTCTGGACCGCGGCATAGAGTTGGTCGGCGGCGTCGGCGAACTGCCGCACGCCATCCTCGACGAGCTTTTCGGTCACCGCCTCGATCGAAACGCCGGCGGCGGGCAACGCGTCCATGACCGCCTGCGCGGCTTCGACATCCTCTTCCAGGCTTGCCCGCGGATGGCCGTGATCGCGATAGGCGTCCATCGTCGCCGGCGGCATCGTGTTGACCGTGTCCGGGCCAATCAGCTCGTCGACATAGAGAACGTCGCTGTAGGCCTTGTTCTTGGTGCCGGTGCTGGCCCACAAGAGCCGCTGGCTCTGCGCCCCCTGCTGCGCCAGGCGCTGCCAGCGCTCGTCCGAGTAGATCTTTTTGTAGTGCCGGTAGGCAAGCTTGGCGTTGGCGATCGCGATCTTGCCTTTAAGCCTTTCGAGCCGCGCCTTTTCGGCTGGGTCGGCAGCCGCGGCGATGCGCTTGTCGAGCGCTTCGTCGACCAAGGTGTCGATGCGGCTCACAAAAAAGCTGGCGACACTCGCCACCTTGTGCGGATCGCCGCCCTTTTTGGCTAAGGCTTCGAGGCCCGAGACATAGGCGTCAGCGACCTCGGCATAGACCTGCTGCGAGAACAGCAGGGTGACATTGATATTAATGCCCTCACCGATCAGGGTGCGGATCGCCGGCAGCCCGGCCTTGGTGCCGGGCACCTTGACCATCAAGTTTTCGCGCCCGACCTCACGCCACAAGCGGCGCGCCTCCTCGATCGTCTCGTGCGTCTTCATCGCCAGATAGGGCGACACTTCGAGGCTGATAAAGCCGTCGCGCCCCTGCGTCTGGTGATAGACCGGGCGCAGCGCATCAGCACCTTCCTGAATGTCGCGCACCGCCAATTCCTCGAACAGCGCGCCCGGATCGAGGTCGCCGTTCTGCTGGGCGGCGGCGATCAGCTCGTCATAATCATCGCCATGGCCGATCGCCTTTTCAAAGATCGACGGGTTCGAGGTGACACCGCGCAGCCCGTCATCGGCGATCAGCTGCGTCAGCTGCCCGGTCTTCAGCAACTCGCGGCTGACGAAGTCGAGCCATACCGACTGGCCGAATTCGTTGAGCATCCTCAGCGGATTGGGCATCGCCATTACTCCTTGCGGGCGAGCTGCGCTTTGGCAGCCGCATAGACGTGTTCCGGGGTGAAGCCGAACTTGACCAGCAGTTCCTTCAACGGCGCCGAGGCGCCAAAGGTTTTCATGCCGATGATCGCACCCTTTGTCCCGGCATAGCGCTCCCAGCCCAAAACCGAGGCCTGCTCGACCGCGACCCGGCGGGTGACCGCGGGCGGCAACACCGAAGCGCGGTAATCGTCATCCTGCTGCTCGAACAGCTCCCAGGACGGCATGCTAACCACACGCGCGCCGATGCCTTCGGCCTTGAGCTTTTCATAAGTGTCGACGCACAGCGACACCTCGCTGCCGGTGCCGATCAGGATAACTTCCGGGGCGCCGCCGCCGGCGGCATCGGCCAGCACATAAGCGCCGCGCGCGACCCCGCTCGCCGACGCGAAGCGGTCGCGATCGACGGTCGGCAAATTCTGCCGGCTCAGGATCAGGCAGGCAGGCCGATGCTTCGACCCCAGCACCACGCGCCAGGCTTCGGCGACCTCGTTGGCGTCGGCCGGGCGCAGCACGATCAGGCCTGGAATACCGCGCAATCCGACCACTTGCTCGACGGGCTGATGGGTCGGGCCGTCCTCGCCGACGCCGATCGAGTCATGCGTGAAAACATAGACGACGGGTAGTTCCATCAGGGCGCTCAGCCGGATCGGCGCCTTCATGTAATCGGAAAAAATCAGAAAGCCCGAACCGAACGGCCGCAGCTTCGACACCGCCATGCCGTTGCAGATCGAGCCCATTGCGTGCTCGCGGATGCCGAAATGCAAATTGCGGCCGCCGCGGTCGTCGGCCTCGAAATCGCCGGCCCCGGCGAAGGTCAGCCGGGTCTTCGTCGAGGGAGCAAGATCGGCCGCACCGCCGAGCAGCCAGGGCAGCCGGGGGGTGATCGCGTTCAGAATCCGCGCCGATGAATCGCGGCTGGCGATGCCCTTTGGATCGGCCGGGAAGACCGGGATGTCCTGGTCCCAGCCCTTGGGCAGGTCGCGCCGCTGGATTTGCTCGCACGCCTCGGCGAGGTCGGGGTATTCGGCGCGATAGCGCTCGAACAGGGCCGTCCATTCCGCATGCAGCTTTTTGCCGCGAGCCCCGAAATTGGCGGCGAAATGCTCGTACACGCCCTCCGGCACGAGGAACTTCGCATCCTCGGGCCAGCCGTAGCGGCGCTTGGTTTCCCTGACCTCTTCCTCCCCCAAGGGTTCGCCGTGCGCCGCCGAAGTGTCCTGCCGGTGCGGCGCGCCGTAGCCGATATGGCTTTCGACGATGATCAGGGTCGGGCGGTCTGTGGTGCGCCCGGCGTCGGCGATCATATCGGCGATGCGGTCGCGGTCGTTGGCGTCGCTGACCCGCAGAACTTGCCAGCCATAACCGAGAAAACGGGCGGCGACATCCTCGCTAAAGGCGAGCGCGGTGTGCCCCTCGATCGTGATGTGGTTGCTGTCGTAGATCCAGCGGAGGTTGCCGAGGCGCAGGTGGCCGGCGAGCGAAGCCGCCTCGCTGCCGACGCCCTCCATCATGCAGCCGTCGCCGCACAACGCAAAAACGTCGTAATCAAAGATCGTGAAGCCCGGCCGGTTGAAGTGTTTGGCCAGCCAATCGGCGGCGATCGCCATACCGACGCTGTTGGCGATGCCTTGGCCGAGCGGGCCGGTCGTGGTCTCGACGCCCGAGGTCAGATGATATTCGGGATGGCCCGGGCATTTGCTGCCGAGCTGGCGGAAGTGCCTCAGATCGTCGAGCGCGACCGAGGGCGTGCCGAGGCGCTCGTATTCGGCGTCGACCGAGGTGACGCCGGTCAGATGCAGGAGCGAATAGAGCAATGTCGAGGCGTGGCCGGCGGACAGCACAAAGCGGTCGCGGTTGGGCCAGATCGGATCGGCCGGGTCGTAGCGCAAAAATTGCTGCCACAAAGTGTAGACGACCGGAGCCATTGCCATCGGGGTGCCGGGATGGCCGGAATTGGCCTGCTGCACCGCATCGATGCACAAGGTGCGGATGGTGTTGACGCAAAGCTCGTCGATCGGCTCGGCAGGCGCCATCATCATCCCTCCATCAGCGGGTTAACGCCGCTCACGAGACCCGTTCCTGTCGGCCCGGAGAACCGCGGCGATTTGCGCGGCGATCCGCTCGACCGGCTGATCGACCGGAACTGTAATCGGATTCTCGTCGGAGCCCGGCGGTTCGAGTGCCGCGAACTGGCTGTCGAACAGGCTCGCCGGCATAAAATGACCATGTCGGGCGGCAAGCCGTTCCGCGATCAACTCGCGCGGCCCGTCGAGATGGATGAGGTGAACGCTCGGCCGGTCGCCGATAATCTGGCGGCGATACTCGCGCTTTAGCGCCGAGCAAGTGATGACGCCGCAAGCGCCCGCGCCGCGCCAGGCGTCGATGGCTCGTGCTACCGCCGCGAGCCATGGCGCCCGGTCGGCGTCGGTCAGCGGATGGCCGCTTTGCATTTTCGCCACATTCTCCGGCGGGTGAAGCCTATCCCCCTCGATAAATTCGCAATTGAGCCGCTCCGCCAGGCGCTCCCCGACCGTCGTCTTGCCAGCGCCCGCGACGCCCATGATGACGGCGATGGACGGGATGTCAGGGTTGTGCCGCAAGTTTTTAATCCCCGCCATCGGCTACGGCACTATAAGGCGAGCCTCGCCTCCGGTCGATCCGTTATTCTTGAAGATCGTGCGACAAAGGCTCCGGACGGGCTTGCTTCAAGGTGCCGCCGCATTTTCGGCGGCCAGCTGACAAAACCTTGAACGGTCTTTTCGAGTGGGTTGGGCGGCTCGCCGTTCATCGGAGGCCGTTGAGGCTCGCGTCAAACACCGCCGGTCCGCTCGCCGCTCCGGCGAGGGTGCCGGTCGCCGGTTCGAGCGTGACCCGCAGTTCACCCGTAGCGGCGAGCAGCCGGATGTTCGCCGGGGTCTCGGCGATAATTTTGCGCCCCGACGCCGGCAGCAGGCCGAGCGGCTGCGGTGCGGCACCGGGTGCGGCGAGCCAAAGCTGATAGGCTTTGCCTGAGGGGGGCCGCGGCGGGTCGAGGCTGTCGATCGCGATCTGATGCGCGGACCGGGCGAGGCGGATAGCCCATGCCGGATGCCGCCCGGTATTTTGAAGCACGGCGATGACCGGCCGCTGGGCGAAATCGGGCGGCTCCCGCGCAATCAGCGCCGCAACCAGCAGTGTCAGCGCGACGGTCGCGAGCACCGCCGCCGCGCGCCGCCAGAACCAGGCGCTGCCCCAAAGCTGATCAACGAGCGCCGGATCATTGCCCAAGTGGCGGATCACCGCCGCACTTTGGCGGCGACGGGTGCGATCAAAACCCGGTCGACGCGGCGGCCGTCCATGTCGACGACCTCGAACTGGTAGCCGTCGGTGGTGACCCGGTCGGCGATCATCGGTACGCGGTTGAGCCGCGCCATCAGATAGCCGCCAAGCGTATGGAAATCCGCGTCCTCGCCGGTCAGGTGCGACAGGCCAAGCACCTGCTTCAACTCGTCGAGCCCGACCATCCCGTCGATCAACCAGGTGCCGTCTTCGCGCCGCACCACCCGCTGATCGGCGTCGGCCGAGCCCGGAATGTCGCCGACCAGCGCCTCCAGGATATCGCTCGGCGTCACCAGCCCTTCGAGATCACCATATTCGTCGACGATCAGCGCCATCGGTTCACTCGAGCTTTTGAACATGTCAAGGACGCGCAACACCGACACCGTGTTCGGCAGATAAAGCGGCGGCCGCGTCGCCGCCCGCAAGTCCAGCGGCTGCCCGCCAAGGCAACGGGCGAGCATATCCTTGGCCTCGACGATGCCGACGACCTGCTCCGAACCGCCTTGCACCACAGGAAAACGAGAATATGGGCTGTTGCGGATTTTGGCCCGGTTCGCTTCCTCCGGGTCGTCGAGATCGAGCCATTCGACCCGAGTTCGCGGCGTCATGACAGCGCTTGCCCGGCGGTCGCCGAGCCGCAGCGCCATTTCGACGATCGCGGTCTCGGCCTGCGGGATATAGCCGGCGGCCGTTCCCTCGCGCAGCATGAAGTTGATCTCTTCGTCGGTGACCGGCGCCGTCGCTTCGTGGCGCAGCGGCAACAGCCGGAGAACTAGGTCGGTGGAGGCGCTCAGAAACCATTCGATCGGCGCGCCGATCCGTGAAAGCGCGCGCATGATCCGGGCAAGGGCCGCGGCAATGCCCTCGGCGTGAGCCATCGCGATCCGCTTCGGCACCAGCTCGCCGATAATCAGCGACAAATAGGAAATCCCGAGCACCACGATCGCCATGCTGATCGCATGGGCATAACGGTTGATGAACCCGGGATAGCGTTCGAGGAGAAGCTGCAACCGCTCGCCCAGGGTCGCCTGGCCAAAGGTGCCCGACAATACCGCGATCACCGTGATCCCGATCTGGACCGTCGCCAAGAGCCGCGAGGGATCCGATTTCAGCTCGAGCGCGGCCGCCGCACCGGGGTTGCCGGCATCGGCCAGCGCCTTCAGGCGCGCCCTGCGGGCCGCGACCAGCGCGATCTCGGCCATCGCAAAAAAGCCGTTCAATAATACCAGCAGGAGGACGACCGTGAGTTGCAGAATGAGCATCGCACTCGTCCCGCCGGTCGCCGGGCGAACCGCAATGACGGCGACCGGCCCTGGGGCCGGGGAGAAGGAGCGCTTTAAAACAACAAAAGCCGCTCTTTGTCGCGGCTTTCGTGCGGCCGATTTGATGTGCTGTCGGCGGAGCGTGGCCTGCGGCGCAATCCGCCGGCATCGCCGGTGCCGTCAGCGCGAATAGTATTCGATGACGAGATTCGGCTCCATCGACACCGGATACGGCACGTCGGTCGGCTTGGGGGAGTGGATAAAGCGGCCCTTCATGCGGTCGTGGTCGATCTCGACATAATCGGGCACGTCGCGCTCGCCCGATTTCGCGGCTTCGAGCACCAGCGCCATCGCCTTGGCCTTGCCGCCGAGTTCGATCTCGTCGCCGTCGCGCACCGAAAACGACGGGATGGTCACCCGCCGGCCGTTGACCCGGACATGGCCGTGATTGACCAATTGGCGCGCGGCAAACGGGGTCGGGACCAGCTTCATGCGATAGACGACGGCGTCGAGCCGGCGTTCCAAGAGCTCGATCAGGTTGTCGCCGGTGTCGCCGCGGCGGCGCACCGCCTCCTCATACAGCCGGCGAAATTGGCGCTCCCCGAGATTGGCGTAATAGCCCTTCAGCTTCTGTTTGGCGGCGAGCTGGGTCCCGAAATCGGACGGCTTCTTGCGCCGCTGGCCATGCTGGCCCGGGCCGTATTCGCGGCGGTTGAGCGGGCTTTTGGGCCGCCCCCACAAATTGACCCCAAGGCGGCGGTTGATCTTGTATTTGGGTTCCTGACGCTTGCTGCTCATGAAATGGCGGTTCCGGTTTGCGTCGTTGTCATCACAACAGGGCGATCCGCGCCCGCGCCGGCCGATCGCCCAGATTCTCAACAATGCGCGGAAGATATAGCCGGCGCTCGGGCAAAGTCAAATGCCGCGCCGGCTCGGAGCGGCGCAATTACGGGCTGTCTTCGAGAACGTTGAGCCGACCCTCGACCGCGCGCAACCGATCGACGACCCGCGCGTTCTGGACGACCATCATGGTGATCTGTTCGAGCACTCTGATCAACGTCTCTTCGTGGCGCAGGACGATCGCTGTCAGCCCTTTCATGTCGTCGCGCAAACTCGCCACCTCGGTTGTCAGCCACTGCAGCGCCCGACCAATATAGGCCAAGTCGACGGTCTCGCCGCGTTCTGCGCTCATTCCGCGAAAATCGCGGCTTGGGGTACAGAAGTCAATGAGATCTCCTCCGCCCGTACGAGGTGTCGCGGTCAGCGGCCGGCCATCAACGGCGGCGCTTTGAGATAATTTTCGGCGAGCCGGCGGCCGGTTTCGAGCATCAGCTTTTTGTCTATTGCCTGGGTCTCGGCGGGCGGGATGCGCATGACCGTATTGTTGCAGTAGGTCGGGATCACTGACCCGTTGCCGCGGC
>Ga0210395_10002104_pt1 | contig 15510 bp, 11 predicted proteins | sample IncBWH4OmetaG_FD_150861 | JGI IMG/M metagenome (GOLD analysis project Ga0210395, IMG submission 150861) | Forest soil microbial communities from Barre Woods Harvard Forest LTER site, Petersham, Massachusetts, United States - Inc-BW-H-4-O ... | reverse complement strand
CTCCCAGGAATTGCGCCTGATCACGCAGTCGATGGCGCAGGTCGCCATGCGGCTCGCCGAGCCCGAGAGCGTGGCGCGGGATTCCATCGTCACCGTCGGCCAGGCGATCCGCCGCGAGGTCGCGGCCATGGGCGACGGCGTCGAGCGCGCGCTCGCCCGCGCCGGCGAGCTCGAAACCCTGGTGCAGAACGAAGTCGCGGCGCTCGAGCGCACCTACAGCGACAACGAAGTCCGCATCCGCGGCTTGCTTCAGGACCTCGCCAACCAGCGCGACACGCTGGTCGGGCAGGCCGAGCAGGTGCGCTCGGCCATCAACAACGTCCACATCGACCTGACGCAGGACCTGTCCACCATCAGCGATCTGGTCGGCCAGCAGGTCAACGAGGCCGCGCAGCGCATCACCCATTCGCTCGCCGAGAAGGGCGAGCACATCACCTTGGCGTTGGGTCAGGTCAGCGACACCATGATCCAGCAGCTCAGCGTGCGCGGCAACGATCTCCTGGTGCGGTTGGAAAACGCCAGCGAGGAGACTTCGCGCGCCATTTCGACGGCGAGCGACCAGCTTACCTCGAACTTGAATTTCAAGACCGACCACGTCGGCGAGGATTTCGCCGACATCGTGACCGGTCTCGAGGACTTGATGACGTCGCGGCTCGATCAGGTCGCCGAAAGCTTCTCCGAGAAATCGCTGGCGATCGTCGACCTGATGATCGGCCGTTCGCAAGAGGTCGCCGATCTGGTCTCCGGACGCGCTCAGGAGCTCAGCGACGCCATCATCGATACGTCGAGCCAGCTGGCCGAGACGATCGCGACCCGCGCCGACGAGGTCAACTCGACGCTCAAGGCGTCCGGCGAGTCGCTCATCCTCGACCTCAGCTTGCGCGGCGGCGATGTCGCCAAAAAACTCGAAGAGACCGGCGAGCGCATCACCGAGACGCTGACGTCGCGCAGCGCCAGCGTGAACGACACGCTGCGCGAGAGCGTCGAGCAATTCGTCGACACCGTCGCCACGCGTGGCGACGCCATGAAGGATATGCTGTCGACGCGGCTCGCCGCGTTCGAGGAGGTGTTCGGCCATTCCGGCGCCGAGCTCGGCGAGAAGATCTCACGCGACTCCGCCACACTGGGCAACCTCATCACCCGGCACCTCGCCGAGTTCGACCGCACCGTGAAGACCTATGGCTCCGAGCTGGTCGAACGGCTCGGCGCGCGCACCCAGGACGTCTCCGAGTCGATGCGCGGTTACGTCGAGAGCTTCGACAATCGCGTCACCGCCAAAGCCAGCGAGGTCACTACCGCGCTCGACCAGCGGCTGTCGCGCTTCCAGGAAGCGCTCGACGGCCGCACCCAGACGCTGACCGATGCGCTGTCGGGCCGGGTCATGGACATCGCCAAGACCCTTGCCGAGGGCGGCAAGGAGGTGGTCACCGCGCTCGACCGGCGCATCACCGACGTCACCACGCTGATCGACACGCGCGCGGCAAACCTGTCCGACTCGGTCGGCACGCGGATCGCCAATATCGACAAGACGCTGGGTACCCGCGCCGTCGAGGTCGCCAATACGCTCGACGGCCGCATCGGCCAGCTCGAGCATCTGCTTATCGGCCGCGCCGAGGCTGTCACCCAACAGCTGGAAGTGCGCAGCCGCGCCGCCGGCGATCTGCTGAGCGCCCGCGTCAAGGAGCTGGCCGAAGCAATCAAGGTCAACACCGGCAACGCCGAACGGTCCCTGGTTCAGCTCGCCACCAACACCACCGACGCGCTCGGCAAGAGCACGTCGGCAAGCCTTACCGCGGTGGAAAGCTTGAATCGCAGCGCCGTCACGCTGAGCGACACGATCGGCAAGAGCGCGGCGGCAGCCAACGAAACGCTCAGCAAGACCACGACGACGGCGAGCGACGCCATCACCAAGAGCACCGCGGCGGTGAGTGCCGCCATCAGCAGCAGCACGACCGCGGCCAGTGACGCGCTCAGCAGGAGCGCGGCGGCTGCCAGCGAGGCGCTCAGCAAGAGCGCCGCTGCAGCCAGCACCACGGTCGCCAAGAGCACCACGGCAGCCGACGAAGCCATCGGCAAAACTGCCGCGACCGCCAGCGAGACAATCAACAGGACGACCGCCGCCGCGACCGATCTCCTCGCCCGGAGCGCCACCGCCACGACCGAGTCGATCGGCCGCAGCGCCAGCGAAGCCGAGCGCCTTCTAGTCGGAACCAGCGCCGAGGTTGCGCGCAACATCATCGGCAAGGCCGATGAGTTCAACAGTTCAGCCGCCCAGCGGCTCGGCGAAATGACCCACCTGCTCGACGAGAAGTCGAACGGGCTGATCACGGCGCTGACCGGCAAGGGCCAGGAATTCGCCGGCGAAGTCAGCCGCGTCACCGACCATGCGGTGAAGTCGATCGAAGCCAAGAGCTTCGTCTTCACGCAGACGATGATGGACAACAGCGAGGAGATCGCCCGCCTCATCAACGAAGCCAGCCAGAACGCCACCGCGGCGATGACGCGCACGCTCGGCCAGCTGCAGGAGGGCGCCGAAGGCGTCACCGAAGGCGCCAAGACCTCGATTGCGCGCACGCTCGCCGATCTGCACAGCGCCACCCGCGCCGCGGTCGAGGAATCGAAGCAGACGGCGGCGGCCACGGTCGCCGACATGCTGGAAACCCACGGCATGTTGCGCTCCGACTCCACCGCGCTGTTCGAGCGCCTGCGCGAAGCCAATATCCTGCTGCAGGAAGTCTTGAGCGGCGCCCACGAGAACATGAACTCGATCGAGCACACCATGGCGTCGCGGGTGTCCGAATTCGTCTCCGCCATGAACGAGCTCGGCAACAAGAGCGGCGCCACGACCGCCAAGGTGGAACAGCACCTCGGCGCCTTCAACACCGTCACGACGAAGGTGCTGCGCGATCTCGGCGAACTGTCGACCCAGTTCGCCACCCAGGGGCGCTCGCTTGCCGAAGCGGTTCAGCTTCTGGAATTGAGCAACCGCCGCTCCGAGGAATCGGTCACCAGCCGGCAGGCCAGCATCGAGACGCTGGTTTCGACGCTGGATGCGCGGTCCGACGACTTCGAGCAACGGCTGCAGCGTTTCTCCGGCCTGCTCGACGAATCGCTCGAGGCCGCGACGACCCGCACCCGCGAGATCGCGAGCCTCATCGCCGAGACCAGCAACGACAGCGTGCGCACGATCGAGCAGCAATACGACCTGGTGCGCAGCCAGTCCGAGGAAGAGCGCAAGCGCACCAGCGAGACGCTGAACGCGGTTTACGAAGAGGCCTCCGCCGAGGCGCAGGCCATGTTCAGCCAGTCCGCCGACCGCTTCACCACCGTCATGCAGGGCATGAAGCAGATGGCCGCGGAAATGCAGCAGGAGCTCGAGACCACGCGCACTGAATTGCGCCGCGGTGTCCTCGAACTGCCGCAGGAGACCGCCGAGAGCGCGTCGCAAATGCGCCGCGTCATCGTCGACCAGATCGAGGCGCTCGCCGAGCTCAATCGCATTGTCGCTCGCCACGGCCGCGCGCTCGATGCCGCCGAGCCGGTGCGGCGCGAGGCGGAAGCCGCCTACGCCTCAGGCGGCGGCCGCGCCCAGGTGCGGCCGATCCGGCCGGACATCAACCCGCCGCCGCAGCCGCAGCAGCCACCGGCGGGCCTGCGCGACATCACCGGCGCACCGGCACGCCGGCCGGACCGGGCTGAACGGCCCGAGCGGGCGGAGCCGCGTCCACAGAACACGGCGCCGGGCAACAACGGCCGCAACAACAACGGCGGCTGGCTTTCCGACCTGCTGACGCGCGCATCCCGCGACGACGAAGCGCCGGCCACGAGCCCGCCGCCGTCACGCGAGCCGGTGCGGAGCGAAGAGCGCACCTCCCGCGATGCGGTGGACTCGCTCGACACGCTCTCGGTCGACATCGCGCGCATGATCGACCACGAAGCGGCCGCCGAATTGTGGGAGCGCTACCGGCGCGGCGAGCGCGGCGTCTTCTCGCGCCGCCTCTACACGCTCCAGGGCCAGAAGGCGTTCGACGAAATCCGCAACAAATATCGTTCGGACCCGGAGTTCCGGCAGACCGTGGAGCACTATATCCACGAGTTCGAACGCCTGCTCGACGACGCCTCGCGCGGCGATCGCGGGCCCGCCATGGTGCGCAACTACCTGACGTCGGACACCGGCAAGGTCTACACCATGCTGGCGCACGCCGCCGGGCGGTTCGATCAGTGACGGGCAGCCTGCGCATCTTGTGCGCAGGTCACCTTGTGCGCAGGTCACCCGGCACCGATGGAATCTCGCCAACGCCCTTGCTCGTGATGCAATCGCGGCGTTACCGTCGGTGCTATGGACGCGACCGTATCCCTGCCTACCGCGGCCGACGTCGATGACGCGGCTCGCCGGCTTGCCGGCGTGGCCTTGCATACGCCGCTTGTGACCTCGTCCGCGCTCGACGCCATGACCGGCGGGCGGGTTTTCCTCAAGGCCGAGACCCTGCAGCGCACCGGCTCGTTCAAGTTCCGCGGCGCCTATAACAAGCTCGCGGCGATCCCGCCGGAGCAGCGCGCCGGCGGTGTCGTGGCGTTCTCCTCCGGCAATCACGCCCAGGGCGTTGCCGCGGCGGCGCGGCTCCTCGGCATGCCCTGCGTGATCGTCATGCCGCACGACGCGCCGCGGGCGAAGCGCGAGCGCACGGCGGCGCTCGGCGCCGAGGTCGTGCTCTACGATCGCGCGCGCGACGATCGCGAAGCCATCGCCGCGGACATCGCCGCCCGCCGCGGCGCCGTTCTGGTGCCGCCTTACGACGACGCCTTGATCATCGCCGGCCAGGGCACCGCCGGCCGCGAGATCGTCGAGGATTTGAGCGCGCTCGGCCTGGTGCCCGATATTGTCGTGGTCACCGCCTCCGGCGGCGGGTTGACCGCCGGAATTGCGCTCGCGGTCAAGTCGCGCGTGCCGACGGCTGCGGTCTACACCGCCGAGCCGCAAGATTTCGACGACCATGCGCGCTCGTTCCGCAGCGGCCAGCGCGAGCAGAACGCCGCTTTGACCGGCACCATTTGCGACGCGCTGATGGCGCGCACGCCCGGCAAGCTGACATTCGCGATCAATCGCGCGCTGGTCGGCGCCGGCGTCGTGGCGAGCGACCGGGAAGTCGCCGCCGCGGTTGCGTTTGCGTTTGCCGAATTGAAGCTCGTGGTCGAGCCGGGCGGCGCGGTGGCGCTTGCAGCGCTGATGACCGGCAAGATCGACGTGCACAACAAGGTCGCCGTCGCCGTTCTCTCCGGCGGCAATGTCGACCCGGAACTGTTCTCGCGGCTGGTGGCGTGAGCGACCGCTTTGCGGCGACTTTCAGGCAAAATCGAAGCCGGAGCTGATTCTGCGCAAATCAGAATCGGGCCCCTGCTTGTTGTTTGAGCAAGCTTACGCGCCCGAGCCAGGTATGAAGCAGCGGATCTGGGTCACGCCATTGTTGTCCTGATACGGCCAGACCACCGCGGGGCCGAATTTGTTCGGCTCGGTGACCACCGCCGCATCGGGCACGACGACCCATTGTCCGTTGATGCGCACCCGATAGCTCGAGCCCTGGGTGTCCCAATCGACGTCCTCGACGCTGACGCCATCGGCAAACGAGCAGCACAGACCCTTGCCGCTGGCGAGCTTGTCGAACCAGGCTTTCAGCGGCGAATTGGCATAGCGGCCGTCGTCACGCGCAGCCAGGTTTTTCGGAACGAACACAAGCGCGCACAACGCTACTGCTGTTAGAATCCGACCAGTAAGTGTGTGCATCGTGGCCTCCAAAAGATCATTTTGAGCGGACCACTAACGAAAAGGTTCCCGCAGACCTCGAGAGAGCAAGCATACGCAGCGTCGTTGTTGATCCGCCTCACCTCGTTAACGAAAGCAACTTCCGTGCCGTTCACCGAATCGTCATATTGAGGACGTGATTTGGTTAATAAAAAGTTAACAGCGCCGATGCAACGCGATTCTCGGCTGCGCGCGGCGGCTAGCTGAACAGCGCGATCAGCTCTTCCTCGCTCAAGTCGCGTACCGCGGCGAGCGGATCGCTGCCCGGCGGGCGCGGAATTGCCCGCACTGGCGGCGGCGGCACGACACGCGGCGGTTCCGCTGGCGGCTCCGTCGGCACGGGAGCATCCGCGGTGACCGGAGCGGCCGCTTCGACGGGCGTAGTTGGAACCGACCCCGGCTCGAACAGGTCGGCGGGATCTTCTTGCGGACCCGGCACGGGCTCGGTCGAAAGATTCTGCGCCGGCGCTTCGCTCGGCGGCTCCTCGCTCAATGCCTGCGCGCTTGCAGTCTCTTCGCGTGCCGGCGCTTCGCTTGAAAAGTTCGGGCTCGAAAAAAAATCGTCGGAAGCCTGGCTCAGCACCGCTTCGCTCAGCGACACGTCGGTCGAAGCAATTTGCGGCGGCGCGATGTCATCGTCGGAACTGCCAGTTTCGGTCGCTGTCTGCTGCGCCTCCACTGCGGGCGACAAAGCATTATTGCTCGGCACAATCTCGGCTGCCGGCGCTGGCGCGCCCTCCCCGCTTTCCGGCTCCGGCTCCGGCACAGCCTCGACAGGCTCGCTTGGCGCATCGGTAAGCGCCGGCAACGACGCCGCGAGTTCTGCGACGGCTTGGGCGAAAGTCTCGCCGTCGTTTGCTGCCAGCTCGAAAAACCCCGCGCCGGACGCGGAATCGACATTTGCTCCGGCAGGCCGAGGCGCACTGCGCATGGCGCTCGCGAGCGCCATCATCTCACGCACGCGGCTCGCCAGCGCGCGCACCAGCTCGGCCGCTTCGCGGACGCCCTCTGCCGTCGATTCCGCGCGCATGTTGGCGTCGGAAATTTCGCGGATGGCGGCGTCAAGCCTGTCGCACAGCGTCGGTTCGACCGGGCGCTCGTGCAGCATGAAGGCGATGTCCAAAAGGCGCTCGATGGCGGCGGAGACATCGGGGGCCGGCATCGTGCCGGCGGCGAACGCGGCCTGGACGCGCTCGATGGCCGCGGCGATCTCCATGAGGTCGCCCGTGGCGTCGGCGCGCGGCGGACCTTCGCCGCGCAGCGTCGCCTCGATGCGCGCGATGGCGCTTACGATCGTGGCCGTATCGGCGTGACGATTGCGATCGGCGTATTCGGTCAGGAAGCGGCGGCCGCGTTCCGTCGCCATGATCGCGGCATGGACGGCATCGTAGTCTGCCTCGTCCGGCAGCCCGGCCAATATCAGCGCCAATGGGTCGTTGGGCATAGCTCTACCAAGCGGGACCGACTCAACAGCACAACCGCAAACGGCGCAATCGGGCGGTCAAGGAACGCCCCTGAGATACCCACAGGCTCGGCGGCGGCGTGTGCGGCTCAATCGATCTGCTAATCGATCTTGGCGCCGGCGATTTTCACGATCGAAGCCCATTTCTGCATCTGATCGGCCAGGAAGCTTTTGAAATCCTCCGGCGTACCGATCTTGGCGATAGCGGAGAATTTCGCCAGGTTTTGCTGCGCCGCAGGCGACTTCAGGCCGTCGTTCACCGCCGCATTGAGCTGGTCGACGATCGGCCGCGGCGTACCGGCCGGCGCCACCAGGCCGGTCCAGGCGTCGATGACGAAATCCGGGTAGCCGCTTTCGACCAGCGTCGGCACGTCGGGCAGCGCCGGCCAACGCTCACCGCGCGCGATGGCGAGCGCCCGCACCTTGCCGGCCGCGATCAGCGGATAGAGCGTTACCAAGCCGTCGATGGTGAATTGGGTCTGGCCGCCGAGCAGGTCGTTCACCGATTGGGCGGAGCCGGTATAGGGCACAAAGACCACGTCGATCTTGGCTTCGGTCTTGAACAAGGTCGAGAGCAGATGCGGCGGCGTGCCGAGCCCCGCGCCATAATTGATCTTGCCGGGATTGGCCTTGGCGTAAGCGACGAATTCGGCGATCGACTTTGCCGGCACGTCGTTATTGACGACAAAGACGTGCGGCAACAGCGCCACCGTCGCGATCGGAACGAACGCCTTGCGCGGATCGACGCCGAGGCTCGAATAAAGCGCCGGCGCTACCGCGAGCGAGCCCGAGGAGCCGAACATCAGCGTGTAGCCGTCGGGGGCCGAGGCGGCGACGTCCTTGGTGCCGATGGTCGAGCCGCCGCCGGGACGATTCTCGACCACCACCTGGCCGACGCGGCTGGTCAATTCCTGCGCCGTCATCCGCGCCATGGTGTCGATCGGGCCACCCGGCGGAAACGGCACGATCATCTTGATCGGTCGGTCGGGATATTTTTGCTGCGCGGCGGCACGCCCAATCGCCGGCAATCCGATTGCGGCGCCCGCAAGAGCTGAAAGAACGCTGCGCCTCGTCGCCATGACAATCCTCCAAGAAGTTTCTATGCAGTTTTATGCGCCGCCGTCCGGTCGAAACTTACACCAACCGGCCGCAGGCCCTTAGCCCCAAAGCGCCGCACCCGCGGGATATGCCAGGCTGCCGTCGTAGCGCAGGCCGTCGGCGCGATCCTTGGCGAGCAGCAGCGGGCCGTCGAGATCGACGACACGCGCCCTTTGCGCGACCAGCATGGCCGGCGCCATCGCCAGCGACGTCGCCACCATGCAGCCGACCATGATGGTGAAGCCGCGTTGTTCCGCTGCTGCGGCAAGCGCCAGGGCCTCGGTCAGCCCGCCGGTCTTGTCGAGCTTGATGTTGACGGCGTCGTATTTGCCGGCGAGCGCGTCGAGCGAGGCGCGATCGTGCACGCTTTCGTCGGCGCAAACCGGGATCGTGCGCTTGAAGCGCTCAAGCGCCGCGTCTTTTCCTTCAGGCAGCGGCTGCTCGATCAAGGTGACGCCGGCATCGGCGCAGGCGGCGAGGTTTTGCGCGAGATTATCGGCGGTCCAGCCCTCGTTGGCATCGACGATGAGCTCCGCCCGCGGCGCCGCGCGACGCACCGCCGCTATCCGCATACCGTCATCATCGCCGGAGCCGAGCTTGACCTTGAGCAACGGCCGGGCCGCCGCCCGCTCCGCCGCTTCGGCCATGACAGCCGGCGCGGCGAGCGAGATCGTATAGGCCGTAATCCGTGGCCCAGGCGCCACAAGGCCAGCCAATTCATGCACCGGGCGAGCGGCTGCCTTGGCGTTAACGTCCCAGTAAGCACAATCGAGTGCATTACGGGCAGCGCCTGCGGGCATCGCGCCTTGCAGGTCGGCGCGGGCGAGCCCGCGCCTTAGCGCCGGACGCAAAACTTCGATCGCCGCAACCACACCGTCCGGGGTTTCGCCATAGCGTGCGTAGGGGACGGATTCGCCGCGGCCGCGGTGGGTCCCATCGCTCAATTCGGCCACCACCACGACGGCTTCGGTCTTGGTGCCGCGGCTGATGGTGAAGGCGCCGGCCAGCGGCCAGCGCTCGATCCGGACGGAGAGCTCCATGCAGGGAGCGAGTATGACCGCAGCCGGGCTCAGCGCTCAAGGGACTTCCGCGTCTCTCGTTGCGACGTTCAACGGCAAAGGCGTCGGTCTGGTCGCAACCGGCGCCTGGATCGCCGAACGCGCCGCGGAGCTCGAGACAATCGTCGACGATGCGGCCGGGCGTTACCAGACGGCGCGCAGCATCGACATCGATCTCGCGAGACTCGATCGGCTCGACACGTTCGGCGCCTGGCTCATCGAGCGCCTCAACCGCGCCTTTACGGCGCGCGGCGCCGCAACCCGCATCATCGGCCTCTCCGACAGGGATCGCGGCTTGATGGACGAGGTGCGGCTGGTGAACCGAACCGCCGGTCAAAATACCGCCGCGGCAAACAGCATCCTGGTCGCGCTCGATTCCATCGGCCGCGCCGTGGCCGAGATCGGCGCGTCGCTGGTGCTGCTCGCGCATCTCCTCGGCGCGCTGACCATGGTGGTGCTCGGCACCATCGCGCATCCGGCGCGGCTGCGGCTGACCTCGCTGGTGCATCATCTCGAAAAGGTTGGCTGGCGTGCGGTGCCGATCGTGGCGCTGAGCACCTTCCTGATCGGCGCCATCATCGCGCAACAGGGCATTTTCCATTTCCGCACTTTTGGCGCCGAAGTCTATGTCGTCGACATGGTCGGCATTCTGGTGCTGCGCGAAGTCGGCGTGCTGATCGTCTGCGTGATGGTCGCCGGTCGTTCCGGCAGCGCCTACACCGCCGAGCTCGGCTCGATGAAAATGCGCGAGGAGATCGACGCGCTGCGCACCATGGGCTTTGACCCGGTCGAGGTACTGGTGCTGCCGCGCATCGTCGCGCTCGTGATCGCGGTGCCGCTCTTGACCTTCATCGGCTCGATGGCGGCGCTCTACGGCGCGGGCCTGGTGTGCTGGCTCTACGGCGGCATGACGCCGGATATTTTCCTTGCCCGGTTGCGCGAGGCAATCTGGCTGCCGACCTTTGCCGTCGGCATGATCAAGGCGCCGTTCATGGCGCTGGTGATCGGGCTCGTCGCCTGCGTCGAAGGTTTTGAAGTCGACGGCAGCGCCGCTTCGCTTGGGCTCAAAACCACCTCGTCGGTGGTCAAGTCGATCTTCCTCGTCATCGTGCTCGACGGTTTTTTCGCCATGTTCTTCGCCGCGATCGGGATGTGAGCATGGTCAGCAACACAGCCGTGATCAGCGTGCGCGATCTCAGCGTCGGTTTCGGCGACGCGACCGTGCTCGACCGTGCGTCGCTCGACGTGTTCGAAGGCGAGATCCTCGGCTTCGTCGGCGGCTCGGGCGCCGGCAAATCGGTGCTGATGCGCACCATCATCGGGCTCTTGCCCAAGCGCAGCGGCCGCATCGAAGTGTTCGGCGCCGATCTCGCCGCCGTCGACGACGACGAGCGGCGCGCGATCGAGCGGCGCTGGGGCGTGCTGTTCCAGCAGGGGGCTTTGTTTTCCTCGCTCACGGCGCTGCAGAACGTCCAGTTCCCGATCCGCGAATATCTCAAGCTCTCGCCGCGCCTGATCGAGGAGATCGCGCTCGCCAAACTGGAAATGGTCGGCCTCGATGCCGGCGTGCGCGGCAAATATCCGTCCGAGCTGTCCGGCGGCATGGTCAAGCGCGTGGCGCTGGCGCGTGCGCTGGCGCTCGATCCCGACATCGTGTTTCTCGACGAGCCGACCTCAGGCCTCGATCCGATCGGCGCCGCCGAGTTCGACGCATTGATCCGTACCTTGCAGCGCACGTTGGGCTTAAGCGTCTTCATGGTGACGCACGATCTCGACAGCCTGCACACGGTCTGCGACCGCATCGCGGTGCTGTCCGAAGGCCGCATCATCGCCACCGGTCCGATCGAGGCCATGCTCGCATCCGAACATCCCTGGCTGAAATCGTACTTCCGCGGCAAACGCGGCCGGCTCGTCCACCATTAAGAGAGCGCAGAGGGTTTCATGGAGACCAAGGCCAATTACATCGCGACCGGGGCGTTCACGCTTGCCGTCATCGTCGGCGCGTTCGGCTTCATCTTCTGGTTCCAGAACACCGGCCGCAGCACCGCGCAGGCAACGTATCGCGTCGTGTTCGACGGCTCCGTGTCGGGGCTGCGCACCGGTGCCGCGGTGCTGTTCAACGGCATCCGCGTCGGCGAGGTCGCAGACCTTGCGCTCGATGCCGCCGACCCGCACAAGGTTGTGGCTGTGATCGCGCTCGGCCGCAATGTGCCGGTGCGCGCCGATACCAAAGTGGGCCTGCAGTTCCAAGGTCTCACCGGACTTGCCGAAGTGTCGCTCGCCGGCGGCTCGGTCGACGCCGCGCCGCTCACCGCCGACGCCGGCGCGCCGCCGACCCTTTATGCCGACGCCAGCGCAACCGCCGATGTGACGCAGCAGGCCCGCGACGTGCTCGCCCGCATCGACGGCATGGTTGCCGCGAACGAAAGCGCGCTGCATCTGTCGCTGCGCAATATCGAGACCGTGACCTCGACCTTGGCCGACAACTCGGCGCGCCTCGACAAGGTGATGGAGGGCCTGCAAAACCTCGCCGGCGGCACCGACGGCAACGGCCAGATCGGCCGCGCCGCGGATTCGATCCGGCGTCTTGCTGATGATCTCGACAAGAACACCAACGACATTTCAGTCGGGCTGTCGCAGTTTTCCAATTCGGGGCTGAAGGAATTCCAGGCCTTCGCCGTCGACGGCCGCCGCACCTTGGCCGAGCTGAACAAGGCGATCAAGAATATCGATCAGCATCCGTCCCGGCTGATCTTCGGGCATTAGTCACGCGCGTTACGCCGCAATCTCGGCGTCGTCGTCGAACGGCACGACACCCGAATCCGGCAGCGGCCGCGAAGCGCCTTCGTGATCGGACCAATTGATGATCTCGAACCTGCCGTCCTCGTGCTCCACCAGCGCGGTGCAGCTTTCCACCCAGTCGCCGCAATTCATGTAACGGATGCCGAAATCGTCGTGCATCACGGCGTGATGGATATGGCCGCAGATCACGCCGTCGACCTTGTGGCGATGCGCTTCGGCGGACAGCGTCTGCTCGAAGGCGCCGATGTAGTTCACCGCGTTCTTGACCTTGTGCTTCGCCCATTGCGACAGCGACCAGTAGCGAAAGCCGAGGCGGCGGCGCACGGCGTTGAAATAGCGGTTGATCAGAATGGCGAAGTCGTAGGCGGTATCGCCGAGCAGTGCCAGCCAGCGCGCGTGCTTGACCACCATGTCGAACACGTCGCCGTGCACGACAAGATAACGGCGGCCGTCGGCGGCGTCGTGGATCGCGGTCTCGACCACTTCGATGCCGCCGAAGTGGGTGCCGTAATAGTCGCGTAAAAATTCGTCGTGATTGCCGGGCACGTAGATGACGCGTGCGCCCTTGCGCGCTTTGCGCAACAGCTTCTGCACCACGTCGTTATGCTGCTGCGGCCAATACCAGCCGGATTTGAGCTGCCAGCCGTCGACGATGTCGCCGACCAGATAAATGGTGTCGGCGTCGTGATAGCGGAGGAAATCGAGGAGACGATCGGCCTGGCAGCCGCGCGCGCCGAGATGAACGTCGGAGATAAAGAGCGTACGGAACCCAATTGTGCCGGGCTCAAACGTCACGAATCGTGGTCTCGCGTCTGTTCAATCTGCTGCACGTCTTAGTTTTTTTGCATTGCAGGACGATGACAACAAACGACAGCAAAAGTTAACGCAAGCTTCTGCCGGGATCCGGAGCTTCGAGTCACGGCGTTGTCACGGCGCCAGGCTAAAAGCCGGCACAATGACAGCATCGATTCTCGCCCTTGCGGCCTTCTGCATCATCGCCACCGTCGCCCACGTCGCGAGCATCGTGATCGCGATGCTTCGCCTGCGGCGGAACTCGCTCGGCGCTGCGCCGTCCCGGCAAGAACTTCCGCCGGTCAGCCTGGTGCGCCCGCTGTGCGGACTGGACAATTATGCCGCCGATACGCTGCGTTCGACATTCGGCCTCGACTATCCGCACTACGAAATCCTGTTCTGCGTCGCCGCCGCAAACGATCCCGTCGTGCCGCTCGTCGAGGATTTGATCGCCGAATGCCGAAGCGCGAATGCGAAGCTCCTGATCGGCGACGACCGCGTGAGCGGCAATCCGAAGCTCAACAATGTGGTCAAGGGCTGGCGCGCAGCGCGCCATGATTGGATCGTGCTCGCCGACAGCAACGTGCTGATGCCACGCGACTACCTACGGCAATTGTTTGCCAGCTGGCGCGCCGATACCGGGCTCGTCGCTTCGCCGCCGGTCGGCTGCCGCCCGCAAGGCGTCTGGGCCGAGCTCGAATGCGCGTTTCTCAACACCTATCAGGCGCGCTGGCAATACGTCATCGACAGTTTTGGCTGCGGTTTCGCCCAAGGCAAAACCATGCTGTGGCGCCGCGCCGATCTCGAACGCGCGGGCGGCATCGCGGCGCTCGGCAAAGAAGTCGCCGAAGACGCCGCAGCCACCAAGATCGTGCGCAGCTCCGGCCTCAACGTCCGGCTGGTCGATCGCCCGTTCGTGCAGCCGCTTGGCTGGCGCGGCGCCGCGGAGGTCTGGAATCGTCAGGTGCGCTGGGCGCGGCTGCGGCGTGCAAGTTTTCTGCCCTACTTCCTGCCGGAAGTTCTGGCCGGCGGCGTGCTGCCGATGATGGCGGCAGCCATCGTGGTGAGCGCGGCAGGGCTATCGCCGGCGCTGGGCGCGGGCGCGCTCGGCACGATCTGGTATGGCGGCGAGATGCTGCTCGCGGCGACGGCCGAATGGCACTTGCCGTTTCTCTATCCGTTTTACGGGCTGATGCGCGATTGCCTTTTGCCGGTGCTGTTCTTCAAGGCGCTCGGCGGCAGCGAGTTTGTCTGGCGCGGCAACGAAATGCAGGTCGAGCGCATGCGCCCGCGCCGCATGATGGCCCGCGTGCGGCCGCGACTGCGGGATGTCGCCGCGGGCAGCCGGCGGCGGCTGCGCGCGTTGCGCGCCCGAGCGTCGTGATCGCCTCGGCAAGCTCAATGCTGCCGCAGGCGTAGCGACCGCTTCGCGAACGGTGCTACAGCTCCCCTGATCACTGGCGCACCACCACAGCTTCTTCGGCGAAGGGGCTCGATGACGATTTACATCTTTGTCCTGGCTGTCGGGCTCATTGCAGGCACGTTGAGTGGAATCGTCGGCACCGGCGCATCGATCATGCTGTTGCCGATCCTGGTGTTTCAGTTTGGCCCCAAGCAAGCGGTCCCGATCATGGCGATCGCCGCGCTGATGTCCAACATCGGAAAGGTCTTGGCGTGGTGGCGGGAAGTAAACTGGAGAGCTTTTGCCGCTTATTCGATCACCGGCGTTCCCGCGGCCGCGCTGGGAGCGCGCACGCTTCTAATCTTGCCATCCCGCGTCGTGGATATTGCGCTCGGACTATTCTTTCTGGCGATGATCCCCGGCCGGCGCTTGCTGACAAAGATGGATTTCCAGCTGCGGCTATGGCAACTTTCGCTCGCCGGGGCCGTCATCGGTTTTATTACCGGCATCGTCATCTCCACCGGGCCGCTCAGCGTACCGGCCTTCACCTCCTACGGCTTGCTCAAGGGCGCGTTTTTGTCGACCGAAGCGGCAAGTTCTCTCGCACTCATGGTCAGCAAAGTCGCCACGTTCCGGCAGCTCGGAGCGCTTCCATTCAGTTCCATCCTCAAAGGCCTGATCATTGGTGCATCAGTCATGGCGGGCGCTTTCGCCGGAAAAGCGGTGGTGCAGCGCATGCCGATCACCACTTTCCAACATATTGTAGATGGCCTGCTGCTCTGCTCGGGGCTCGCAATGTTGTGGGCTGCGCTATCTTAGAAGAGCCTTGCGATCGCAGATGCAACCGGCCTTCTACGACCGCGCAGAACGAACGGCCTGATCGGTAATCGCATCGATTGCGGCGCGGTCTTGCGGAAAATCCGCGTCGATCCAGGCCTGTTCGGCGGCGCGTAGCGCCGCGCCCATTTCCGGCCCCTTCGGCACGCCGCGGCTGAAAAAATCTGTCGCCTTGAGCGGAAAACGCGGCGCGATCCAACGCTGCGGTAGGGTCGCGAGGTCGTGCCAGCTACGGTCGGCCGCGCCGGCATCCGAGCGC
>Ga0210395_10002103_pt1 | contig 15514 bp, 12 predicted proteins | sample IncBWH4OmetaG_FD_150861 | JGI IMG/M metagenome (GOLD analysis project Ga0210395, IMG submission 150861) | Forest soil microbial communities from Barre Woods Harvard Forest LTER site, Petersham, Massachusetts, United States - Inc-BW-H-4-O ... | reverse complement strand
GATGCTGCCGCCGGGCGGTTTCGCGCATGTCCGATGGTGTCTCGCCATAGCGACGACGGAAGGCGCGATTGAAATAAGAAAGGTCGCTAAATCCGCACGCGAATGCGATGGCGGAGACTTTCCGGCCCTGCAGTCGAGGGTCGCGCAAAAGCTCGGCGGCATGTTCGAGACGCATTTCCAGAACGTGCTCCGAGAAGCTCCGCCCGGTCTCTTCAAGCAGTAGGCGCAGATAACGGGGCGTAATACCGAGCTGGCTGGCGATGGCTGTCGCGCTCAAGTTTGGATCGCGCATGCCATGTTCGATGCTGTGAAGAATCGCCGCACGCCGCACGGCCCCTGCGCTGCGCTGCTCCACAAGCTCACGCGCATCGCCTTCGGCCCCGAGCGCCAGCGCGATGAGGTCGATGATATGCTCGCCGTAAAGCTGCGCCGCACGAGCGCTGTCCTTCAGGCCGACGTCGAGCGTGCCGCCGAGATATCCGAACAGCAGCCGCCGCGCCACGTCATCCCGGTTCAGCAGAGCTCCAGCCAGCCGATCCATGTGCGGAAGCAATTTCGTGATGGCGGCGCGTGGGGCTTTCACGCTGGCGAACGAGGAATCGGCGGTCATGTGGATGCCGCCGACATATCCGCAATCGCACAAAACGGCGTCACCCGGTTTGAGCACGACATCCTTGCCAAGCTGGCTCTGATAGGCGCCGCCGCTCCGGCATAACACGACGAAAACCGAATCATTTCCGTCACGCACCAGCCGCGGCGTCCGCACATAGTCCGTCGGCGTCGAAAAGCGTGAGCTCACGTCGACTGGGCCGGCGCGCCGCATTTCGATGACGCCGCGAAATGGCCCGTCGCCGCGCGGAACGATATCAAGTATAGCGTAACGGCGGACGATTTCTTCGCAGAACGCCGGGAAGCGATCGCGCTCGGGAAGCGTATCGGTGCTAAAGAATAGCCGATCGGACATCTCATCACCTTCACGCCTCGTGAGAGGCGCCACGTCCGGCATTCAAGCTATCAAATAAATCGATCATTCGCATGCAATTTCGATGTGGGCGGGTTCGGCTCGATTGCGTCAACGGGCGCCTTCATGATCGCACAGCTGCGATCGTGCTGCGATCTGATTGTGTCGCTTGAAAGCCACAAGCGGTTCGAAACCAACCGGTTACTTCCGCCCAGGCCGCTTGAACTGCCGCTGAGTCCAAGCCGGTTCGATTTCATTGTGAATATGATCGCCGTCGAAGTTCAGCGCTCAGAACTGGCGGCGACCAAGCTTTCGCTGAGAAGCTTGGCAGACCTCCCGGGAGGCGCTTCGCGGCGGCATTGACTGGGGAATAAATATCATGAAGTCGCATTGGCTGAAGGCCGCCTTTCAAAGCGGTGCATGGGCTCCTCTTCGCGGGGGAATGGAAACAGCGCGCCGATCAATCGTATACGGAATCACGCTCGCGTTGGCTTTTTGCAACATTCAAGCCGCCGCGGCAGCCGACCTGCCGGCCGCCACGTCAGTCTATAAGGCAGCGCCGGCAGGCACTCCTTACGACTGGACCGGCTTCTATGCCGGCGGAAATATCGGTTATGGCTGGGGCAGTGCGCACGCCGCCGACACCGTGAATAGTTTAGGCTTTGACTTCACGGGGTTCTTCCCCGTCAGCTTTTCTCATGCCGATACCAAGAGTCTCGATGGCGTCGTTGGCGGCGGACAAGTCGGATATAATTGGCAAGCTTCGCCGAGCTGGGTCTATGGCGTCGAAGCGGATTGGCAGGCGGCCAGCCAGAAAGCCAGCCAGAGCCATAGCGATCCCTATGTCACTCTTGGTTTCTCGACCCTCAGCACAACGTATGAAGCCAAAATCTCATGGTTCGGTACTGTGCGCGGCCGCGTTGGTTATGCCTGGGATCGCCTGCTGATCTACGGGACCGGCGGGCTTGCTTATGGCGGGCTAAGGCTTGCCGGAACAATGACGGACGCCGGCTCTTCTATCGGTTTTCCATTCAGCGGGACCTCACCCTTCGGTGTGTCGAGTGTGAAGGGGGGATGGACTGCGGGCGCAGGTGTCGAAGGCGAGATCGTCAAAAACTGGACCTGGAAGCTCGAATACCTTTACGTCGATCTGGGATCGATTGGTGTTTCTGCCCCCGGACCGTTTTCGCCGCCCGACGCTGTCACCGCGCGCGCCCGATTCAACGACAATACCGTCCGCGCCGGATTGAACTTTCAATTTCATTAACCTAGTCCCGCGTGCGCGGGCAGTGAGATTATTTATCTAAAAACTCCTCCGTATATAACGTGCGCATATCGGGCTTCGCCGGCATGATCTCCATTTCCGGAAACGAATCGCCGATCACGTCGAGCGCCTTGGCGTGAAAACGCAGGTCGCGCGACATCATCGGCATGACGTCGTCGTATTCGCGGTTCTCGATCGTCTCGTCGAGCCCGGTGACCTGCCGGGCGATGCGCACGGTCTCGGCCTTGTTCGCCGCCATGAACGCGATGACGTCCTTCCAGCCGGCAAGAAAGCGCCGCACCTGATCCGGCTTGTCGGCGATCATGGCGTCGGTGGCGAAGATGACGTGGGTGTGGAAATTTTTGATGTAGGTGCCGAACTTGAGCAGGAGCCGCCCGTCCCCGGTTTTTTCCAAGCCGTAGCCTTGCGACGCCGACAGCACGACACCGTCGATCTGGCCGCGCTTGAGCGTCGCCACCATTGCCGACATGGCGCCGAGCGCGACCGGCTCGATGCCGTTCGAGCCCCAGCCCATCTGCCGCGACAGTTCCCGCACCAACCAATAGCTGAGCGAGCCGGCCGTGGTGACGCCGATCTTCTTGCCTTTGAGATCGTCGGGCTTCTGGACGTCCGGCGCCGCGCCGACGATCAAACCCATGCTCAGCGGCTCGTTGGCGAGTGCGCCGACCGCTTTGGCGGGAACGCCTTTGGCTAAAAATCCCATGGCCGGCCCGGAGCCGAGACCGAAGTCGACGGAATTCGCCACCATCCCCTGCTGCAATTTGGCATCGCCGGCGAAGATGACGGTTTCGACGTCCAGATCGTGCTTCGCCCAAATGCCTTCCGCCGCGCCGATCTCGACCGGCGCGAAGGCGAACGGCTGGCTGACCGATTTGCCGACGCGCACCTTGTCGGCGGCGGCCGCCGCGGAGGCGGCGCCGACCAGCGCCGCAAGCAGCAATGCGGCGAGCGCGCGCATCACTCACCTCGCCTGCGGTTTCGAGCGGACCAAAACTTCCACCCCCTTCGCCGTGACGCGCACGATCGCGGAAATTAAAGCATTGCCCGCTTTGGCATCGGCAGCGCCGACCTGCAATGAATAGACGCCGTCTGCCACCAGCGCTGTGTCTTCCGACGCACGGAATTCGGCCCCTTCGTGCAGCGACAAGCCGATGCCGTGGCCGATGCTGCCGCCGAGGACCGGGTGAAGCTTATACGGCGTCAGCGCGCCGACGGCTTTGGCGTGAAGTGCATCGGCCCGCGCGCCCGGGCGCATGTCTGCGATGATCGCGTCGAGCGCGGCCTCGGCGTGCCGTGCGGCGGCGGTGATGGAACCGTCGTCGACCGTGACGAACAGATCGGCCCAATAGCCCAAAACCTTGACGGCGAGATAGCCGGCCAGCGGCCCGGCGCATTTTTCGAACCGGCCCTGGAACGGCACCAGCGTGCCGCCGCCGTCGAGACTCACCAGCGTACGCACATCCTGCGCGGCGAGCGAGCGCGCGGCCCGTTCGGCATCGAGCGCCGCGGTTTCCGGCTCGTGGTTGGCGCGCCAGCTCTCGACAAAAGTTTTTGCCGCGGCTTCGAGCAATTTGCACGACGCCCGCATCATCGTCAGCTCGCGCGGCCGCTTGCGCCGCGCTGGAATGGCAACAACATCGTCGGCGCGTTGCAACGCGAACCGATCGCCGAGGCTGCGCCGCACCGCGGCGTACAGCACCGGCGCCATGATGTCGAAGCCAATGGTGCCGAGTTTTCGCCCCTGATCGCCTTTGAAGCGCTCGAGCCACGGATCGAATGCCTTCTCCCATTCCGGGCCCATGCCGGAGCGCACGTCGGCAATCCAGGTCAGCGTTCGCATCGCCGGCAGATCGCGCGTGCTCATGGCGCACAACAGCCGCGCCTCGCCGGTGCGCGGCAGCAGCGCCATGCCCCAGCGCACCCGCGGAATGAAGCGCGAGAGAAAAGCGAGCGCCGCGTGCTCGCGCACATCGCCGTAAACCAGCACGGCCGGCCAGCCGTTGCGGTCCATGGCGGCGCGCAACGGGTCGAGCCGCAGCGTGAACTCGTCAAACGGCAAGCGATCCTGCGCCCAGATATAAGACCCGATCGTCACGCAAGGTTGCACGGTCCGCATGGTGCCTGCCTCAAACCGCGATGACGTCGAGCGCGGCCGGCCGCGCCGACAGCGCCCGCGCGCCCGTGTCGGTGACCACGACCGGCTCGCCGCACATCAGATAGCCGCTCTCCGGGATGTACTGGTTGGGATGCATGACGAACACCATGCCGCTTTCCAAAACGCGCGTGTTGCTGTCGACGATGTCGCCCGGCCGGTCCGAGGTGATGCCGAGGCCGTGGCCGCGCACGCGCATATAGGGCGGCCGGCAATAATCGCCGTAGCCGGCTTTTTGGATGACGCCGTTGATGGCGCGGGTGACGTCGGCGACGGTGGCGCCGGCGCGGCCCGCGCGCAGGCCTTCGCCCATGGCGTCCTGCAGGATGGCGAAGTTTTCGCCGATCACCGGCCGCGGTGCGCCGAGCACCGTGGTGCGGCAGATCTGGGCGAACTGGCCGCGATAGCAGGGCGTGATCTCGGAGAGAATAATGTCGCCGACGTCGAGCACGCGCTCGCCGGCGGCGCGCACGGCGAGATTGTGCTGTGACGCGCTCATCAGCAAAAAATTGTCCTCGGCGCCGAGTTTTTTCATGAAGCAATAGAGCTCGGCGGCGAGTTCGAATTCGCGCATGCCGGGCCGGGCGTATTCCAGGAGCCGCTCATAGCCGCGTTCGGCGATCCAGGTGGCGCGCTCCGCCGCCTGCAGTTCCTCGGGCGTGCGCAGGCGGGCGAGATCGCGCGCCAGCTCATCGGCGGTTTTCGGCACTGCCCCAAGCGCCGCGGCGATACGATCGAACAGCGCGGCGCCGAGCAAGGACAGGCCGACGGAGATCGTGCGCGACAGATCGAGGCGATGGGATTTGACCGCACCGTCGAGCGTGGCGGCAAGATCGTCCGTGCCGATGGTGCGGTCGGTTAACGAGGCCGCGGCGGCGCGCACCTCGTCACAGGCCGGCGTCACGATCAAGGTCGAGGCGCCGTCGCGGTCGAGCACGACGGCGCTTTCGCCGATCGGGCGCACGCCCGAGAAAACATAGACGGCGTTGGAATCCAAAAAATTGTTGAGACCGTTGCTCGCGGCGATCAGGCCGTCGAGCGCTTGGTTCGCGAGATACCTGGTTGCTGCGATCAACCGGTCCTGACTTTTCACGCTCGTCCGCTCATCCATCCCTATCATCCCGTCACGGCCCAAAGCCCATACTATAGCGAACCTCGCCACCGGCATGGCAATCAACCGGCGGTACTGACGATCCACGATCGAAACGCCGCGATCTTGGCGTTGTTGACTGCCTGCCGGGCGTGCAATACGCAATAGGAGTTGCCGCTCGGCACGAAGCCGAACGGCGCCACCAGGCGGCCCGATTTCAGATCGTTCTCCACCAGCGGAAACGAGGCGATGCCGACGCCGAGCCCGCTCGCCGCCGCCTCCAGCATGAAATAGTGATGCTCGAAGCTTTGACTGGCGCCGGCGTCGATGGCAGCGCCGCGCGCTCGCGCCCAGTTCGCCCAGGATTGCGCGCGGGTCTCGGCGTGCAGCAGGCGATGACGCCGCAATTCGGCGATGCGCAGCGTTTTGCGGCCGTCGAGCAGCGAAGGCGCGCAGACCGGCCCGATGCGGTCGGCGAGAAACGGCGCGGCCGCCACATTGCGCGGCCACGGCGGTCGGCCGACCCGGATCGCGATATCGATGCCGTCGCGCGCGAAATCGACCGGCGCATGGGAGGCGGACAGCCGCACTTCGATTTTCCGGTGCAGCGCGTTGAAGGCATAGAGCCGCGGAATGAGCCAGCGCATCATGAAGGTGGCGACGCAGGACACCACCAGCGCGCCTTCGCGCGGCGAGGTGGCGACTTCCGCCGTGCTGGTTTCCAGGACGTGGAGCGCCTGGCGCACGCCGGGCAGGAACGCGACGCCCGCTTCGGTGAGCTCGATGCGGCGATTGCGGCGCCGGAACAGCGGCACGCCAAGGTGGGATTCCAGCGCCTGGATCTGCCGGCTCACCGCGCCATGAGTGAGATGCAATTCGCCGGCGGCGTCGGTGAAGCTCAAGCGCTCGGCCGCAATCTCGAAGGCCGGCAGCGTCTTCAGCGGCGGCAGGCGGCGGCGCATCGCCGGCTCCTTCACGTGAGTTTTCCTCACGCCAGAGTGACGAAAGATCGGTTGTCTGTCTATCTGATTTGCCGCCAACTGCCGTCGACATCGTGAGCTTTTATCAATCGACAGAAGGGGCCGCCGTGACCGCCGCCAGAACCGGATTGCGGGTCGGATGGCGTGAATGCTGGGTCGTTGCCGCCCTCGCCGTCTATGCGCTGGCCCGGCTGTCGCCGCCGCTCGAAAATTTGAACCTGCAGGGACAAGCCGTGCTCGGCGCCATGGCCGCCGGCGCCATGCTTTGGATCTCCGAAGCGACCCCGATCGGGGTGACGGCGATCGTCGTTACGATCTTGCTGGCCTTGAGCCCCGGCGCGCGGCTTTCCGATGCGGTCGGCAGCTTTGCCTCGGAAGTGGTGTTCTTCCTGATCGGCGCCGTTGCCATCGGCACGGCGGTGGAGGTGAGCGGGCTCGCCGCGCGTGCCGCCCGCTTTCTCGGCCGCATGGCGCGCGGCAGCCCGGCGCGGCTCTATGTTCAGATGATCGCGAGCCTGCCCGCCTTCGCCGTTCTGGTGCCGTCGGCGATCACGCGCAACGCCATTCTCATTCCGGCCTATGAGGAGGCGCTCGATCGCATGGGCATCGTCAAGACCGATCGCAGCGGACGCATGCTCATGCTGGCGCTCGGCGTGCTCAATCCGCTGGCGTCGTCGGCGCTGCTCACCGGCGGACTGGCATCGATGACCGCGGCGTCGCTGCTCGGCGGCTTTTCCTGGCTGCGCTGGTTCGCGCTGATGGCGGTGCCGTATTACGCGCTGCTGTTCGGCGGCGCGCTGTTGCTGCGCTGCGTGGTCGGGCCGTTCGAGCCGGCGCAGCGCGCGTCAACGCCGCCAGCGCCGCCGCAACCATTCACGGCCATCGAGATCAAGACGCTCGCGGTTTTGGCCGGAACCTTGGCACTATGGCTGACGGACTGGTTTCATCACCTGTCGCCGGCGATCCCGGCGCTGATCGGCGCCGCCGCGCTGCTGATGCCGAAGATCGGCGTGCTGACGTGGAAGACGTTCGAAGCCAAGCTGTCGTGGGGCATCATCCTGAGCATCGGCGCCGCGCTGTCGCTCGCCGCCGCCATGACCAAAACCGGCGCCGCCGCCTTCGTCAGCCAATCGGTGGTGTCGCATCTTGCCGGCCTCGCCGATCAACCGACGCTTCTGGTCATCGGCCTGATCCTGGCCGTGGCGCTCGTTCATCTCGCCGTAACCAATCTCGCCGCCTGCATCGCGCTGCTGATTCCGGTGGCGGCGACCATCGCCGAGCGCGCTTCGCTCAATCCGATCGTATGCGGCCTGATCGTCACCATCGTGGTCGACGCGGTCATCCTCTATCCGATCCAGACCGCGACGAATCTGCTCGCCTACGAGACCGGCTATTACGGCGCCGCCGACGTCCGCCGCCTCGGCATCGGCATGTTGCTGCTGACAGTGATCGTGATCCTGCTGACGATTCCCTATTGGGGCCTGCTGGGCCTGCCGCTGACGCAGCGCGGCGGAATGTGATGACGTATCTCACACCATAGACACGTGTCCGTGAATCCCTCTTGAACAAAGTTTGCGCGAACAATTTGTTGGGCACCGTCGATTATTCAATTTTCGTGAACAGAGTGCTAAACAAAAATTTAGTTGAGGATTGACCGCCTCGAACACATCTCCCGCTCAGCAAACAGCATGGCGTCTCCTGATCACCAAACAGAACGGCGTCGGCTTTTTGTTTTGCTACCAAACGCAGGAGAACGACCATGATCGACAACACCAAGCTCGCACTGATTGCCGCCGTTGCGGCGCTGGGCATCGCAATGCCGGCCGCGGCCATGGCACAGAGCGCCTATACGACCGGCTCAGCCGCGAGCCGAGCAGCCGCCGGTTATTCCTCGCCTTATGGCGGTGGCCTCTATGCCTATGCCCCGGGCTATTGGAACGACCACGCCCAGGTTCGCCAGTGGCAAGATCAAAGCGGTGATGACTACCGTTGATGAAACGGCATACCGGTCGCGGGCGATAAGTCCGCGACCGGAGCCCTAGCGCATTTCGGGTCCAGCTACGGGACGGCGCCCTGCTCCATGGCGAGCTCGGCTTTGAGACTGTCGAGGTCGCGGTAGATCGACGCGACGGCTAGCACGCGCCCTTTGGACTTGTAGCGCAGCACGCAGTCCTTGGCTTCGACGGAACCATCGATCGCGATCTCATCCCATTGCTCGGCGTGACCGACATAGTTGATCGGCACGTCATAGTGCTGGCTCCAGAAGAACGGCACGGCGTCGAAACGCTCTTCGAAGCCGAGCATATTGCGCGCCGCGGTCTGGCCCTGGCGTTCGGCCACGACCCAGTGCTCGACGCGGATGGCCGCGCCGGAATGCGGGTCAGGCCAGCGCGCGATGTCGCCCGCGGCATAAATGTCGGGTGCGCTGGTACGCAGATAGGCATCGACAGCGACACCGCGGTCCATTGCCAGGCCCGCTTGTTCGGCTAGCGCCAGACGCGGCCGCACGCCGACGCCGACGACCACGACATCGGTGTCGAGCGTGCCGCCGCCCTTGAGCGTGGCGCGGCGGCCCTCGAACGCAGTGACCGTTTCACCGAGATGAAACACGACGCCGTGCTCCTCGTGCAGCGCGCGAATGAAGTCGCCAAGTTGCGGCCCGAGCACGCGCTCCATCGGCCGCGCTTCCGGCGCTACGACGTGGACCTCGATATTGCGGGTACGCAGCGCCGCCGCCGCTTCGAGCCCGATGAAGCTCGCGCCGATGACCAGCGCGCGCTTGGCGCCCGCCATGTCGGCGATGATGGCGCGGCAATCGGCGAGCGAGCGCAGCGTATGAACGTGCGGCAGATCGGCGCTGGGAACCGGCAGCCGCACCGGCTCGGCGCCGGTCGCCAGCAACAGCCGGTCGTAATCGAGGCTCGCGCCGTTAGCACACCGGACCTGGCGCGCTTTGCTATCGATCGCGGTGACCTCGGTGTTTAGCCGCAAATCGATTTTGCTTTCGCCGTAAAAGTCGTCCGGCCGCAGCGGCAGCCAATCCTCCGGCGCGCTGCCGGCGAGATAATCCTTGGACAGATTGGGCCGATCGACCGGCGGCGCGGTATCGCTGCTCACCATGACGATGCTGCCGCCAAAACCGCGCCGGCGCAGCATTTCGGCCGCCGCAAAGCCGGCCGCGCCGCCGCCGACGATGACGATCTTGTTGGGCGTGTCCGCCTTCGCCGGCATGGCGCGCGGCTTCGGCTGCTCGCGCTTTTGCGTGACGAAGATGCGGCCGTCGCGCTCTTCCACCGCCCAGCAATCGATCGGGCTGAGCGCCGGCGCCCGCTCCGCCTCGCCGTTGCGCAGATCGAAACAGGCGTGATGCCAAGGGCAGCGCACGCTCGCGCCGGTGACGAGGCCTTCGGCCAGCGGACCGTGATAATGGCTGCAATGGGCGCCGACGGCGAATATTTCGCCGCCGTTACGCACCAGCAAAACCTCCTCGTCGCCGACGTGACCCAACAGCTTGTCGTCGACAAAATCGCCAAGGCCGACGCCCTTGGTGAGATCCGGGCCGCTTGGCGGCGTCTGCTCTTGGGCCATTGCCGTGTTCCTCCGTTGCCGCGGTCAGCCGGAATACTTCGCCGCATCAAAAAAAATAGATGGATCTCGGCCGAAAAGGTTCCGACGTCCCGGCGAAAAATATCAATTCACGGTGATCGCGGAGCGCGAATTCGCTTCACAACACCCTTTATCGCTTCAACTGCGCCTTGAGCCACTCGACGATGGTCGTCGTGATGTGGTCCGACGGCTCGCCGGGCGTGCGGCCCATGTGCGCGCCTTGCGGATAGATGCGCGCCGATTTTGGGCTGCCGTGCTCCATGAGCAGATAGATGTCGTCGACCGGCGCCTGGTCGTCGAGCTTGCCGTTGACGCCGAGGATCGGCGCCGACGGCTTGTCGAGCAGCCCGAGAGTCTTCAACGACAGGCGCGGCGCGGCTTCGAGAAACTCCTCGAGCGTCTTGGTGCCCATGGCGCGGCCGCGCGCTTCGAGCAGGCTGTGCGCGCCGAAGAGATACGTCGCGCCGCCGGTGGTGAAAGCCGGGATCAGCCATTCCTTCTGAAAGCCGTAATGGACATTGCCGCCGTGGAATACCGCGCCCTTGATGCGCTCGGCAGCCGTGTAGGCAAGCCGCGCCGCCCAATAGGCGCCGAAACTGCCGCCCCAAACGCCGACGCTGCCGCCGTCGATCTCGGTGCGTTGCGGCAGATGATCGAGCCACGTGAGGAATGTGCGTTCCGCTGCGGGATCGCCGTAGAGCACAGGATTTTCGCCGCTGCCCGGCATGTCGATGGTGAGGGAAGCAAGCCCTGCATCCATTACCGCCTTGGCGATGCGTAGGCGATCTTCCTTCCAGCCGTCGACGCCGCCCCAATGCAGCACCACCGGCGGCTTCTTTACGCCGGGCGGCAGCTGCAAATAGCCGATGAGCTTTTTTCCGCCGTCGAACGGCAGCTCGATGATTTCCAGCGGCGGGTCGAAATATTTCGCCGCCTTGCGGAACATGCGCAGCGAATGCTGGTACGCCTGAAGCTTGCCCGGCGAATTCGGCGTCGGATAGCGGCCGACGCGGCAGGCGTCGAAGGCGTGCATGTAAAGCTCTGCGAGCTCCGTGCCGGGAGCGCCGGCCTTGGCGCGCGCGTCGCCCGTCGCCTCATAGCCGAGCCCGATGTTCGACCACTCTTGCGCCCAATGATCCTTGTCGAGGTTTTGCAGCGCATTCATCACGCGCTCGGCGTCCTCGCGGCGAATATCCTCGAACGGATTGAGCCGGCCGGCGCGGCGCATGAACTCGGCCTTGACCTCGTCTAGCGAGCGCTCGCGCGATCCTGCCGGTCTTGCCGGTGTGGCTTGCAGATTCATGGACGCTCCCATTGCAACCGCTGGCCACTGAGGCTGATGCACCGAAGGGTACGCTAGCCCGGCCGGGACGCACGCTTATCGTAAGTCTTTTTCAGGTCCAAACGCACTACTCCACGGCGCGCAAAGTGGCCGGAGGCGGACGCCAAGCCAAAGCCAGCTGCTCAGCATAGGCATCCTGCCATCCGCTGCTGTCGTCGCTCACGAAGTAGCCGCCGCGCGCGTCGCGGAATACCTCGACGTTTTCGACACCTGGCGGTGGCACGCCGTTGTCGCGCAGCGCGCGGGCCGCCATCAGCAGGCGGCGGCGCGTGCGCGTGATCATTTGATCCGATGGCGCGAGATGCTCGAAGCTATGGTCCAAGATCGCGCCCATGCTCTCGGTGACTGCTTGATCCTGCAAATGGATGCTGTCGATGCCGCTGTAGATCGCGTTGTCATGCTGCGCGGCACGGTCGATGTGCCAATCGTTGCTCGCATTTGCGGCAAGCCGCCAGCGGCCGAGCCAGTCGCTCGTGTTGGGCAGAAAATCGTTGCCGCGCCCCATGCCGCCGATCGGCGCCCCGTCTTTGGACGCCGGCGCCTGCTGCGTCATCGCCGAAACGCCGCGCTTCCACCACAGCACGCAGTACATGGTGTGTTCATCGTCGAGCGGCACCCAGCCGCGGAACTGCACGTGACGAGCGAACTCCCCGTTCGGTACTTGGGCCCAGAACGGAAACAGGAAGTTGCCGAAGCGCCATGACATGCGGCGGGGCCCGGCGACGCGGTAGCCCGCATAGGTCGTGCCCCAGGCCGTATCGGCAACGTGGTATTCCGGCGCGCGGATCGCGACCGTGTGGTAGATAGGATCGGACTCGCCGAGCTCATCAGGGTCGACGTGGCCGGCGTGCAGGAAGCCGAAATGTGAGGTGTCGATATCGCCCTCCAATGCCTGCAGGTAATTGCAGTTGCGTTGGATGAAGACAACGCCGACCTCATGCTCCGGAACGTCGAGAATCTCGAGCGCCGGCAGCGGCGGCGCCTTGCTGCGCGAGCCCATATAGACCCAAATCACTCCGGCGCGCTCGACCGCCCGGTACGCTTTTGCCGTGACCTTGTGTTTGAAGTCCTGATGCGGCGGCACGTTCGGCATATCGACGCAGGTGCCCGAAACGTCGAATTTCCAGCCGTGATAGACGCAGCGGATGCCGCCTTCCTCGTTACGGCCGAGGAACAGCGACGCGCAGCGATGCGGGCAGCGATGATCCATCACTCCGACGCGGCCCGCGCTGTCGCGAAACGCGATCAGCTTCTCACCGAGCAACATCAGCCGAAGCGGCGCGCCGTCGCGTGCAAGTTCCGACGACATCAGCGCAGGAATCCAGTATTCCCGCATCAATTGACCCATGACGGTACCGGGGCCGACCCGCGTCAGCTCAACGCTATCGATTGCCGTTGTCATCGCGTTCTCCTGGGAGTCTGCGGTGCGCCGCAACTGAATGTCCGCTTTGGCGTGCGGGCTCAAGCGGACATTCAGCAATCATCACTCAGCACTCGGTTTATGAGTACGCGCCCCAGTACGGCCGAGCGCTTGCGCGATCCGGCCGATTTCGCTGGCCTGGCTTGCAGGTTCACGTGCGCCCCTTTGCCAACTCTCGGTCCGGCCGCCTGTAGTATATTGTAGCCATCGGCATGGGCGCGTCCACGCGCGTTGCGTGCGCCGATGCCCGGGGGAACAATGAAGCGCCGAAGCTTTCTGCAACTGGCCGCAAGCGCCGCGGCGCTGCCATTCGCGCCGCACATCGTTCGCGCCCAGGCCTACCCGGCGCATCCGATCCGCCTCATTGTCGGTTTCCCCGCCGGCGGCCAGGTCGACATCATCGCGCGGCTCGCAGCGCTTTGGCTCGGCAATCAGCTCGGGCAGACCGTGGTGGTCGAGAACAAGCCCGGCGCCGGCGGCAATCTGGGCGCCGAAGCGGTCGTCAACGCGGCGCCGGACGGCTACACGCTGTTCTTCGCCGCGGCGTCCAATACTGTGAACACGACGCTGTTTCCCAACCTGCCCTACGACTTCGCCCGCGACACCGCACCGGTCGGCACCATCAATCGCATTCCGCTGGTGCTGGAAGTGAACCCGTCGTTCGAAGCGCAAAACGTCGCCGGCTTCGTCGCCTATGCCAAAGCCAATCCCGGCAAGCTCAGCGTCGGCTCGCCGTCGGCCGGCACGCCGCCTTATCTCTCCGTCGAATTGCTCAAGATGATGGCCGGCATCGATGTCATCCACGTGCCCTATGTGGGCGAGAACCAGATGGTGACCGACCTGCTCGGCGGCCAGCTCATGGCCGGCGTCGGCGGCATCTCCTCGGGTATCGGCCATATCAAAGCCGGCAAGCTGCGCGCGCTAGGCGTCACTACGGCGGCACGCGTCCAGGAGCTGCCGGACGTGCCGACCGTCGCCGACACCATCCCGGGTTTTGAAGCCAGCGGCTGGAGCGCCATCGTGGCGCCCAAGAACACGCCGAAGGACGTCATCGACAAGCTTGCCGCCGCGATCGCCGCCATTCAGGCCGACCCGAAATTCAAGGAACGGCTGTCCGACTTCGGCGCGCCGTTGTTCGCCATGTCACCCGCCGAGTTCGGCAAATTCATCGTCGAGGAAACCGAGAAATGGGGCAAGGTGGTCAAGTTCGCAGGATTGAAACCGCAATGAAACCGCAGCGCCGGAAATTCTTGCGTCTCATGGCGGGCGCGGCGGCGCTGCCGGTGTTGCCGCGCGTTGCCAGCGCGGACGACTATCCGACGCGGCCGGTGCGTATCCTCGTCGGCTATCCGGCCGGCATCGCACCCGACATTTTTTCGCGGATCGCCGCACAAGGATTGTCGGAGCGGCTCGGGCAGCAATTCATCGTCGAGAACCGACCCGGCGCCAACAGCAATGTCGCCACCGAATTGGTGGTGCGCGCGACGCCCGACGGCTACACGCTGCTGACGATGACGGCGACCAACGCCATCAACGCCACGCTCTACGAAGGCCATCTCAGTTTCGATCTGTTGCGCGATCTGGCGCCGGTCGGCGGCCTGATGCGCTCGGCCAGCGTGATCCAGGTGACGCCGTCGCTGCCGGTTAAGACGCTCGCCGAATTCATCGCCTATGCCAAGGCCAATCCCGGCAAGCTCAATTACGCCTCGGCCGGCAACGGCAGCGCCACCAATGTGGCGGGCGAACTATTCCGGCTGATGACCGGCATCGACCTCGTGCACATCGCCTATCACTCCAATTATCTGCCCGATCTGATGAGCGGCCAGGTACAGGCGTCGTTCAGCCCGGTGGCGCAGTCGATCGAGTTCATCAAGGCCGGCAAGCTGCGCCCGCTCGCGGTGACTTCGGAAAAGCGCCTCGACGCGCTGCCCGACGTTCCCGCCGCGAACGAGATCGTGCCCGGCTACGAGGCCTATGTGTGGGACGCCCTGGGCGCGCCGGCGAACACGCCGGCCGGTGTGATCGACAAGATCAACAAGGCATTGAACGATGCCCTCAGCACGCCGGCGATGAAGGCGCGCTATGCCGAGCTCGGCGCCGAGCCGTTCATCGTGACGCCGGCCGAGTTCGGCAAATTCCTGGTCACCGAAACCAAGAAGTGGGGCGACGTGATCAGGGCCGCCCACATCCGCGCGGAGTGAATTCGGACATTTCGCGAAAGGCCATTTCCAGAAAGGCTGTGGCATGAACGAAGCATCGTTGTGGGCGCGGCTTAAGACCTCGCTGCAGGCTTCCGCCGGCGAAATCGTGTTCGGCATGGAGGACGGCACCGTCTCGATCTTCGGCCTGGTGTTCGGCGTCGCCGCGACCACCACCGATCAGAAGGCGGTGCTGATCGCCGGCGCTTCGGGCGCGGTTGCCGCCGCCGTGTCGATGATGGCCGGCACCTATCTCGATGCCGAGACCGGTGAGGATCAGACCAAAGTGATGGCGTCGCGCATCACATCCGATCTGCAGAACGACCCAGGCGCGGTGCTCCAAGGAGTGACGCAACGGCTGCAAGCCGTCGGCATGGCGAACGATCAGGCGGCGAGCGTCAAGAGCTTCCTCGGTTCACAGCCGGCCGCGCTGCGCGGTTTCGCCATGGCGCTCGCCATGCCGGGCGATGCCGATTCGCG
>Ga0210395_10002100_pt1 | contig 15530 bp, 9 predicted proteins | sample IncBWH4OmetaG_FD_150861 | JGI IMG/M metagenome (GOLD analysis project Ga0210395, IMG submission 150861) | Forest soil microbial communities from Barre Woods Harvard Forest LTER site, Petersham, Massachusetts, United States - Inc-BW-H-4-O ... | reverse complement strand
ATTTGCGCGCCGCTACGCAGTCAGTGGAGCTTGTGCCCGATATGACTGCCGATCTGAAGGGGTTGGGCTGAGGTTGCTGCGATTTGACGGACAGTCGGTTTGGGTCAAAAAGGGAGAGAAACCCGATGAAGACCCAGAATTGCGCCAACCAATAGCGTTGGCGATGCCTTCATGCGAGGGTAGTGACCTTGGCAAGCCCCTGCGGAGTTTTAGCCACGAAGGATCACCTAGGTCACAGGGCAGTCAGACGATCCTTCCCCTCCATTTCTTTGCGATCTTTGTGACCTTTTGTGGCTAATCAGGCATTGTTTTTCCAGCGCACGAAAGTGAGCGCGAGGATTTGCCCATCGAGCCAGGGCGACCAATTTTCGATGTAGTAAATGTCGTGCTGGATGCGGGCGGCGAGGTCGCTGTCGCCGCGCAGGCCGTGGACCTGCGCCCAGCCGGTCATGCCCGGTTTCACGAGGTGGCGCGGGAGATAATGGGGAATGGAATGGGAAAGTTGCTCGACATGGTAGGGGCGCTCAGGCCGCGGGCCGACGAGGCTCATGTCGCCGCGGAGGACGTTCCAGAACTGCGGCAGCTCGTCGAGATTCCATCGGCGCATCCATGCGCCGAGGCGCAGAAGGCGCGGATCGTCCCGCCCGGTGCTTTGGTGCTCGGTATCGGTCGTGGCGGCATCGGGGGTCATGCTGCGCAGCTTATAAAGCTTGAATGGGCGGTGGCCGTCGCCGACGCGGGTCTGGCGGAAGAGCACGGGCCCGCCGGGCGACTCGCGTTTGATCAGTGCGGCGAGCCCGAGCATGGGCAGCGCAAAAACGACGAGGCCGAGGAGCGCGCCGACGATGTCGGCCAGGCGCTTGAACGCGCGGTTGAATAGTTTCGTGATCGGGAGCTCGTCCACGCCGAGCACGGGCAGCCGGCCGATGGTTTGCAGGCGCAGGCCGCTGAGAAAAATCGGAAACGCGGTTGGCATGATTTTCCATTCCACATAGGCGTTTTCGCAATGCTCGACGATGCGCTGCATGTCGTCGCGGGGCAGGTCGAGCCGCGTGGCGATGAGGAGATCGACGGCTCCACGGGAAAAAATCTCGTCGAGCACGGCCGCGCGGCCGAGGCAGCGGATGTTTTCCGTGGCCGGTGACGGGTCGCCGGGAAGCGTGACGATCCCGGCGAAAGCGAGCGGATGCGCGGGATTGCGCATGAGCTCGGCGGCGAGTTCGCGGGCGCCTTCGTTCCAACCGAGCAGTGCGGTCCGGCGTTGCAGGCGGGCGCGGAGGGCCGGACGAGTCAAAACGAAATGCACCAGCGCGCGCCAAAGGGTGAGCAGGACGACGACGCAGACGCACGCGATGACGACAAAGAGACGCGAGATGGGGGGGGTGAATTCCATCACGAGCGACACGCCCAGGTAGGCGGCGAGCCAGAATGTGGCGCCTTTGAAAATCGCGCCGAGGTTTTGGTAACGACGCAGCAGCTGGCGGCTGTCGTAAAGGCCGAGTTGGGCAAATGCGCCAATGAGCAGGGCGACACCGAGCAGGAGCAGCGGCAGGTATTGCGAAAAGGTGGCGTCGCGCACGGCGAGGCCAAAACGGCCAAGTGGCGACGCGTAGCGCAACGCATAGCCGAGCGCGAGGCCGGCGAAGGTCACGAGCGTGTCACCCGCGAGGAGGGCGAGGGGCACGAACGTCTCGCGGAAGCTATTGGAGGTTGCGCGCGGCACGAGTTAAAGCAGTTTGAAAAATATTGCGGCCACGAAGGATCACAAAGAGCGCATAGAAAGTTTGTCTTTTCGACGGCTGATTTTTCCTTGTGATCCTTTGTGGCTAAAATTGTTTTAAAAATTCCTTATCCCCGCGGGGTGTGTTGTGGGCAAAGGTCACGCGCCAGGAAGCCATGAATCAGTTGGTCTCTTGCGGCCATGGTTTTAATGAGACGGCCATGGCAGGCGGTTGAAAAACTATACGGGCCGACGCAATACATGATTTGGGCCGCGAGCAAGGCTTGAGCTAAATTTCAACAGCCTGCTGCTATCTTGACGACGGACGGGGATTGTCGAGAAATTCAAGAAGCAGCGGCGAAGGTAGCCAGCTTTTCTTGGGGAAAAGAAAGGCCAGCGGGCCGGTGGCCAGGGCGTTTTCCCTCACGTCGAACAAATCCACCGGCACCGGCAGATCGAGGTTGCGCATAAGCACGGGATAGCCGATGCGCTCACGGCGGTAATCGATTACGGGCGCGGCGAGCAGCATGCCGGGCGAGGGATCTGGGGCAAAAAAATCACGGCGGGCGGGCGTGGTGGCAACCGCCGCGATGGCGTGGCCGGAGAGTTGGCCGAACAACCATGCGCTGAGCGCCGCGGTGTAGCGCACCTCTGAGCCGGGCCAGCGGTCGGCCGGCAGCTGCGTGGCCAGTTCGCGGTAGTATTGCGCGACGATCCCGGCCGTGGGCGCACGCAATGGCATGAGCGCAGACGCACGCCACCAGGGAGACGCGACAAAAATCGGATCGTTGAGGCACTCAAGCGCCAAAGCTTGCGCGGCGGTGGCCGCGTGCCCTTGGTTCAGGCGGGCGAGGCCGAGGCCAAAGTAAACGCCGCCTTTGTCCGGCACGAGATGGGCCGCGGCGAGGAAGTGGGCCTCGGCTGCCGCCGGATCGCGTACGAGGAGCAGCCAGCCAAGATTGAAGTGGGCGATTTCCTGCTCCGGGTTTAGCGCGAGAGATTGCTCGAACAGGGCCCTGGCGCGGCTGGCCTGCGCGGGATCGCGGTCGAGCGCGAGAGCATCAATATTGAGCGCAGGTGTCGGGTCAGCGCCGCTGAGCGCGCTGATGAGCGTGGCGGTGGTGATGACGGCAAGCGCCAGCGCGGTGCGGAGGCGCGGCGGGGCAAAACCAGCGGCCGGCGGTGCGCATGCGGCGATGCAGGTGGCGGACAAAAACATGAACACGGGCACGTCGAGCTGGAAATCGGTCAGCGCAAAAATGCCATAGCCGACGAGAGCGAGGGCGGGTGTGGCCGGCGACGTTTTTTTCCACAACGAGCAGGACACTAGCACGACCAGAGCCAGAACACAGGCGAGGCCCGGCGCGCCGATGTCGGCCCAAATTTGCAGGGGAGTGCAGTGGAGCTGCAGGGCGGTCTCGACGCCGCCATTGAGTCGCGCGCGATAGCGAGGGTAAACGAGCGGCGTGACGCCCGGGCCCCAGCCGAGCAGCGGCCGGTCGCAACCCATGCGCAAGCCGGCGGTAGCCATCGCGGAGCGTTGTACCGCGCTATCGTCGGGTGGCGCGGAAGAAACCTCGGTGGCGAGGAGATCGCGGATGCGCGGATTGACCACCGCGAAAACGGCGGTGAGCGCGATGGCGGCGGCGGCGAGCAGTACGGCGTGCTTGGTGCGCAAACGGTCGCGACGCCAGGCCAGCGCAAGTGCGGCGAGCAGCAAGCCGGCCAGCCCGAGCATGCCGCCGCGGCTGCCGCTGGTGAAGAGCATGAACAACGCCAGCGCAATGGCGGCCGCCCAGCCGGCGCGGGCCCGGCCGCGTGTGTGCGTGAAGCGTGAGCCGAACCAAGGCAGCATGAACACGGCCAGGCCTCCGGTATAGTTGGAGTGGCCGAGAGGGTGATCATTGCGACCATTAAAGAGATCGTGCAGCGAAGCGATTTGCCCGGCCTGTAGGTTGGGTACGATGTTGACGAGCAGCCACTGGCCGAGGCTGTCGGCAAGCACGACGGCAAAAAACCAAGCGAGCGCGCGTTCGAGTTTGGCCAGGCGAGCCTTGGTTTCAGCGGCGCCGGCCTGCAGCCAGTCGAAAAGAAGAAGGCCGGCGGCGAGCCCAGCGAGCAGCGTGGCGGCGGCGGGCAGGCTTTGGGCGCGAAATGGGCTGGCCAGGGCGGCGGCGAATTCAATCGCGGCGAGCAGGCCGAGCGGCCAGCGCCACGCGACGGCAGGCAGGGCCAGCGGCCGTGGATCGAGAGCGGTGCGCACGAGCAACGCGGCGGCAGGCGCGAGTTGCACGAACCAGAAGGCCAGCCACCACGGCCACGAATACATGCGCGTGGCGCCTTTGTCCACGAGCGTAAGCGCGGCCAGCCCGGCGAGACCGAGCATGCAGAGGATGCGCGTGAAACGTTGGGCGGAGGTGTCGGGGCTCATGCGCGGAGACTGATAAGCGGGATCCTTCTCGATCCCTTACTCATTCTCTTTCTCGCAAAATGCATTTGGGGCAACCTCGGATTCGAGAACGAGTAAGAGTACGAAGAACGAGAACGATGCCGATGTGGTTCGGCGGCCTCCTTTATAAGGGCTCAGAACGCGTCGGGCCGACTTCGCTAAAGCTAGGGCGGCCAAGGACGCCGCGTTCCACCTTTATCATTACATTCCGTGAAACCTATCGGCGGACAAGCCTTGACGGTGGCGCGCGCCGGCGGACATCGTGCGATTAATGGAGCCCACTAAGCGTCGTTTCAAAAAATCCCTGCTGGTTATGCTCGGTGCTCTGGCGGTCATCGCGGCGGTGGCCGGATATTTTGTTTTGCGCGGCTTGGATTGGAGCGGACTCTATAATGTGGCGATGGGGCACGTGCGCGCGGCGGGGCCGCTGGTGTTTTTCGCGGCGATGGGGATTCTGCCGGCGGTGGGTGCGCCGATCCTGGCGTTTATTTTGACCGCGGGCCCGGTGTTTGGGCCGCAGCTCGGGCTCGGCGGCGTGCTGGCCGCTTGCGCGGCGAGCAATTTGCTGAATATTTCCTTGGGCTACTGGCTCGCCCGGCGTTGGCTGCGGCCGTGGTTGCAAAAATTCGTGGCGCGCTGCGGGCACAAGGTGCCGGAGGTCATGCCGGAAGATCAGTTCGAAGTCACGCTGCTGTTGCGCATCACCCCCGGTCCGCCGTTTTTCCTGCAGAATTTTTTGCTGGGGTTGGCGGAGATCCCGTTCCTGCGTTACGTGGCCATATCATGGACGATCATCATGCTGAACACGGCTGGGCTGGTGGTTTTCGGCGCGAAACTGGAGAGCGGCGAGGGCCGGGAGGCGTTGTTGGGCGTAAGTTTGTTTGTCGCCGCGCTGCTCATCATCCATATTTTGCGGCGACATTATGCAAAACGATGAGCCTGAACTTTTCGGCGGAGGTGAAGCGGCGGGCGCGAGCCGTTCGGCGGGGTCGACAGGCTCACCGCAGGCTGGCCCAGGGCAAGCGAGCCGCGTAGAAAGCGTGAGCGAGTTCACGCGGCGGGTGAAGGCTTTGCTCGAAAGCGGCGTGCGGCCGGGCTGGGTGCGGGGCGAGGTGTCGAACTTGCGCGCACAGGCGAGCGGGCATTTTTATTTTTCGCTCAAGGATGCCGGTGCCCAACTGGCCTGCGTATTGTTCCGCGGCGACGCGGCGCGGCAGGGAGCGGTGCTGCGCGATGGCGCGCAAGTGGTGGTGTTCGGGGAAATCAGTGTTTATGAAGTGCGCGGACAGTATCAGCTTATCGTGCGCATGGTGGTGGACGACGGGGTGGGGCGGTTGCAAAAAGAATTCGAGGCGTTGAAGCGGCGGCTGGCAGGCGAAGGTTTGTTCGACGCAGCGCGCAAGCAGCCGATTCCGTCCATGCCGGCCACGATCGGCTTCATCACGTCGCCCACGGGCGCGGCGGTGCGCGACTTCATCCGTATCCTGCAGCGGCGCGGCTGGTGTGGACGGCTGGTGGTGCTGCCGACGAAGGTGCAGGGCGAGGGCTCCGCGGCGGAGATGGCGGACATGATCGCGCAGGCGGAGCAACTGGGGATTTTTGAATTGCTGGTGATCGGGCGCGGCGGCGGGAGCTTGGAGGATTTGTGGGCGTTCAACGAAGAGCGGCTCGTGCGCGCGGTGGCCGCGTGCGCGGTGCCGGTCATTTCGGCGGTGGGGCACGAGATTGATGTCACACTGTGCGATTTCGCGGCGGATGTGCGAGCGGAGACACCGAGTGCGGCGGCCGAGTTGATTTCGAGCCAGTTTCTGGATGGCGTTCAGCGGGCGGCGCAGGCGCATGGGAGGCTGCACAAAAGCGCGGAACGCGCCGCGGGGCTGGCGCGCGAGCGACTGGAACATGCGCGCAGCCGGTTGCGGCAGATGGCGCCGGCAGCGCAGGTCGAGCGGGGATATTTGCGGTTGGATGACTTGGCGAACCGGCTCTCGGCGGCGTTGCGGTCGGCGGCCGAAGCGAAGCGTTCACGGCTGGCCGAGGCGCGGTCGCGGCTGGCCCAGCGCTCGCCGGAGGCGCGCGTGCAGCTCGAGTCGCACCGGTTGTTGTCACTGTGGAAACGTTTGCAGGCGGCGAGCCCCACGTCGGTGCTGAAGCGGGGTTTTGTGATTTTGCGCGACGAAAAAGGCCGACCTGTTCCGCGGCGGGCAGAAGTGCGGAGCGGCCAGCGATTGACCGCCGAGTTTGGCGATGGTGAAGCCGGGCTGAAGGCAGAGTAAGACTCCAAGTTCGACGTTCGGAGTTGGGAAATCCGGGTTTTCAACCACTAATGAAAACTTATTGGCACTGATGATAGTCCAAGCCTTCACTGCGAAGGCGCGACGGACACAGAGATCGAACCAGATTCCGAACTTCTGGCGTTATGGTCTGCCCATCAAATCCATCCGCGTTGATCCACGTAATCCGCGGTAAAAGGGATTGGAATGCGCGTCTATTCGCGGTTAAAACCCGGGTTTAGGTGGAATAATTTCCCGGCATGGTTACTCTTACCCGACGATGAAACCCTGCCTGTCGGTCCTCTGGTTTTCGCTGGCTCTCACCGCCAGCGCCCAATCTGAAATGAAAACTTCTCCATCCCCTCCCTCCGCCGCCAAGATCGGCCCTGCTTGCAGCGTCAATGGCCCCAAATCCGCCTGCGGCCTGCCCTCCAACGTGGTTATCGACATGGCCCAGGCCAAAGTGCAGCACACCGATGCCGAATGGCAAAAGCTCCTCACGCCGGGGCAATACCGCGTGACGCGCCGGCAGGGCACGGAGCCGCCGTTTGAAAATGAATATTGGGACAACCACGCCGATGGCGTCTATTTTTCCGTATGCAGCGACACACCGTTGTTCGACAGCCGCGACAAGTTCGAAAGCGGCACCGGCTGGCCCAGCTTCACCAAGCCCATCGACCCGGCTTTTGTTGGCGAAACTACCGACGTGAGCTACGGCATGACGCGCACCGAGGTGCACTGCAATGTCGATGGCGCCCACCTCGGCCACGTCTTCGACGACGGCCCGGCGCCGACCGGCCTGCGCTACTGCATCAACTCCGCCTCCCTGCGTTTCCTGCCGCGCAAGGAATACGAGGCGTGGGTTGCGCAGAAAAGCCCAAAGGGGCAAAGTAGCAAGTAACGGGGATCAAATATCCGCCTTCGCTAAAGCTATGGCGGACAGGCCAAGGACAAATGACTAGTGACCAATGACGAATTGGCGTTTGCGGTTTGCATGCGCCGCGCTGCGGCGCCACGTTTCCGGCATGGCTTACACACAGGCTTTTTCCACGCTGGGCTGCCCGGATTTCACGCTGGAGGAAACGCTGGCGCTGGCGGAACGACATCGGGTTGGTGCGGTCGAGCTGCGCGCGCTCGGTGGCAGCATGGAACTGCCGGCGTATTTGAAAAAGCAGTACGGGACGCCGGCCGCACTGGCCGAAAAACTTCGCGGGCAGCGCGTGAACATCGTGAGCTTTGGCACGTCCTGGCATATCACGGATGCCGCGGCGGCGGAACGGGAAAAATTCCTTGAATTCGTGCCGTGGGCCGAGGCCCTGGGCGTGCATTGGCTGAGGATCTTTGACAGCGATAAAGAGCTGGACGCGGGTGAATTTGCGCAGGCGGTGGAAACGATGAAGTGGTGGCGTGAACAGCGGGCGGCTGGCGGGTGGCGCACCGATGTCATGATCGAGACACATGGAAGCATGACCACGACCGGGACCATCCAACGCTTTTTAGCAGCGGTGCCCGGCACGGCGATTTTGTGGGATACACACCACACTTGGAAAAAGGGCGGCGAGGATCCGCTGGCGACGTGGCGCGCGATTCGCGCGAGCGTCGTGCATGTGCACATCAAGGACAGCATCAGCGTGCCGAGCGCACGGCATCCCTTCACTTATGTCCTGCCGGGTGACGGCGAATTCCCGATGACGCCGCTGGCGGCCGTGCTGCGGGACGAGTTTACCGGCGCCGTGAGCCTTGAGTGGGAAAAAGCCTGGCATCCCTCACTGCCTTTGCTTGACGAGGCGCTCCGGGTGGCGGCCGCGCGGGCCTGGTGGTGATGCGCCGGTTGGGACGAGCACTATACCGTATTAACCACGAATGCTTCAAAGCAGACAGAAGACCGACTTAACCACGGATGGACACTTATCGTCACTGATAATATGAAGTTAGGTTCGAACTCGTTGTTTATCCATTTCCTCCGGATCAGTGATCATCAGTGGTTAAAATGCTCGAGCAAGTGTTGGGTGTTCGGCGAAACCACCGCAGAAGGCAAAAAGCATCCCCTTGGCTTTTACTGATAAATCTGACGCGGCTCCGATGAATAATCAAAAATTTCAGGCGTTATCACCGCCTCAAGCGGCCGGCCTTCGGCATAAGCGTGGAGATTTCTCAAGGCGAAGGCGCCGGCGTCGCGTCGCCGGTCGATGGTAGGCCCGGCAATATGGGGCGTGAGGTTCACATTCGTCAGGCCGCGGAGGGGATGGCTGGGCGGCAATGGCTCGACGGAGAAAACATCGAGCCCGACAAAAATATTGCCTTCGCGGGCGACACGCACGAGGGCCTCTTCGTCCACGACCTGGCCGCGGCCCACGTTGACAAACACCCCGCCGGGGCGAATGAGCCGCAGGTGGCGCTCGGTCACGCAACGCACTGTGGCCGGGATAAGCGGGGCGAGCTCGACGATGATGTCGTTGTCGGCAAAGAGCGAATCGAGCGAGCGGGCGCGGGTGATGCCAAATTCTTTTTCGGTCGCGGTCGTGATATCCGGCGCATAAGAGGAAATCACCACGCCGAAGGGCCGGAGCAGCCGGACGAGTTCGCGCGCCACCGAGCCGAAGCCGTGCAGGCCGACGCGGCGGCCAAAAAGCGAGGTGATATGGGTGTCGCCAGCTTTCCATCCATGTTCATGGTGGATGGTGGTGGTCCAAAAGGACGTGCGCCGCAGGCAGGAGAGGATATGGAGCAGGGCGCATTCGGCCACGACGCGGCTGATGGAGTTGCCCCAATTGGTGACCAGCAGTCCGCGTTCGATGTGCGCACGCGTGATGAGTTTTTTTGGTGAACCGGCGAGATAGCAAAGATAGCGCAAACGCGGCGGAAGTGTCTCTGGAAGCGGGGGCGTCTTCCAGCACCCGATCAGGATTTCCGGATTGGCCGCAGCCAGCTCACGATAAAAATCCGCCTTGCTCATCTTCTCCGGGTCGAGCTGGTGGAAATCCGCAGCGATCCCGCGCATTTCGGCGAACAGCGGCCCGGGCAGAAAATCCTCCTGTTCGTTGGGGGCCAGGGCGGCGAGAAGAGAGGCCGGACGCGGCCGGTTGTGGTACGGTACGGTTGGAGGAATCTTTTTAGAGTGACGGACGAGAGCCGTGCCGATGAGTACGACCAGTCCACCACAAAAAATAAAGGCGAACCGCCCGGTAAGCGGGTTGGGGACGAGCGACAGCAAACAGATCAGCGCTCCATAGGGGATACACAGCCAGCCAACGAGCCACGCTTGCTTGCTATCGGTGGGGGCGGTTGCTTCCTCCTTGTCGTAATCGACGGGCTTCTCGATGTTGCGCGAAAATTCTTCGATCGCGGCTTTATACGAGTCGGATTCCCGGCGGTAGAAAAGCCGGGTGAAACAGAACCATACCGTGCAAACTCCCATGATCATAAGGGCGGCAATGGCTTGGCGCCAGTTATGTTGTTCCCATAGGTTGGGATTGGGATGGGGTGGACGGAAAGTTCGCAAGGCCCAACCCAGCGTAAAATATTTGGATGTCACATAACCGGTGAGAAAACCGACCAGCCATGTGCTCCAGCCCGACCAGGCTGGCGTCCGCCGGATGAAAACTCCCAGCACCAGCGGCATCGCTTGGGGTAGCGTCACCAGGATGCCAAAGTCGATGTAGAATTCAAAAAGCGAGATATTGGGGCGTTGGCTCAGCAATATGGCCAATATGGTGATGAGCACGCCCAGTACGAGGGTCGTGATTTTCCCGGCGAGGAGCATCTCGCGGTCGGTGGCTCGCGGGCGCAGGATGACTTGGTAGAAATTTTTGACGAAGAAGCCCGAATTGCTGTTCAGTCCCGCATCCATCGCCGACATCGTGACGGCGAAGATGCAGGTGACCAACAGACCCACCATGCCGACGGGAAGTACCGTGGTGGCCATGGCCAAATAGGCCCCCTCCGCAGGATGCGCCAACTTTGGATAAACGCTGGCCATATTGGGATGAACGATGGAGGCGGCCATCGGCGGCAGGAACCAAACAATGGTGCCCATCAACATCAATATCGCGGCGAACAAGGCCGCCCGGCGGGCATGGCGGCTGTCCTTCACGCAGAGGTAGCGTGGCGCTTCCGTGAGATTGTTGGTCGAGACGAACTGCCGGAAGAAGATGGCCACACCCCAGAGTAACAGGAAATCGTCGGAAAAAATTTTATGGAAATCCAGCCGGGTGGCGGAGAGTTTGTGGACAAGCTCCATCGGTCCGCCCAGCTTTGCCACCGTGAACACCATGGTCACGATGGTCACGGGCAAGAGAATTAGCACCTGGATGAAGTCGCTGGCCACCACGGCCCAGTTTCCGCCGAGCAGCGAGACCACCATGACCGTGCCACCGGCGAGCGCAATGGTCGTAATGACATCCCTTCCGAAGGCCGCGGAAAAGAACACCGCCAGCGAATAAAGCCAGATACTCGCATAGCAAACGCGTACGAACATGGTAAGCCAGGTGAAAATCTGCTCGTTGCGCGCGCCGAAACGCGCGCGCACCGCCTGCATCGCGGTGACCACGCGCAACTGGCGAAAACGCGGTCCAAAATACAGCGCGTTCATCACGAAACCGAGGGTGTTGGCGACGTAAATTATTATGATCGGCCACCCGTCGCTATACGCCCGGCTGGCCGCGCCGGTGAATGTCCACGCGCTGAACGACAGCATGAAGGCCGAGCCGCCAGCCATCCACCATACCACCTGCCCGCCACTGCGGAAGTAGTCGCTTACGTTGTGTACGAACTTCCGGCAAACCCAACTGATCGCCAGCAAGTAGACGAAGTAGAAGCCGAGCACCGCGTAGTCGATGGGGTTCATCAGGGGGAACTTATAAGAATCCATATCCTCCGCGGGAGCGTCAAGGACAAGCAGGCTGTCCCACTGCATGAACACGGCCTAGGAGCTGTACGGGAATTAATAAAGGGATGTCGTTTGTGTCCGGAGGAGATGGCCGCGAGGCGCGGCAGAGGGCGGGTATCCTCGGAGAGGCTATCCCCCTCTGCTGGAACGCCGCGGCAGCTCCTCCGGGCACAAACCCTTCGGGCTAAGGCTGCAAAAAGTGCGGAGCGGCGTTGTCGTCGAGGGCCAAGGCCCGCTGGGCATTGGCTCCTCGACTGGGTGCGCGACCTACGGCCACAGCACCACCGCCTTGCTCGCACTTTTGCGGCCATAGCGACACCCTTTTTAATTTCCGTACAGCTCCTAGCCCGCCGCCGGGCCGGTCGTCTCGCCAAGGCTAAATTGCGCGGGCAAAATCAAATCGGTAAAGCTCTCGTCTTCCGTGCCGGTGCTGGTCAGGACCAGGCGCGCAGCCGCCTCGCCTAATTTGACGGGATCCGTGCCGGCGCCGGTGATTTTGGGCACATCATTAAAGGGCAGCTCCGGCGGGGCATCGGCGCCGGCCAAGTTGATGTCGTGCGGCACGCGCCAGCCTTCGCGGACAAATGCGCGCACCGCGCCGGCGGCCATCAGGCAGTTGTAACAGACAAAAGCCGTGGGGAAATCGCTCCGCTTGGCCTGCGGCATCAGCGTATAGACGGCCTCCGTGCCCTCGGAGCGGTCGGCTTGTTGAAGCTTGACGACATAGCGTTCGTCGAGCGAAAGGCCGGCCTGCGCGAGCGCGGTTTGGAATGCGCTGAAACGCGATTCATGCCGGCCGAGGCCGGTATTGCCGCCCAGCCAGCCGATGCGCCGGTGCCCGAGCTCGTGCAAATGCCGCACGACCGTATCAAGCGCCTGCGACTCGTTGCCCACCACCGAGTGGCAAATACCCGGGTGGCGCGCGGAGACGGCCACGATGCGCCGCTCCAATGCGCGCAGCTCGTCCAAAAACAACTGGGAGACCTCGCCGAGCACCACCACGCCGCGGAAAAGGTGCCCCGATTGAAAGGACCGCTGCAATTTCGCAGCTTCAAGGTTGCCCTCCGAGCCGAGGTGAACCGTCGTGAACCCCTGCGTCTCAAGTGCCGTATGCAGTCCTTGCTGCACGTGGCCAAAATACATGCTGGGCGTGCTCAACTGCAGGGGTGCGCGCAGGATGACTCCCACCTGGCTCTGCTGCATGGTTCGCGCCAGGTTCATGCCTTTCGGCTGATAACCGCGCTTCAACGCTTGCCGCCAAATGCGCGCGTAAGTCTTTTCGTTAATGCCCTGCTTGTGGCCATTGAGGACGAGCGAAACCAGGGCTTGCGATATGCCCAGCTCCCGAGCAAGCTGCTGCTGCGAAACCTTCACGGCGGGGCGGGGCATGCCGCGCATATTTAATAACTATCGGTTTGAAGCAATAATTATTAAGACCCACCCTAATGGCGAGAATGGCCGCCCGGAGGCTCTACCAGTTCGGCTTTTCCGGGAGCGAGGCATCGAATTCCTGGATCAACTTGGCCTCGTAGGCGCCCGTGTAAGTGCCGGCCAGGAATCGATCCAAGCCTTCCTTTAAGAGCTTTTCCCATGAGGCCTCTTCGTGGCCAGGTACAATGGGATAGAACAGCGCTTGGTTGCTGCGGGCGGCTTTCAGGTCTCCCGGTGCGTCGCCGATCATCAAGATGCGGTCGGTCGGATACTTCCCCCCGGCGGCGAGGCGGATGTGTTCGTCTTTGGTGCCCAGTTCCTGCCCGGCGAGAACGCGCACGTACTGGTCGAGGCCGTGTTCCTTCCATTCGTGCGCCAGCGTTTCGCCCGGTGCTTGAGAGACGACAATCACGTCGGCGTGCTGCACCATCTTTTGCAAACTTTCGCGGACGAAAGGGAAGGGCGGGACGCTGGCATCAAGGTCTTCGACCATTTGGTTGAGTCCTTGGGACCAGGCCAGCGCGGGCGCGAGCGCCTGGTTGCCGGCATCGACTTCTTTTTTGAGCGAGGCATTGCTCAGGTTTTTCGACCGGGCCATCCACGCTTCCAGCTCCACGGTGTCGGGCACTGCGACCCCGCGGGCGATGACTTCCTTGCGTGCGCGGAGGAGGTTCAGGGCGCGCGCCAGGGCCTGAAACCGATTGGCGCCGCGCGTCTTCGAGTACAAATTGACGAAGTCCCAGACTTCGCGGGCGTATTTGTTGACCGTCTGGAGACGAAAATGTTTGATGAACATCGGCGCGAAGCATTCCTTGTGCTTGAGTTCCATCACGTCGAAGACGCAGCCGTCCGAATCGATGCCGATGAAAAATTCCTTCGTTGGCTGGAGGTTTTTGAGGATTTGCGGGTCGTTCATAAAAATTAGAAATCGAGGCCGGCAAATAGGCACCGAAGCGCAACACAATCAAATGAATTCTCGGTTCGCCGGCCGCCGGCCAAGCCAGGTGCGATGCCGCCGGAAAGAGTGCTTTATGCAGACTTCACGCAAGCTACTTACGAATGCGTCTCTCAGCGCGGAAGCTTGACGCCGACTTTTCGGACTGCCTAAGTGCTCGTTTTTGGGAAAACTGCCCCTGTCCTCCCGCACCCCGAGATCACACGTAATTCGAAACAAAACTGTGGGCCGCCATTTAACTTATAATTATGAAAAAAGAGTCCTGGATTGAAGCCATTCTGAGCGAGATGTCGCTCGAACAAAAAATTGGCCAATGCGTCGTCGTCGGCATGTCGGGAACCGTCATCACCAACGACCTTCGCGAAGCCATCACGCGCTACCATTGCAGCGGCGTCCGGCTCTCGCCGTTCACGCGGATGTTCAGCTATTTCAGCGACGAGAAGGCCAAGAAACAGGAACTCGACGCCGGCTTCGTGCCGTCGATGCAAAAAATCGCCACCGGCGGCCTGCCGCCCTATACCACGCCGGAGCAGTACGCGGAAATGCTCAACGAATTGCGCCAGCTCGCGGCGCAACGTTCGCCCGCGATTCCGCTGCACATGGTCATCGACCAGGAAGGCGACACGAGCCGGGATTTCACCCGCGGCGGAGTCGTGCAGTACGCCTCCAACATGGGAATGGTGGCCAGCCAGAGTCCGGAAACGGCGTACCAGATTGCCTGCTGCATCGCCAAGCAGATGAAGGCGTCCGGCCTTGACATGATCCATTCGCCGGTAGTGGACGTGAATATCAATCCCAACAATCCCGAGATCGGTTACCGGGCTTTCAGCGACGATCCCGAAGTCGTCGCGGAGTACGCCATCGCCATGCTCAAGGGCTTCAAGGAAAACGGCATCATCGCCGCCGCGAAACATTTCCCCGGCCGCGGCGACTCTGCGACGGACGCGCACCACGCCTGCCCCATGCTCAAGGTGGACAGCGACCGCTTCAACAAAATCGAATTGTATCCTTACAAGCGCCTCATCGAGGCGGGCATCGACTCCATCATGGTGGCCCACTGCATTTATCCGCACATCGACCCCGACCAGATTTCGACCGTCTCGCGCAAGGTGGTCACCGGCATTCTGCGCGACCAACTCGGGTTCGAGGGCATGATCACGACCGACAGCATCACCATGGGTGCGCTGATCGACCGTTACGGGATCGGCGAAGCGTGCGCCCGCGCGCTCGACGCCGGCGCTGACGTCATCCTGATGAAAGCCGAGAACCAGTGGCGTGGCGAAATGTTCCACACCATCAAAAAATGGGTCGAAGAAGGAAAAATCAAATCCGACGAGCTCGACGACAAAGTCCGTCGCATTTTGCGGATCAAGAAACAATACGGCATGTTCGATAAGATGGGCATGGTGGATGCATCCAAGGCCGCGGTGCCGTTCTCGGACCCGATCGTCGTTGAGACGTCGAAGAAATCTGCGCAAAAGGCCATTCTCGTCGTGAAGGACGAACTCGGCGCGTTGCCGTTGGACAAGAAAAAGAAAGTGCTGCTCATCAACCAGCAGTACTCGATCAAGACGCCCAATGACGCTTACGACCACCCCGCATTGTTTTCCCAGTTGATGGAGCAGGGCTGGCCTTCGCTCCAGACCTACGAGACCAAGTTCGGCTTCGACGCCAAGGACGAGGAAGGCGTTATGAAATTCGTCAAAGCCAACAAATTTGATCTCATCCTCTGCACCAATTACTATGACCGGCAGGAGAAGCCCAACGCCTATGTCAAAGCGCTGATCGACCAAGGCTACCCGGTGGTCTTGATCACC